>Ga0206971_10038_pt2 | contig 44896 bp, 39 predicted proteins | sample Alteio_BWOrgHeat_85_FD_152917 | JGI IMG/M metagenome (GOLD analysis project Ga0206971, IMG submission 152917) | Enriched cells from forest soil in Barre Woods Harvard Forest LTER site, Petersham, Massachusetts, United States -... | ecosystem: Environmental > Terrestrial > Soil > Temperate forest >...
GTATTGCATTAGCCCGTCGCTTATCCCCCAGCCTGCCGATGTTCATGAAGCGCGGAATTTGAATGCGGCAAATGTAGTGTAAAAGTAAAAGCAATATTTCTTTGATGTGGAAACAAACATATTTTGCGGCACATACTTACATTTGTCGGGATAAAAAACGCCAGTATCTATGAAAGCATTTTTAGGAATGGGCCTGTTGGGCTCCAATTTCGTTCGCGCTATGCGGCGCAAGGATATACCCGTACAGGTTTGGAACCGCACCGCCGCCAAAGCGACCGCGATGGAACAGTACGGCGCAGTAGCATTTGATAGTGTTGCTGACGCGGTAAAAGGCGCCGATACCATCCACATAACATTAAAAGACGACTCGACCGTTGATGAAGTGCTGGCTAAAGCCGAACCGGCGCTAATGGCCGGAGCCATGATCATTGATCATACCACCACATCAAAGGACGGCGCCATAGCGCGAACCACTGCGTGGAAAGCCAAAGGGTTTACTTATTTACACGCCCCGGTTTTTATGGGACCGTCAAACGCGCTTGATGGATCGGGTTATATGCTGGTTTCGGGCGACCAGGATGTTGTTACAAAAGAACAAGACGAGCTATCTGGCATGACCGGCAAGCTGATCAACCTGGGCCCTGAAGAGGGCAAAGCGGCTGCAATAAAACTGCTGGGTAACTTGTTCCTGATCGCCTTTACCGCAGGCATTTCGGATATGCTGGCTTTGGCTAAAGTTTTCGGCGTTTCGACGGATGATTTGCAGGGTTTATTTGACTCATGGAACCCCGGCGCTTCACTGCCGGCCCGGTTGAAGCGAATAGCTTCGGGCAGTTTTGAGCAGCCATCCTGGGAATTGAGCATGGCGAGAAAAGACGCGGGATTGATGATTGCGGCGGCTGAAGAGGGCGGCGGACATTTGGCGGTTATACCTCCGGTTGCAACTGAGATGGACAAATGGATTGAGAGAGGGTTTGGCAGTTATGATTGGAGTGTTATTGCGAAGGATAATTTGTAGGAAACGGTACCTCAATCAAGCTGCCCGTCAATATGTGCCCCTATCTCCTCTATCGTAGTTTGGGGTAATAGCGTTCCATTAGTTTGCACCCATCCGGAAGCTGCATCATACTCGATCTCGGCCGCGTAACGGTTGTTTAAAAAGATGGCGTAGGAAGTGGTCATCAACAGCGCTTCGCAAAACAAAAGCCTGCCCGAATATTTTATTTCAAATCCGATGGTGGTTTGTTCGTTTTCCATCGAACAAATCTAACGAAATGAAATTAAAATACTAATTTTTTTAGTAGTATTTATATGGTTTAATTCTCGCCCCCCTCTATAACTGGCTCGCCGAATTTAAATAACCGGCCAAATTACTGATGCTTTTCGCGACAACAGCTACCTGGTCCTGCGCTTCGGTCCAGTTGCGCTGCTCAATAGCTTCGCGAATGCCGGGCAACGTTTTTACGCCATAACCGGTATAAAAGCCCGGTGCGTAAATGGTATGCCGGTACCAGGGGCGGCGGGGCAGGCCATCGCTTAACAGTTGTTGTTCGGCATGATAAAGCGCCTGGTTCAGCTTATCGTGATCGGCATCAGTTTGTGCGGCCGCTGTCCATGCCACGGCTAATTTATCGGCGCTCTTTTTCAGCGAGTCCAATGCGGTTTTTAACGCGGTAAAATCTATTTTGGGCACGGGTGCTTTTGCTACAGGCGGCTGTTCGTGTTTCCTAGGATCGGCAGCCAGTGTAAAATCATTGGTTTTAATAAGCAGGTTTTCCATATCCGTGCTTTCGCGCATATTGTCGGTCAGGTCGCTCACCTCCCTCGCATATTTATCGATGGTTGCCTGCAGGCTGCGGAAGTCAAAGGGCAGCAGGTCGGCATCCGCCATGCGCAGTATGGCATGTCCGGCAGTTTTTGAAAGCGCCACGCCATAAACAAAGGTAGGGTCTTTAAAACGGCGGTAGTCGTCGAAGGAATCATAAATAGAATGGTACTCACCGCCGCCGTCTTCGCCGCCATAGCCCAGGTCGAGGGTTGGGATACCCAGGTGTTGTAAAAAAGAAGAAAAATCCGAACCTGAGCCAAGCGACTCCAAATGATCGCCTTTTCTGTCCAGTATTTCTTTTTTGTCTTTCGTCGATCCGGCGCTCACCAGCTCCGATGCTCTTTTTCTTTCAAAAACACTTACGTTAGTTTCCGGGTCGTTTATGTTTTGCGTAATCTCGTCCATAAAGTTCTCTAGTGCCTGCGACCCGCCCCCGCCATAAAAGCCGCGGCCATTGCCGTCGGAGTTGATATAAATAACGGCCTTCTGTTGTAATTCTTTATCGTGTGCCTCTGCGAATTCTGTCGAGCCGATCAATCCCGGTTCTTCACCATCCCACGAACAGTAAACAATGGTACGTTTTGGACGCCAGCCGGTCTTCAGCAGATCGCCGAGCGATTTGGCTTCATCCAGCATGGCCGATTGCCCGCTGATAGGGTCGCCGGCGCCGTTTACCCAGGCGTCGTGGTGGTTGCCGCGCATTACCCATTCGTCGGGCCAAACGGAGCCCTTTATTTTGGCCACCACATCATACGCAGGCACCATGTCCCAGTTAAATTCGAGTTTCAAATGCACGGTAGCGATGCCCGGGCCAATGTGGTAGGTAATGGGCAAACCGCCCTGCCAGTCGCGCGGCGCTACAGTGCCGTCAAGTGCGGCCAGCAGCGGTTGTGCATCGTGATAGCTGATGGGCAATACCGGTATTTTCAGAATGGTTGGCGCATCTTTCCGGTCAAGCCGTTTGGCATCTTTGGTTGCGCCCACGCCAGGCGTAAGCGGATCGCCCGGATAGATCACCATGTCCATCACCGAACCGCGCTGCACGCCGTATTCATTTTTATAAGCTCCTTTTGGATAAACATCTCCGGCTGAATAACCATCGTCTGCCGGATCGGAATAAATAATACACCCGATAGCGCCGTGTTCATAAGCCACTTTCGGTTTGATCCCGCGCCACGAACGGCCGTACTTGGCGATAACGATCTTGCCTTTCACATCGATGCCCAGTTTAGCCAGTTTGTCATAATCATCCGGCAGGCCGTAGTTTACAAAAACCAATTGGCCGGTTACATCGCCGTCAGCGCTCCATGCATTGTAGGTAGGCAATTGGTTGGCCTGCCCCGAAGTTGCATCCTCTGCCAGGGCAGGCTCCTTTAGTAAGGCGGTATATTTAGCCGGGCCGGTGAGCTCAAGTACCCGGGTTTTAGGGGTTGGATAAAGTACCGTATAGGTTTCAATGTGTGCATCGAGGCCGTAGCTTTTATATTTCTGCAATATCTTTTCGGCTACGGCCTTGCTGCCGGGTGAGCCCAAATTATGCGGAAATGCCGACAGCTCCTTTATCGTTTCGCCGATGAGGGGCGCACTTAACGATGCATCAAAAGCCTGTTCGGTTTGTACTTCTTTTGCTGAAGTGGCGTTAGTAAAACCGGTAATTTTTTGTTGAGCCTGTGCAGCGGCAGTTATGGCGATCAATACCAGGGTAGGGAATCTCTTCATTTTGACGGGATGTGAGCTGTGAAATTAGAGAAATTAATATAGACCGCCAAACCGCCTCAAAACAGTTACACAAGCGTGAACGTTTTGCGTGCAGAAACCCCGCCAACAGCTTACGAAGCTGCTTATTTTTAGCACCTTATAGCTCAATAGTACTCAAAACTGGCACGTTTTTTAAGAATTTTCGTGAACACTTATAGCTGAGCATGGCTAAAACAGCGTTCCGCGGCTTTCAAATGCTGGGCAAATACACACTCCAAATGGGCCAAACGGCTTTATGCCATGTACGATCCCGTAAACACTTCCCAAAAGCATTCATTTTTTAAAGCCTTAAAACGAATACTATCTTAATCCCCCGACAAACTCAATCATCGCTTGCCCGGGATCCTCCTGCTTCATAAAATTTTCACCTATCAAAAACCCGTTAAAGCCGGCCTGTTTAAGCTGCTTAATAGTCTCCGTGTTGCTGATGGCACTTTCGGATATTTTTAAAAACTCAGCGGGGATATGCGGAGCCAAATCATAGGATGTTTCTACAGATACCGTAAAATCAGCCAGGTTGCGGTTATTTACGCCGATAGCATCGAGATTGGGGTTGATGCTGCGCTGCAGTTCAGTTATATTGTGGACTTCCAGCAAAACATTTAGATCCAGGCTTTTGGCCAGCGATGCCAGTCTTTGAATTTCTTCGGGCGTAAGTATGGCGGCTATCAACAAGATGATATCTGCGCCCAGCGATTTAGCTTCGATCACCTGGTACTCATCGATCATAAAATCTTTCCGCAAAACCGGGATCGCGTTCGCCTTGCGCGCTGCAACCAGGTCTGCTTTTTTACCCATAAAGAAATCACGATCGGTGAGGACAGACAGGGCCGAAGCGCCGGCAGCCGCATAACCATTGGTCACTTTTTTTACCGTTACCTTATCGTTGATGATACCTTTCGAAGGCGACTTTCGCTTAAATTCGGCAATAATGCCGGTACGGCCCGGATCGAGCAAAAAGTCTTTAAAGGAATAACACTCGCGTTGAAAAAAATCAGATTCTTCCAGTTCGATATAGGAAGTCCGGATTTTAGCTTTTTGTACTTCCTTTTTTTTATTCGCGACTATTTTATCGAGGATGGTCATGTCAATCTATTGAAATTATATTGTGCCGCCACGGGTGGCACACCCGGCACACTTAAGCTTCAGGCTATGCCGGCAATACCCAGCCAATTTTTCATCATCTCTTTTCCATATTCAGTCAGCACCGATTCCGGGTGAAATTGCACCCCCCGCACGTCAAATTCCTTGTGCCGCAAAGCCATCACCGAATTATCAGCCTCATCAATCGCCGTTACCTCCAGGCAATCCGGGATGGCCTTTTCGTCCACCACCCATGAGTGGTAACGCCCCACCTTAAAGCTTTCGGGCAAACCTATAAAAAGTTTTTCCTGCCGTTCGATAATTTTTACCGGTGTTGCTATGCCGTGCATCGGCTGACCAAGGTTATACAACCGGCCGCCAAAAACCTCTGCAATCGCTTGCTGCCCCAGGCACACGCCAAAAATACTTTTGGTTGGCGAATATTTTTCAATTACTTCCAGCAATAAACCAGCTTCCGACGGAATGCCAGGCCCCGGCGAAAGGATGATACGGTCGAAGGCATCCACATCGCCAATGGCAAATTTGTCATTCCTCCAAACCTCGCATTGCAAACCTATCTCATTTACCAAATGCACCAGGTTATAGGTGAAAGAATCGTAATTGTCTATGATTAGAATTTTGTCGTTCATTTTCTTCGTTTAATGTTCGTGCTCTCTTAGCCTTCGCTTCACCTCACCTAAACGGCGAAGCCCTCACTCATCCTCTCCAAAGGAGAGGACTTAAACTGCGTCCTTTTTAAAACCTCGTCCTTTTTAAGCCCTCTCCTTTGGAGAGGGTTGGGTGAGGCTTTATAACTCTTCCGCCAATTCTATCGCTTTCCTCAAAGCCGCTATTTTGTTATCAACTTCTTTCAATTCGCTTTCCGCAACTGATCCCGCTACAATGCCCGCCCCAGCCTGGTAATACAGCGTGCTGTTTTTACTTAAAAACGAGCGGATAATAATACAGTGATTAAAATCTCCGTTGAAACCCAAAAAACCAATGGCGCCGCTGTAAAAACTGCGTTTTGTTTTTTCGTTTTCGTCAATGATCTCCATCGCCCGGTATTTTGGTGCGCCGCTCAGCGTACCGGCGGGGTAAGTATCGGCCACTACTTTAAAGGAGCTTGCCCCCGGCAGCAGTTTACCGCTCACATGCGATACCAGGTGGATAAGGTGCGAATAAAACTGCACCTCCTTAAACGCTTTTACCTCCACCTCGCCGCAATGCCGGCTCAGGTCGTTCCGGGCAAGATCGACTAGCATTACGTGTTCAGCAGACTCCTTGGGGTCCGCCTCCAGCTGACGCGCTATCTCGGCATCTTTTTCGTCATCACCACTGCGTTTAAATGTGCCGGCTATCGGAAATATGCTGGCCACCCGGTTTTTGATGGTGATCTGCGCCTCGGGCGATGAACCGAATATCCTGAAATCGCCATAATCATAATAAAACAAATAAGGCGAGGGGTTTATAGAACGCAGTGCCCTGTACACATTAAACTCATCACCTAAAAACTTCCTGGAAAAGCCCCGTGACGGCACAATCTGGAACACATCACCGCGGTAAATATGCTGTTTCATTTTTTCTACCACGGCCATAAACTCCTCCCCGGTTAGGTTGGACTGCTCCTCGCTGTGGCTTTCAAAATGATATTCAGGGAAGTTTTTGTTGCGGATCAGGTCGGCCAGCTTCTCCAGGCCGCTGTAATCTGTCTCTTCTGCAGGCTGGTTATGAAAAATGTACAGTTCGTTTTTAAAGTGATCGATCGCAATAATGTACCGGTAAATATGGTACTGCATCACCGGGATCTTCCGGCTGGTGTCGTCGCTTCCTTTTAGTTTAATGGTTTCGAAGTGTTCAACCGCCTCATGGGTAAAATAGCCAAACAGCCCGTTCGATATCATTTTACCAGGTTGGGCATCTGTCTCAAAACTATCGATAAAGGTGTTTATCTGGTGGATCAGGTCAAACGTTCCCGCAGCGAAACTTTGATCTGTCCCATCGGGGTAATTTAATTTTAACGCGTCGTTATTCAACACCAGCCCGGCAACGGGTTCGCAGCAAACATAGCTCATGCTATTCTCGCGGCTGTGGTAGTCCGAGCTCTCCAGCAGCAGCGAATTTGGGAACACGTCGCGCAAACGCAGGTAGATGCTTACCGGTGTTGTCGTGTCGGCGAGGAGCTTTTTATGGGAAGTGACCAGTTTATATTTTTTCATGTTTTTCGTAAGTGTATAAAAGCAAAAAACCCAGCGGATGAGGGCCGCCGGGTTTTCTATTCTAGGTTTACAATTGATTAACTTTTCAGATCAAAAACTATCCGGCTGCCAAATTAAATTGGTGCCACCAGCTATTATTTTGATTGATTTTGATCATTGCGGTGACAAATTTATAAAGAAAAATGAATTACCAAATTTTTTATGAACTTTTTTATCAAACAGTGCCAATAACCGGCAATTTCCCGGCAATTATCGCCCCAATTATCACTAAAATGGCAATAATATAGAAGATTGCGATGCTTTTGTGCTTATTTTCAGGCGTTGTTGCCTTCTTCGACCGGCTATGACCAACATGGATCAGGACGATGGCAATGAGCATCATCACCCAATGCTCAACAGTAAAATACCGGAGGGTATTGTCCTTCATGGTCCCGCTGTTAAACTGTACAAGGGGGCTCAAAAAGTAGAGTACAATACCGAACAATAACTGTACATCTGCCGATATCATGGCAAATAAATTGATCTTGCGGTTGCCATCGGTATAGGCCTTTTTCCCCAGCCAGCCGATCAGCGACTGGATAATGGCCAGCATTACCAGTACGAATAGTACATACCTGAACCAGGAATGCATATCCTTAAAAATTTCATAAATGCTCATGACTTAAATTTTGCCGAATATACGTGGAAATAGGTGAAAGGTAAAAGCTGAAAGGTAAAAGGTTTTTTTACCAATTTCAAAAGGGTAAATTTTGACTCAACGCTAATGGGCCACTAACTAATGACCAATGACCAATGAATGTCGTTTACTTAAGGAAACCCTGAGATTTAGCCCCCTCTAAACGGCGAAGCCCTCACCCATCTCCCCCGGTAGGGGAGACTTTGGCTTCACTTACGGCGCTTTTTTTAAAGTCCTCCCTACCGGGGAGGATGGGTGAGGGCTTCGCCGTTTAGGAGGGGCGAAAAAGCTCGGGTAGGACGTATAGTTTCCTTAAGTAAACGACATTGAATGCCCAAAGCCCAAAGCCCAAAGCCCAATGCCCGATGACCAATTAAATAAAAAACCAATGACCAAACGAAAAATCACCAGTAACCCCGCGCCAAAACCCGGCGCAACAGGCGAGTTTACCGGCTTATGCAACCGCTACTACAGGCTTACACAACGGCTTGCAATGCAGTAAAAACGCCTGGTAAAGCTACTGCGCAATGCACCGCTGTATTGCGGGCAAACCAGGCTAAGCGAAATTGACGCCATTATCAGCTATTACCGCGAGGCACAGGCAGCCAATGCGGATACCGAACAAACAACAACAGATTTAAAGGAAACCGCGCTCCAGATCATGCAATTGATGCAGCACTTTGGCATACCGCCCGGCACGGTGCTCACCGGCGAAATACCCTTTGAATTGGAGTATGAAGTTTGGCTGGATGACGAATACAATGAGGTGGATATTGTAAAATCAAAAGACCTTGCAGCTGAAACGCACAACCCGAATATTATTACGATTATACCTTCGCAGTTGAGGGAGGATGAGGTTTGATCTGGATACGGCCGACGAGTCGCAATTGCGCACTTGGCAGCCCGCCAGACTCGCGCATGATATGGGGAAATTTTTTTGTTTGATTTTCATATTTGAAAACTAAACGATATCTTTACGGAAACCTTATAATCAATGAGTTGGATCACCCAAATTCTAACCGCAACAAATAGCATTAAAGACCCATTTGTGAAATTTCTTTTGCGATTATTTTTAGTAATAGTTTTGGCAGTAGTTGTCTATTTGGCATTTGCTCTTATTACAGGCAAAAAAATTGTTTTTAACAATGGTACTTATGAAATAGTCGATGCAAAAACCGCCGATTCAATAGCTGCCGTTAAAGACAAAACGGTAAAACCACAATTAGTTACGCCGCCGGCAGAACACAGGACGGTTGTTATAGATACTGTTTATCAACCCACTCCTAATCAAACTATTGAACCTCGTAAACCACACAGAAAACATGCTGAAATAGAAAATAATAGCGAAAATGAAACCGTTCCAACAAATCCGCAACCAACAACAGAAGATGTGCAGCCAAACCCTGCCGAATTAACTGAGAACGATAAATCAAACATTATAAGAAAAGTGACGGAATTGCAAAGCATAAAGTCTAACCAACAAACTCATATCAGCATTTTTTATACAGAAAATGATAATAATGGAAGCGATTGTGCCTATCATTTGAAGAGCTATTTAGTCGAGAATGGTTATGATGTTAATTCAATCAAAGGCTACCCAGATAATTGGCATAAAGATGATGATGGATTCTATATTGCAGGTTTCTTTCATCCACGCAGTGGGGACGCAATTATTGGAATATGGGTAGGTTTATTAAAGAATAATAACCGCCCTTGTGTTATTGTGCCTTGGAAAAACTAATCATTGTCTCAGCGTGCGTCTGAAGTGTTAGCTAAGGTGCGCAAAGGCAACTCGTGACATCCAAGCTGTCCGACCGTCCAAACCCATACGACACTTCAAACCGGACGGACACTACATATACCTCGATTCGATTTTTAGCAGTTCTTCAACAGTATATTTTATTTTTTGTGCGACGAAGTTCCCCATGTAAACCCGTCAACAGAAAAATCAAAGGTTTGATCCCCGTTGTCATAAACTGCTGCCTCAATAATTACCTTCTTTGCTTTTTTCAAATGTTCCACAAATATTCCGGCGTCTTCAATAAATAATACAGTGGGATCGTCGTCATTTGACGACAAGCAGTAATAACTGGTATACCTATTTTCATCAAAACGTACCTTGATATTTTCTCCTTCAACGCCTGACATGAATTGCCCTTTTTGAATTCGTAAAATAACATCAGTACTTCCACGTCTTCGCCGAACTAAAATTGAAGCGCCATTAACCCCATCATAGGGTGGGTTAAAAGAAATGTCGTTTGTTGCATCGGTAGTTGCCAAAATAGTCTGGCCCGACGTCATTTCATCTTTGGTGGTGTCATAAGCCCAATTTGGTGCTTTTACTGGCTCAGTCGGAACATAATCCTTGGCCGGGCCTTTGTTCGTATCAATTAACGGTAAACTATCATTATTTGAAGTGTTGGCGGGGCCGGCACAACCAGATGATAGTAGGAACACAGACACGGGAATTAACAGCGATTTCATTGTGATAAATTAGTTATTATCAAATATAAAACTTTCAATACAAAATCGCTGACAATTTTTCGTGCTTAAAAACCATCCACCGTGTCCGCCCGTCCAAACCCACACGGTACCCCAAACCGGACGGACACTACATATACCTTGACTGGATTTTGTACCCAATTTCAGCTACTATTTCATCGGGCAAAATGGTGCCTTCGGCCAGCATCCATTCCATTTCGCCGTTCATCACCAGTATGGCAACCGGTCGGCGGTTAAACATCACCTCGTACCAGGTATCGCGCATTACCGCTGCACAAATCGTAACCTTATCGGCATAACGCATCCTGAATGTGGTGATGGTATCGTTCATAAAATCAAATATAATTATTTTTTGTGCTGTTTTAATTTGCTAATTATATTAGCATTATTCATATTTGCACTATGCCGGTAATGTACGAAAGCACGAAGAAAGAATTGCAGACCAAAGCGGAAAAGGCGCGGTTAAATGGGGAGTGGTTTTATCATGTGAAATCAAAGAATTGGATTACGCCGGAAGAATTTGTTCAGTTGGGCGAAATGGATTTAATTCAATATGGCGAAAAAAGCAGGATAACCCTTGATAGTTATTACGCGAAAGACCCGCGAGAAGGAATACGGGACCGGGTTGCTTACCTTAAAAAAGCCAGTGCCGAATTGCAGGAATTCAACGATAAGGTAATTGGTTATTTTAATTCGGTACCTAAGGACAGGAGATAGTTTTGATTGCACAATTTACTTTTAATACTTTATTGTTAAATTTGTTTTAAGCTGAACCATGCAAAATGAAGCGCCGTTTGAACTTAACATTGATAGCCTGAAATTGAAGGTTACCAGCCATATTATTAACAATGCTGAAGTATTCAGAATTGTATTTTCGGATGGCCGGCCACCATTGGTAATAACGGAAACCTATATAGGCTCGAAGTTAAGCCGCCATGATTTTTGGACATCCATCCCCCAGGGCAGGCAAAAGGAAGCGGCATTTTTTGGCAACAAGATTGACGAACATTTTAAAAATAAATGATATGTGCTATTACAACGGACAGAAGGTATCAAGATCGGAATTTATCAGAATGAAGGACCTCGAGCGGGCAGTTGCCAATTATGATTTTTTAGACGAGGGAGTTATCAGCGGTTTCGCCGATAAGAAAATTGCAGTACTGATACCAACAGCCGACAAGTCAAATTTCGACATCGTACAAATGGAGTGGGGGATTATTGCGCCTTTTATCCCCAACCGGCAGGAAGCCAATATTTTTAAAAGAAAGTTTACCACACTGAATGCAAAGGTTGAAAACCTGTTTACAAACGAGGCCGGTAAAAAATCAATGTGGGCGGATGCGATAAAAAAGAGACGGTGTTTAGTGCTGTCGACAGGCTTTTTCGAGTGGAGACATATCTATCGCAACCACGCAAAAACCGGATTACCATTAAAAACACCGGATAAGTTCCCATATTATATCAATGTGAAAGATGCCCCGTATTTTTATATGGCTGGCATATACCAGGGCTGGACAGACCGGGAAACGGGCGAACATGTAAATACCGTTGCTGTAATCACTACCAAAGCAAACTCCCTGATGGAGCAGGTGCACAACTCAAAAAAGCGGATGCCCACGATATTAAGGGACGACCTTGCCTGGGAATGGATGATGGAAGATATATCAGAAGACCGGATAACCGAAATAGCATCGACGCAATATCCTGCAAACGAAATGGAAGTGTGCACCATTGCACCACAATTTCAGGCACAGCTTGACCCTACCGAACCGCACGATTATGGTGCGGAACTGCCTGCATTGGAAATAGCGCTGTAGAAATGTTTGTCCGTTCGTCCAAAAGGTGCTCGGGGGATTTGCGGACGGACAAAACAACGATGTGACCGGCGTATCGCATTAAGGATTGAAGCGATTACCGGCCTCGCGCCTAATGCCTTGCAGGCGTATTAGCGGAAAGCCTGACCGCCGCATCTACCAGCGGCGGGAATGCCCAAAAACACCTGAAACGGCAAGAACCTGCACCCCGCCCTGCTGCCAGGTCAATTGTCGTGACAGTGTAACGACAATTTGTTCATCGGTAAATTGCATCGCGAAGTGCAGCATCCGGCGCAAATTCTTTTCTTCAAAATTTCTGCCATATTTATCGCCTAATTGTTGTGACAGTGTAACGACAATTTGTTTACCGTAACAATATCGCAAATAGCAATAGGAACCAGTGCTTCAATTAAAAATCAATCAAAAAATCGGTGAAATCATGCAAAATCTGTGAAATCCCAGCCAGAAAAAAAACCAATGACCAATGGCTAATGACCAGTGACATTTTCCTATCTTTGCGCCTTAAAAAAATAGCTGCGCATGAGCCAACCCGTTCAAATTAAAAATGCTTTAATTTCAGTTTATTACAAAGACAATTTAGAGCCCATCATTTATGAATTAAACCGCCTCGGCGTTAAAATATATTCCACCGGCGGTACCGAAACGTTTATCCGTAACCTGGGTGTTGAGGTTATACCGGTTGAAGACCTGACTTCATACCCTTCCATTTTGGGCGGCAGGGTAAAAACGCTTCACCCCAAAGTATTTGGCGGTATTTTGGCCCGCCGCGGCTTTGAAGGCGACGAGCAGCAATTGGTTCAATATGAAATTCCGGAAATAGACCTGGTGATTGTTGACCTGTACCCGTTTGAAGAAACCGTGATGTCGAATGCCGAAGAGGACGACATTATTGAAAAGATAGACATTGGCGGTATTTCGCTGATCCGCGCAGCGGCAAAAAACTTTAAAGATGTGGTGATTGTGGCGTCGAAAAAGGATTACAGCGAGCTGGAAAACCTGCTGAAAACCCAAAACGGCGAAACCACGATAGACCAGCGCCGCAGCTTTGCACAAAAAGCGTTCAACATTTCTTCGCACTACGATAGCAGCATATTTAAATACTTTAACCAGGAAGAGCCATTGCCTGTATTTAAGGAAAGCATACAAACCAGCCAGGTTTTGCGTTATGGGGAAAACCCGCATCAAAAAGGCGTTTTTTATGGCGACCTGGACCGCATGTTCACCAAGCTGCACGGCAAGGAATTATCGTACAACAACCTGGTGGATGTGGATGCAGCCGTTGCGCTGATTGATGAGTTTACAGAACCGACCATTGCCATATTAAAACACACCAATGCCTGCGGTATTGCTTCGCGCAATTTTATTAAAGAGGCCTGGATAGATGCATTGGCCTGCGACCCGGTATCGGCCTTTGGCGGCGTGATTATTGCCAATGACGAGATAGATGCTGAAACAGCCGCAGAGATCAGCAAAATATTTTATGAAGTTTTGATAGCCCCGGCATTTACCGACGAGGCCGTTGCGATACTAAAAGAGAAAAAGAACCGTATTATACTGGTTCGGCAGCCGGTGCAATTGCCCGCAAAGCAGTTTAAAACACTGCTGAACGGTGTGATTGAACAGGATAAGGACGAAGTGATTGAAGGCCCGGAACAAATGACCACCGTAACCAAAAGACAGCCCACAGCGCATGAACTGCATGACTTGTTTTTTGCCAATAAAGTGGTAAAGCACACCAAATCGAACACGATTGTGTTTGCTAAAAACGGGCAGCTGATGGCCAGCGGCGTGGGGCAAACCTCGCGGGTTGATTCGCTGAAACAGGCAGTGATCAAAGCCGAAAGCTTTGGCTTCGATCTTAGCGGTGCGGTAATGGCTTCGGATGCTTTTTTCCCTTTCCCTGATTGTGTTGAGCTGGCCGCTGAAGCAGGCATTACCGCAGTATTGCAACCAGGCGGATCGATAAACGATAAGCTGTCTGTGGAGATGTGCGACCTGAAAGACATTGCGATGGTGACGACGGGAGTAAGGCATTTTAAGCATTGATATTGGTTGATTGAGTTGATTAGGTTGACTGAGTTGATTAAGTTGTAAAATGACAATAACTTAATCAACTTAATCCAACTCAATCAACTTAATCCAACTAATTCCAACTATATTTATGAACTTTGCAAACATTTTTGAACAGGACACCAAATGGGTTTATTTAATTTTTTTACACAAGAGATTGCAATTGATTTAGGTACAGCAAATACCCTCATAATACATAATGATAAAGTTGTTGTTGACGAACCTTCGATAGTGGCGTTTGACCGCTCGACTAACAAGGTGATCGCCATCGGCCGCCAGGCCATGCAAATGGAAGGCAAAACGCACGATAATATCCGAACGGTGCGCCCGCTTAAAGACGGTGTAATAGCCGACTTTAACGCTGCCGAGCACATGATCAGGGGGATGATCAAAATGATCAACCAGGGCAAGGGATGGTTTTTCCCTTCATTGCGTATGGTTATTTGTATCCCTTCGGGTATCACCGAGGTGGAGAAACGTGCGGTACGTGACTCGGCCGAAATAGCCGGCGCCAAGGAAGTTTACCTTATACACGAGCCAATGGCTGCTGCTGTGGGTATTGGCATCGACGTAGAAGAGCCGATGGGCAACATGATCATTGATATTGGCGGCGGTACAACCGAGATAGCCGTTATTGCACTTTCGGGCATTGTTTGCGACCAGTCGATACGCACTGCGGGGGATAACTTTGATTCGGATATCGTTCAATACATCCGCCGCCAGCACAACATTATGATTGGCGACCGTACTGCCGAAAAGGTAAAAATTGAAGTTGGCGCTGCGCTGCCTGAACTGGCAGATCCACCGGCGGATTTTGCGGTACAAGGCCGTGACCTGATGACCGGGGTTCCCAAGCAAATTATGCTTTCCTACTCGGAAATTGCGCATTGCCTGGATAAATCGATTTCGAAAATTGAAGAGGCAATATTAAAAGCGTTGGAAATTACCCCGCCTGAGCTTTCGGCAGATATTTATCAAACCGGCATCTACTTAACCGGCGGCGGCGCATTGCTGCGCGGGCTTGACAAACGTATCGCGGCTAAAACCAAGCTGCCGGTGCACGTTGCCGAGGACCCGCTTCGTGCCGTGGTTCGCGGAACCGGTACAGCCTTGAAAAATATCGGAAATTTTAAATTCCTAATGCAATAGGGTAGAGACTGGCTAATTAGAGGTTAGCGATTAGTTGGTTGGTGGTATGATAAGAGATTGGTAAATTAGAGATCACGGATTAGTAGGTTTATTGTTGGTGCCTTTGGTGTTGATAACTAATAGGGAATATATTATCAATGAATTCTTTTACTGATCTCGAAATTTGGAAGAAAGCAAGGGTGTTACGCAACAATATAACTGCTTTGGTGAAGTCGTTCCCGGCTGAAGAGAAGTATCGGTTAACCGACCAAATCATTCGATCCTCACGATCGATAGGAAATAACATAGCAGAAGGGCACGGAAGATTTCACTACGCCGACGCTGCCAAATTCCTGCTCAATGCTCGCGGATCGGCTTCTGAAACAATAGACCATCTTTATATTGCCATGGATAATAATATTATTGACGAAAAGGTATTTGAGTCTTTTAAATCAGATTGCGAGGAATGTATGAAAATGATAAACGGGTACGTTAATTTTTTAAGAAATCAAGGAGGCAGCAAAGGTTGAGCGGAAAAGCGTTAAGGCAAAATTTACAGAATAGCCAATCTGTAATTAACTAATCTCTAATTAACTAATCTCTAACCTCTAATTAACTAGTCTCTAACCACATGCGCACGCTTTGGAGCTTCATTAACCGGTATAACGCATTTTTTTTATTCCTGATATTTGAGGTTACAGCGCTTATCATCTATGTTAAAAACAATTCGTACCAGCGGGCCGAGTTTATTAATTCGGCAAGCGGCGTTATAGGCCGGCTGAATACTGAAAAGGATCAGTTGTACGGTTACCTGGCATTAAAAGAGGTGAATGATAGCCTGGCCCGGGAAAATGCCCACCTGCGTGGTTTGCTGAAGTCATCCTATTATATCGATACGGCCTCGAAGCATAAAGTTACGGATACTATTTACAAGCAGGAGTACGAATACATCATAGCAAGGGTAATCAACAATTCGGTTAATCAGCCCAACAATTATCTTACGATAAATAAAGGCAGCGAACAGGGCATTGCTAAAGGGATGGGTGTAATTTGCAGCAAGGGCATTGTGGGCAAGGTGATCTACGTGTCGGACCATTTTGCATTGGTGCAGTCGCTTCTGCACAAGGATTCGCAGTTTAGCGCCATGCTTGCCAATGACAAGGAAATCGGTTCTATCCAATGGAACGATGATTTGGACCCGCACAAGGGAATTCTTAAAGATGTTTCCAATAACGCCCAGCCAAAAGTGGGCGAATGGGTGGTAACATCGGGGTATTCCCTTTTTCCGGAGGGTATACCGATTGGCAAAGTGAGCAGCCTGCACACCAAGGGCGGCGGTTACTCCTTAAATATGGAAGTGACGCTTTCGGTCGACTTTAGCAAACTCGAGTACGTTAACGTAGTGGATAATAAATTCGGTAAGGAGCAGGAGGCGCTGGAGGGCCAGAAAAAGAAGGATGAGTAGAGCTATTATTATAAACCTGGTACGGTTTGTCGTCCTGGTGTTTATCCAGGTTTTTTTACTGAGGAACCTGGCGCTGTACAATCTCCCGGTATGCTATCCCTATATACTTTTTTTGCTGCTTCTTCCTTTCGGGATACCTAACATCCTGTTATTTTCCCTCGCATTTATAACCGGCCTATCCATCGATGCTTTTTACGACACGCCCGGCCTTCATGCAGCCTCATGCGTTATACTTGCCTTTGTGCGCATACTGTTCATCAATATTACCGTTTCAAAAGAGGGTTTTGATAATGAGCCGGAGCCAACGCTAAGCGTTATGGGCATCAGGTGGTTCCTGGCCTACACGGTTACCCTAACCCTGGTACATCACTTTTTTCTCTTCGTTATCGAATCTTTTAGCCTTTCCGGGCTTCAATATACGATAGGCCGCTTTTTAGCCAGCTCGTTTTTCACAATAATTTTAATCTTAATTTCGGGGACAATATTTTTTAGAAGGAAAGAGCGGAAATGAATAGTTTTTTTGAGCGGCGGTACGTCATATCCGGAATTTTTTTGGTGATTATCCTTATCCTGTTAGGCAGGTTATTTTATATACAGATCATTGATCCGCGTTATGCTATCTACGCCAATAACAACGTGCGCCGCCCGGTGATCTTCAACGCCGCCCGCGGCCCGATACTGGACCGCACCGGCAAAGTGCTTGTTCAAAACGTGGCGTTTTATGATATAATGGTTACGCCCAAACAGGTAAAACCCTTTGATACCGTGGAGTTTTGCAAGCTTTTGGGTATTGACCGGCCGACATTTGATAAACAGTGGACCAAAGCGGTTAAATATTCTTCGTACCAGCCGTCAATTTTTGAGAAGCAAATTTCGGCCACCGATTATGCGTCGATACAGGAGCGGCTTTCTGAATTTCCGGGATTTACTTCGACGCCTCGTTATTTGCGTACCTATCCCGATTCAGTTGGCGCACAGTTTTTAGGCTATATCGGCGAAGTGACGGACGACAAGATCAATCACTCGCACGGTTATTACCACCCCGGTGACCTCGTGGGCATAACGGGCGTCGAAAAGTCTTATGAGGCGGTTTTAAAGGGCCAGCGCGGGATTGAAAATTGGATGGTCGATTCCAGGAATAAACGCAAAGGCAAATACGCAAACGGGATGTTTGATACGGCGGCGGTTGCCGGGCAACGCCTGACTTCATCGCTTGATCTGGATATTCAAAAACTTGGCGAACAGTTGATGCATAATAAGGTTGGCAGCATTGTGGCTATCGAACCATCTACCGGCGAAATACTTTGTTATGTAAGCAGCCCCACGTACAACCCAAACCTGATGGTAGGGCGAGAACGCGGCAATAATGCGGAAAAGCTATATGAGGATCCGTACAGCCCGTTCTTTATCCGGCCTATACAAGCCAAATATCCCCCGGGTTCATCATTTAAGCCTTTAAGTGCGCTTATTGCTTTACAGGAAGGGATTATTACACCATCCACCAGCTACTATTGCCCCGGTTATTATGTTGCCGGTAACCGGCGATTTAAATGCAACAACGGCGAGGCCCACGGCGAAGTGGACCTGAGCAGCGCGGTTGCAAAATCCTGCAACGGGTACTTTATGATGGTTTTTCAAAAAATAATGGATCGTTATGGTGCAAAAAAAACAGAACAAACTTTTGCTCAATGGCGTGCACAGGTAAACAAATTTGGCTTAGGCACCAGGCTCGACCTGGATATGCCCGGTGAAGCACGCGGTAATTTACCTACCCCGCTGCATTACGATAATGTTTACAAGCCAGGCGGCTGGCGTTCCAGTACCATCCTGTCCCTTGCTATCGGGCAGGGCGAGCTTTTGGCCACGCCGCTGCAAATGGCCAACCTGGAGTGTATCATCGCCAACCACGGCTATTATTACAAACCGCACCTCATCAAAGCTATCGGCACGCAAAATGTTATTAAAAAGGAATACCTGGAAAGGAACTACGTAGGGATAGATTCAACCAACTTTGAGCCGGTGATCAATGGTATGCAGGAAGTAGTTGAAAGCGGAACGGCGATCAGGTCGAAAATACCTGGCATCATCATGTGCGGAAAAACAGGTACGGCTCAAAACAACCATGGCGAAGCACATTCCATATTCGTGGCTTTCGCACCGCGCGACCATCCTAAAATTGCCATTGCCGTTGTGGTTGAAAACTCGGGCGAAGGCGCCCATTGGGCAGCGCCGATAGCAAGCTTCATTGTAGAAAAATATTTAAAAGGGAGTATTTCTCCCCGGGAAGATATCAATCCTGAGTATTTCATGAATGCCAATAAGTTGCCCGATATTTCAACTTATAACATCAAAACAAAACCGAAGGCTGCAGGTTCCGACAGTTCAAAAAAACAAAAAAAGGATAGCTTAGATAAAACGAAGGGGTTAAAAAGCGCCCGGAACGATGCCGGCAGATCATCTGCGGACAAGCCATTAACTAAAAAGGTAAAGGTTAAATAACATGAATAACCAGCGCAGTTTCTTTTTTAATGTCGACTGGGTGACAGTTTTTATTTACCTGGCGCTGTGCACCATAGGTTGGTTCAATATACATTCAGCTGTTTTAGATCCAAAGCATCCAGGAATTTTGGACGGTAAAACGGATTACAGTAAACAATTTGGGTACATAATCGTGGCAATTGTGGTTGCTGTCGTGGTTTTACTGCTCGAGAGCAGGTTCATAACGGCACTTGCACCTGCTTTTTATGGTATTACTATACTGCTCCTGATGCTGGTACTGGTAGTTGGGCGCAGCGTCGGCGGTAACGCTGCCTGGATTTCGTTGGGTGGCGGGTTCAAGCTGCAGCCCTCGGAGTTTGCCAAATTTACCACGTGTTTGCTGCTGGCGCGATATTTAAGTTCGGTAAATGTACGTATTAACGAATTGAAGTCGTTTTTTGTGGCGATGGCGATTATTGGGGTGCCGATGATCCTCATATTAATGCAGCCCGACATGGGGTCGACCCTGGTTTTTTATTCCTTTATCTTCGTTTTATATCGCGAAGGGCTTTCGCCCTATTTTTTAATCATCAGCGCATTATTCATTGCGCTTTTTTTAACATCAATTTTGTTCAGCCCCTTGTCTGTAATCGCGGTGGTAACGATTGTCGCTTTACTGATTATTTTGCTTTTCCGGAAAAACAAGAAGTTGGTGATGACCATACTTGCCGGTCTGGCTATATGCATTGCCTTTGTTTTTTGCGTAAAATTCATTTATAACCATGTGCTGCAGCCGCATCAAAAAGTACGCATCGATATTGTATTGGGAATAAAAAACGATCCGCAGGGACAGGGTTATAATGTGAAAGAATCGAAAATCGCTATCGGTTCGGGGAAATTATGGGGTAAAGGTTATCTGCATGGCACGCAAACCAAATATTCATTCGTGCCAGCACAAAGCACCGATTTTATTTTTTGCACGGTTGGCGAGGAGTGGGGCTTTGCCGGATCGCTGGTTGTGTTGGGCCTGTATATGAGCCTGATTTTGCGCCTGATATTTCTGGCCGAACGACAACGATCTCCTTTTTCGCGCATTTATGGCTATGGAGCGGCGTCGATCGTTTTTTTTCACGTGATGATCAATATAGCCACCACCATCGGGCTGGCGCCCGTTATTGGTATCCCGCTTCCGTTAATCAGCTACGGCGGCTCATCACTAATCAGTTTTACGCTGCTTATTTTTGTATTGGTTAAGCTGGATTCGAACAGGATGGGAATTGTTTAGGAGCTGACAGGTTTCAGTGGGCAGTTTTTAACTAACAGTTCTCGGCAGACAGACGCCAGGATGAAATTTGCGTTTTTTGACCGCAACTGCCTATTGCTAACTGCAAACTGATCAGGCATACCGTCTCTTTAAAAGGGCGTAAAACTTCTCAACGGTTGCAGGTTTACTTTCCCAGTTGTTTTTGATAACGTAGTTTGTCTTCAAAAACCTGGCGGCTTCGTCAAAAGTGCTAAACCGGTTCAGTATCTCTATTGCTTCGCTGTAAGCAAGGTTATAACCATTAAAAAGCTCCTTTACATACAGTAGTTTATCATTCAGCGTTATGGCAAGTTTGATATCGCTGATCGGTTTTATACTAAGTTGTTCAGTTCTGCTGACATTCTTTTCACCAGCTTGTGACATCTTTTGATTAATCGTCAGTACTTCTTCCCCGGCGGATGAAGTTGCATCCTCCGAAGACTGTTTTACTTCTTCGCTTTTTTGGCCCGTTTCGGCTGCATCTGGTTCTTCCGGTTCTGAAAAGTTTGGTTTTCTTTTTTTATTTTCTTTAACCTGTTCCGCTGCAACTTCAATTTTTTCATCCTCTTCCATGTCCATCGATTCGTCTAATATCAGCTCATGCCTAATGGTCTCCGGTTCCTGGCGGATAAAAGAATAGGTGTCCCCCGAGACCTCACTTGCCAGGTCAATCTCTGGTGCGGGTTGATCTGTCAATTTCTCAACATTGGCAATTTCCAGCTCAATGGGTTTAACCGGATCTTTTGAAATCCGCTCGGACATCTTTTCCGAACCAGGCTTCATTTGTTGAACCACGGGCTCGAAATACTTTGCTTCATGCATGCTTTGCTGCTCGTCGGATTTGGCCGTCTTTTCCTGTTTTTCTATTTTTTCCGGCCTTGCAGGTTTTTCGGCAGCGGGTTTTTCAGCGTGGCTTTGCAAATTTAATTTGCATAAAACTTCAATATGGTCGGTCAGGAAATGGGCGTTTGCAACAAAAAGTTCAAGCTCAAGCTCATTTAAGTCCTCATTAACAGTCTTTAAATATTCGTATTGTTCACTCAGCTCCTGTATAATTCCACCTATCTTTTTAAATACTTCCTTTTGCTTCATGTCTCGATGTTAGAAAAATGCCAAACCAAAAATAAGATTAAATTCTGATATTTGGGGCGGTGGAGATTAGCGCTCGGTGTTTAGAGGTTAGGTTATAAGAATTAAAAAACGGTGAAATCGCCAAAAATATCAGTAGTTTGGTTTTTAACGAGGAAGTTTTTAAGCGTAAAAGTGAGCTTGGCGGAAGCATTGAGGTGGTGTGCGGTTCAATGTTCTCCGGTAAGACCGAAGAGTTGATCAGGCGTTTAAACCGCGCGCGTATCGCTAAACTAAAAGTAGAGATATTCAGTCCTAAAGCAGATACCAGGTACAACGAAAATGCGCTCGTCTCGCACAATGCCAACTCCATTTCTTCAACACCCGTCGAAAACGCCTCATCCATACTATTGTTAGCCAGCGACGTTAACGTAGTGGGTATTGATGAAGCCCAGTTTTTTGATGATGAACTGCCTGCGGTATGCAATGTTTTAGCCAATAAAGGCGTACGCGTAATTGTTGCCGGGCTTGATATGGATTTTAAGGGCCAGCCATTTGGCCCCATGCCTGCGGTTATGGCTGTCGCTGATTCGGTAACCAAGTTGCAGGCGGTTTGTGTGCAATGCGGTAACCCTGCCATGTATTCGTTCCGGCTGGTGGCAGATGACAGCAAGATACTGCTTGGCGAAAAGGAAAGCTATGAACCGCGGTGTCGTATTTGTTACCGGGCGGGGTAAATAAACTGTTAAAAACGATAAACCATTATTAAATTTGATAACATAGGCAGAACTTTTGCGCAGGCATGCAAATAATACCTGGCGAATAGTTTATATTTACCCCACGATTTTTATAATGCCTGTACTATACAAAAAAGCAGGAAAAACCGTTTTATTTTGCAAACCAATTATAAGTAAAGATATGAACGTCAGGAATTTGTACCTATTTCTCATCGGCCTGTTGCTGGTGGGGCTTACTTCATGCAGCAAAAAGCCTGCTGTTGTGAATAATACCGGGAACGTTACCGGAAATCCCACCGGGAAGGATGTGCCGGCAGGTTATGGCGATGGGGTGACCTTTTTTAACGGAGGTAAATCGGCCATTTTTAATTTGTATGCGCCAGGCAAAAAGTCGGTTCACCTTTTGGGGGATTTCAACAACTGGATGTCAGGTTCAACCAATTTGATGTACAATTCAACCGATGGCACACGCTGGTGGATTGAGGTGGATAACCTTGACCCGAGTGCCGAATATGCGTACGAGTATTTTATCGATGGCAGCATAAAGGTTGCCGACCCCTACAGCAATAAAATTCTTGATTCCGCAAATGACCAATATATTCCCACCACGGTTTATCCCAATATAAAAAAATACCCCAGTGGCGCGGGCGAAGTCAGTCACATCGTAAGCGATATTCAATATAGCGCCCCCGCTTATACCTGGACGACAACGAATTTCAAGCCGGCCGACCCCAAAAACATGGTAGTATACGAATTGCTGCCCCGTGATTTCGTGGCAACGCATTCGTATAAAACATTAACGGACACGCTTAGCTATATAGCCAATTTAGGTGTAAACGCAATTGAATTAATGCCGGTAAACGAATTTGAAGGTAACGATTCATGGGGGTATAACAGCAATTTTATGTTTGCGCTTGATAAATATTACGGCACGCCCAATGATTACAAAGCATTCATCGACGCCTGCCACGCAAAAGGCATAGCAGTTATACAGGATATCGTGCTTGAGGACCAGTTCGGCTCATCGCCGATGGTACAAATGTATTGGAATGCGGCAGCGGGCACACCCGCGGCAAACAGCCCCTGGTTCGATCAAACCAATATGCACCCTGATGCGGTAGGCTATCAGCTGAACCATTCGACCGCCGCAACACAGTACTTTTTTAAAAATGTGGTGAGTTACTGGATGCAGCAATATCATATCGACGGTTTCCGTTTTGACGAGGCCAAAGGATATACCCAGGTAAATTCGGGCAACGACGAAGGCGCCTGGGCTGCTTATGACGCTACCAGGGTGGCGCTGTGGGAAGGGTATAACACTTACATGAAAAGCATTAATCCTAACTTTTACGTAATTCTCGAAATGTTTTCTGCTTCGCAGGAACAGGCGATTTATGCCCAGCAGGGAATGTTTTGCTGGAATGACCTTTCGGGATCCGGCGAACAGTGCACCATGGGCTATGCTACCAACCCATCCTGGGATATTTCAGGCTTGTTTTATAGTGCCCAGGGAATGGCTACGCCGGGGCTGATCAGCTATTTTGAAAGCCACGACGAAGAACGGCTTCAATTCAAAAACGAAGCCTTTGGTAATAGTTCAGGTACTTATAGCGTTCCAAACATTCCTACCGGCCTTGAGCGTGATGAAGCTGGCGCAGTGATCATGTTTTCGGTGCCCGGGCCAAACCTGGTTTGGCAGTTTGGCGAAAGAGGGTATGATATCAGCATTAACGATGCCAGCACAGGAGGTCGCCTGGGCGATAAACCCCCGCTTTGGACCTACATGTCGGATCCCAACCGCCATCATTTGTACCAGGTTTATTCCAGGATGATCCGGATGAAGTTAAAAAACTCAGCCTTTCAATCCACAACTTTTACCTATAACCTGGGTACAACGGTTAAATTTATACAATTGCTGGATCCGGCAGGATCAAACAACGTGGAGGCTGTGGCTAACTTTGGTGTGGTGCCTTCAACAATTGCGCTGAATTTTCCTTCAACAGGTAGCTGGTATGATAATTTTTCGGGTACGACAATTAACGTCGCATCATTGCCTTACAGCATGACATTGCAGCCCGGCGAATATCATTTGTTTAGCAATACGCCATTAAAATATTAAAGGTAGCTTCCTATCGCCTTTTGTTACTTAAAACTTACGAAGTTTCACAAACTCCGTAAGTTTTTTTATTTTTAATCTGCATTAATCTTTCAATCGATAAGCCAGGAAGGTTTTTTCAGTGTGAAAAATTGTTCTGTTATTTATTTGTTTTCGGCATCAGGGTTTATAAATAATTTAATGCTGAATATGTCGTTAACCCGGGTAACGTTTTAAACGTTGCATCTGTCATATCTTTAGCCAACCAATTTTTTCATTTCTATTAAAACCAATCAAAAATGATCAACCTGAAAAAAAGCCTCGCCGGCGCCGCAGTTGTAATGGCGTTAACATCGGGAAGCGCGATGGCCAATCGCGTTCACACAGCGCCGTTAAAAAACAAAATTACAGTCGATTCTACCTCATTAACAGCTTTTGAAGGGATATACCAATCCAAAGAAAACGAATATTCCTATTTTAAAGTGACAGCGTTAAACAATACACTTGTTGCGAAACAACTTGATGGAGAGCGCCAATTAGTTTTAACCCGAAAAACAGAATTCGGCTTTGAAATGAAAGACGACGACGGTGATGAAACCATACCTGTTGTCTTTTCAAAAAATGCCGATGGCGAAATTGGACAGATTTCCGTGGGCGGCGAGCATATGTTTGTGAAGGTGAAAAACTACGTTCCCCCGGTGGAAATAAAGCTCACCGCCGACCAGTTAAAGGCATTCGAAGGTAAATACCAGTTTGAGCAAAAGAGTGATGCATTTTTGCAAATCACGGCCACCGCTGACGGTTTAACTTTGAAACAATTGTGGGACGGCAGGGAGATCCAATTCATGTCGCTGGGCAATCTTACTTTTTTAAACAAGCAGGAAGGTTTTCCGCTCAAGTTCACAAAGGACGATAACGGCAATGTGGTTAAAGTACTAGCCTTTAACCGGGATATGTGGGATAAGGTGAAGGAATAGGTTAAAACGACAGGGCTGACGCATTAGAAATTTTTGTTAGCAATAAGTGTTAAGAGGAATTTATGGTTCCAGCCAGCCATTTTTCTTTTAGCTTTCAGGCTGGCTTTGCTGGTTTTGTCAGTCTTTAGGATATTTAGAGCGATCTTTCTTACCACGGCAAGGTTTTGTGCAGCCTGCCTGTTACGTGTGGTGTTAAGATCTTCGCCAAAACCAACATCCAATTGCCAGTGCAACTGGTTCTCTATCCCCCAATGTGTGCGGATTGCCTGGTTAAAATAAGCGGCATCTGCCTGAAGGCTAGAGATGTAATATCGATCTTGTATAGTACGGCTGTCACCGATCATCCGCTCGGAGGTGATTTTGATGATGCTCTTCATACCTTTCCAGTTTTCCTTTTCGTCAATCCAGTTAAGTTCATGGATGACTTTACAGGTTCTGATCTCAGCCCGCCCGTGGCCTTTATCCAAATGCTGACTGTAGCTGTTTTCCTTGAAGTTGAACTGGTTGGTTACCTGTTCGTAAAGGGTTTCCTGATTTTGCTTCAGGGCCAGGATATAATCACCCTGGCTTTCAATGATCTTTTCAGCGATCGCTTTCTGGGTGCCCATCGCATCGATGCTGACTACTGCTCCCTTGACGTTCAACAAGGACAGTAGTGCCGGGATTGCTGTGATCTCATTGCTCTTGTCATCAACTTTTGGTTGACCCAAAACCAATTGGTTACGGCCAGACCATGCACTTACCAAATGTAAGGCCCCCAATCCCTGATGCTTACAGGCACTGTTACAGATACTTTTCCCATCGATAGCGATTAATTCCTTTTCGGCAGAGGGACTGGCTTCACCAAGCCTTTGACTAAGTTCTGCCGTCCAGGCACGGAAGCATCGTTCAAAAAGAGCTGCATCGATCAGCATAAAAACCCGGTTAATCGTATCATGGCTGGGTATGCCGTTTTCAAGTGGCAGCAATTGCCGTAGAAAGTCTTCTTTCTCTTTGCCGAATTCTTCCATCTCATACCAGCTTTCTGCACCGCATAGCACTGCCAAAACTGACAGGATGATTATTTCCAGTAAATTGTGTTTCTTATTATTGCCCGTGCGGGGATCGGGTATCCATCTGAAATGATTGTGTAAAGTGGTGCTCATATTCTTTTCACAAAGAAACACCGCTCAAAGCCTTCAAAATAGCCTTCAACACCTGAACTTATTCCCTCTTTACCAACAACTTGTTAATATCTACTCTGATTTTTTCTGTTTCTTATGCGTCAGCCCTGGTTAAAACGACCAAAAACTTACGAAGTTTTCAAAACTTCGTAAGTTTGATTTAACTTTCACGGACGCCAAATTTTAACATTCCCGGAATGGTTGTTTTACGATATGAAAAGCATCTTCAAACTAACTTGTACTTCCATTTTCGTTTTAATCGTTTTTACCAGCGTTCTCTACGCCCAACAAAAAGATTACCCGATACAACCTGTTCCCTTTACCCAAGTCCACGTAACCGACAATTTTTGGGAGCCTAAAATGGAGGTGAACGCAAATATTACTATCCCTTACGTTTTGGCGCAATGTAAAGCCCACGGTCGCGTGGATAATTTTTTGCGGGCTGCCAAGCTGCTCAGCGGCGACCAGCTAAGCGATTTCCCTTTTGACGACACAGACATCTATAAAGTGATCGAAGGCGCATCCTACGCCATGGAGGTGAAAAGTAACCCTCAACTTGAAAAGTATATTGATACGCTGATCACCATCATCGGCGCGGCGCAGGAAAAAGATGGGTACCTCTACACCTTCCGCACGGTAAACGCCAAAAAGCCGCACGAGTGGATCGGTAAAAAACGCTGGGAAAACGAGGAGGTATTGAGTCATGAATTATACGATGCCGGCCATTTGTATGAAGCGGCAGTAGCCCATTACCAGGCTACCGGCAAAAAAACGCTGCTGAATATCGCCCTTAAAAACGCCAACCTGCTGGTGCGCACCTTTGGCTATGGCAGGGAAGAAAAATATCCCGGCCACCAGATTGTGGAAATAGGCCTGGTTAAATTATACCGTGTAACCGGTAAAAAGAAATACCTGGACTTGGCCAAGTTTTTCCTGGACGTACGCGGACCCCAAGGCGAGTCCTACAACCAGGCAGATAAAAAAGTGGTCGACCAGCACGAAGCCGAGGGCCACGCTGTTCGAGCCGCTTATATGTACACTGGTATGGCGGATGTGGCCGCACTTACCGGCGACGAGCGCTACCTGCATGCCATAGACGATATATGGGAGGATGTGGTGAATAAAAAGCTATACATAACCGGCGGCATCGGCGCTACCGGCGATGGCGAGGCTTTTGGCGATGCTTATCAGCTGCCCAACATGTCGGCCTATGCTGAGACCTGTGCCGCCATTGCTAACGTGTTTTGGAACAGCCGCATGTTTTTGCTGCACGGCGATGCAAAATATATCGACGTGTTGGAGCGGACGCTTTATAACGGCCTTTTATCGGGGGTATCCTTAAACGGCAACCGGTTTTTCTATCCAAATCCTTTGGCTTCCATGGGCCAGCACCTGCGCGCGGCCTGGTTTAGCTGCGCCTGCTGCATCTCAAACATGGCGCGGTTTTTACCATCTGTGCCCGGCTATGTTTATGCGCATGATAAAAACGACCTGTATGTTAACCTGTTTATGAGCAACAGCAGCGATATTAAGCTGGATGCCGGCAAGATCGGCATCGTTCAAAACACCAATTACCCATGGGACGGCAAAGTTGATATTACTGTACTGCCCGAAAAAACCACCGATTTTACTTTAAGGATGCGTATACCTGGCTGGGCCACGGCAAAACCGGTGCCGGGCAACCTTTATTCCTTTTTGGACAGCGCCGCCGCGCCGCTGAGTATATACGTAAACGGCAAATTTTATAAATGTAAAACCGAAAAAGGTTACGCGGTACTAACCCGCAGCTGGAAAAAAGGTGATAAAGTGACCCTCAACCTCCCCATGCAAACGCAAAAGGTAATTGCCAATAGACTGGTAAAAGACGACCGCGACCGCTTTGTTTTTGAGCGTGGCCCCATCGTTTATTGCCTGGAAGCCCCTGATAACCGCGACAGCACCGTACAAAATATCACCATCAATAAAATGGCCGTGAGTAATGCGCTTTACAAACCGGGTATGTTAAATGGAATAGAGGTAATTACCGCAGAAGGAATAGGCACCAAACGCCGCCTGAATAGCGATTCGCTTTTTGAAACCAGCCAAAGCGTAACCGCCATCCCGTACTATGCCTGGGCCAACCGCGGCCCCGGCGAAATGACGGTTTGGATACCCTACGAAGCATCGGCATCCCGGCCAAAACCCGCGCCAACAATTGCCAGCACGAGTAAAGTCTCAGGCTCCGTAAGCAATAAAAGGATGCTGAAGGCTTTGAACGACCAGTACGACCCCGAAAACTCCAACGACCATAACATGCCCTATCTGCATTGGTGGCCCACCCAAAACGCCACCGAGTACGTGCAATATGATTTTGATACCCTGCATACCGTATCGCAATCAAAAGTGTACTGGTACGATGACAAACCCTGGGGCGGCTGCGCCATCCCGGCATCTTATAAACTCTATTACAAAAAGGACGGGCAATGGGCGCCGGTTAAAAATACTACGCCTTACGAAATTGCGAAGGACAAATACAATATCCTGAATTTCGAGCCGGTGCAAACCACGGCCCTAAAAATGGAAGTGCAGTTGCCGGTGGATAATTCCGCGGGGATACATGAGTGGGCGGTGAAATAAAGAATAGGTGAAAGGTAAAAGGCGAAAGGTAAAAGGCGCTTCTCAAAGCGTCATTATAAAGAACGAAGCCATCTCTGCACATGCTAATAACCGAAACGGCGGATGTGGGTGACCTGCCGGCCGCAAGCCGTTCGTTCACGGCATTTAGATGAATTTCTGTTGTAGAGATGGCTTTGTTCCCCGCCACCACTTTTTGATATATGGTGGCAGATGAAAGCGGTTTTACTTAGAAATTTTAAACGACGAAGCCCCCAAACAGACCTCCGGAAAATAAACAATTCCGGCTTAAACTACGTAAGTTTGGCCGCTATCTTTATCCGATTGACATGCGAATAATAGACTTTATCATTTTTTACTTAATGGCGTATTATAAAAAATATCAGCCGGGCACACTATATTGGGACAGTTACCTCAGAAGGTCTGTTTACGGGGCAGGGCTTGTTACCATGTTTTGGTTGTTTTTGATAGTAGAAGTTTTATTTTTCTTCCTGGGAAGGGTGGATTTTACAGATTTTCGACTTTGGGAACTGATAGCTATTGTTTTAGCGGTACTGCTAATCCAGGTATTTCGTTATGTGTATATTGTAAAAAAAAGATATGAACTTATCGTTAAACCTGAATCCAGGGGATTTTCGCTGAGTTTAAACACAGGTCTGCTGATAGTTTTCCTGATATTTTTATTTTCACTTTTAATGTTTGTAGGTTCGGCGATACTGGTGCACCTTTACTTGAAATCATAAAACCGCCATTTCGTCACAAAATCCCTGTCAAGTTTTTGATTGGTTAAGGTTGCCCTTACCATCTCAATCGGCATCGTGTTTTCTTTGATAATGGCGTCGTGAAACTGTTTATAGCTCATTTTACCGCCGTCAACCAACTCATGCTTTAGCGCCATCAATTGCAAGCCGCCGGTGAGGTACGCCACCTGGTAAAGCGGGCTGTAATCGCCTTTAAAGGAGCGGCGTACCTCGCCTTCGGCATTGGCGCGCTCATGGCCTACGCGATCAACCAAAAAATCGATGCATTGCTGGGGCGTCCAGTTGCCGAGGTGATAATTGAGGCTGAAAATAATGCGTGCGCAGCGGTGCATGCGCCAAAACAGCATGCCCAGGCGTTCTTCGGGCGTTTGGGCAAAACCCTGCTGGTAAAGCAGCAGTTCCCAATATAGACTCCAGCCTTCAATCCAAAACGGCGTATAAAACATTTGACGGTAGGCTTTATAGCGGCTGTTCATAAAATATTGCAGGTTATGGCCGGGCAAAAGCTCGTGCTGTACGGTGCCGCGCGAAAAATAGGGATTATTGCCGCGCATGCTCATCAGCTTATCGTCCTCGTTCATGGTATTGGTAGGGTAGCTGATGATGATCTCGCTGCCGCCCAAAAAGAAGGGGTTTACCAGTTGCGCTTCCGGCGTCATCATCGTCATGCCCCAGGTTTCTTCGGCCAGCGGCGGGATGGTGATCAGGTCGCGCGCTTTAATGAAGGTTAGCGCATCGTTATACAATTTCAAAATCTCTTCCGGCTGCTTGCCGGCGGGTACATAGGTGTTTTTTACTTTCTCCAGCGCTTTATGCCAATCGTCGCCGAAGCCCATTTCGTTCGAGGCTTTCAGCATTTCCTTATCACAATAGGCAAATTCCTTGTTTGCTAACGCGATCAGCTCTTCCGGCGTGTAGGGGATCATTTCTGCCTTTAGCTCCCGCATCAATTCATCACGCCCAACCGGCACACCGACGATGCCGCTGCTGTCGGGTTTTTGCGTGGTGTTAACTTTGCCTTTGCTGTAAATAAGGTTAGCATAGAGTGTCAAAGCCGAATCAAGGTTCTTGTAAGGTTTTGGCGCCCACCAGGTGAAATTTGGGTCGTAACCGATATAAAAATCATAATAACTTTTTAACCTGGCCCTCAGCCCCAGCACCGCCGCTTTGCCCTTGCGCGCAAGCGGCATATCGACGGAGGACACATTGCTGAAGGCCGCTTTTGAAGCATTGAGCGATTTCAGGATGTTATTAAGCTCCCTGCCAACGGTGGGCCCATCCTGCGAAATACCGCGCCGGCGCTGCTTTTCAAGGCTGTAAATGCTATCGGCAAAGGGAATGTAGGCGGTGATTTTATTGTACTGGTCATCATCCAGCTTAATCGCGCCGAGATCGAAAACAATTTGTTTTTTCAGCAGGATATAATCCACCTGCCCATCAATGCTCATGTGGTCAAAATCCAAGGATTTTAATTTTTCAAGATAACCGTTGCCGATATCGGTTAGCCGTTGCCGTTCTGCGGGAGAGGTTTGCACGGATTGGTCCTCATAGCCGTTTATGGCCGTATAAGGCGAATAGAAATCGCGGATGGCGTTCATGTCCTGCCCATACTGGACGATGATGCCGGAGACTTCGCTGGCTTGTTCGTACAAAGGAGATTTATTGTCGACGGCCTGCGCGAATAAGCGGTTAACCCTCAATGGTTGATATATAAAAGATACCAAGGTGAAAATAAAAAGGGTTTTGCAGTAAAAATTTTTATGCATCGGATTATCGGATTTTGAAATGGAAATATCGGATTAATGGAGTAAAAATAATTTTAATCCGCTAATTTTAGCAGGTAACACCCTATAAATCGACATGAATAAAAAATTATACCTTTCGGCCATCGCGGTCTTTATTACCGCCCTGTTTAGTTTCGGCACCTGCACGGCCCAGCAAATGACCGTTAACACCAAACAGGACCTCGACGCGGGCCGCGTAAAAATCGATTCGCTGGATAACCTGCTTATGAAAGTCTTGGGAGAACGCGAGCGTATTGCGCAGGCAATAGGCGTCTATAAAGCCAAAAACCATATCCCGCCGCTGGCAGAGGCCCGGTTTAAGGAAGTACTAAATAAGAGTATTGAGTCAGGCAAAAAAGAGGGCCTTTCTGCCGAATTTATTACAGAATTAATGAACGCTATACACAAAGAAAGCTTGCGGATTGAAAGCGATTCGACTTTGATGAAACATTAAGCATGCGGCGAAACTGTGGAAAATTGACCCATTGGCTAACGGTAGGTTGCCTGGTTATGACGTCGTCTATTGCGGTTGCGCAGGATATCCCTGTGTGGAATCAGGCAGTCCAACAAAATGTAAAGACCGACTGGCTTGTTAAACCAGCAGCAGTCAAAGCGCAAATATTTGAAAGCACCGACGGCAAGGATTTGATCTTATGGAACGGCCTGGTGAAACGCGTGTTCCGGTTGCAGCCTAACCTGGCCTGTACGGATTATACCAACCTGTACACAGGCCGGCAGCTGTTGCGTGCCGTAGGCGAGGAGGCGCGCCTGATCATTAATGGCAAATCTTATAATGTTGGCGGCCTTATCGGTCAAAAGGAAAGGGCTTATTTGCTGCCGGAGTGGGTGGATAATTTTACAGCCGGCCCGGGCGATTTTAAATATGTTTCATTCGGTATAAAACCTATCACCCCACAGCTTAATTACAAGGCAAGGTTTTGGTCGATGAAGACGCATTTTGGAACGGGAAAAAGCATTTCCCTTTTGTTTAAACCCACCGCGCCGGAACTGGCCGGGTTGGCGATAAATGTGAACTATGAAATTTATGATGGTTTGCCACTGATTGTAAAATCGCTCACCCTTATTAACAACGGGAAGAAAACTTTTAAACTGGACAGGGTAATAAGCGAAGTGCTTGGCCTGGTGGAAGAAGATAGCGCGGTCGACGGCAGTTTTACATCAATGAAGGAACCGAAAGGGATTTATTTCGAAACCAATTATGCATTTAACGGCGCCATGCGCTATGAACAAAGCGACCAAACCACCCATTGGAGGCCGGATACCACGTACACCTCGCAGGTGAATTATGGCCTGCATTCGCCGGTGGTGATGGAAACCTATGAAGATAAAGGCCCGGGAATTGAGCTAAAACCCGGTGAGACCTTTCAATCGGTGCGCACCCATGAATTGCTCATGAACAGCTACGACCGCGAAGCCCGCGGCATGGCCGTGCGCAAAATGTACAGCGCCGTTGCGCCGTGGACGTTGGAGAACCCCATTTTTATGCACCTAGTGAGCAAAAACGACGAACAGGTGCGCGCAGCGATAGACCAGTGCGCGGCCACCGGCTATGAAGCGGTGATCCTGAGCTTTGGCAGCCATTTAAATGTGGAGGATACCACGGAAGCCAATATAAAACGCTGGAAAGCGCTGGCGGATTATGCGCATAGCAAACACATCGGCATTGGCTGTTATTCCTTGTTTAGTTCACGTTCCATTAACCCGGAAACTGATGTGATCGACCCAAAAACAGGCAAGCCAGGCGGTGAATATTTTGGCAATGCGCCTTGTTTTGGCAGCAAATGGGGCTTGTGGTACCACGATAATATAGAACACTTTTTCAGCAAGACCGGCTTTGATATTTTTGAGAATGACGGTCCGTACCCCGGCGATGTCTGCGCATCTACCACGCATCCGGGCCATAAGGGGCTGGAAGATTCGCAATGGCGGCAGGTGGAGATCCAGAAAAGCCTGTATCATTGGCTGAACGAGCGCGGCGTGTACATCAACGCACCCGACTGGTATTTTTTAGACGGGACGAACAAAACCGGCCTGGGTTATCGTGAAGCAAATTTCTCGCTGCCGCGTGCCGACCAAAAGATATTAAACCGCCAGAATATTTTTGACGGCACCTGGGGTAAAACACCCTCGATGGGCTGGGGTTTTGTGCCACTTACGCAGTATGAAGGTGGCGGGACAGAGGCCACCATCGAGCCGCTGGCTGAGCACCTTGATGACTACCGGCAACTGATGATGCAATACTACGGTGCCGGCATACAGGCCTGTTACCGGGGGCCGAGGCTGTTTGATACAGAGGAAACAAAAGAAACCGTGATCAAAGTGATCAGCTGGTACAAAAAATACCGGGATATACTGAATTCAGACATCGTTCACCTGCGCCGTGCCGACGGCCGCGATTGGGACGGGATATTGCATGTTAACCCGTATTTAAAAACAAAAGGTTTGATGATGCTTTACAATCCGACTAAAGAGAAAATAACCCGGACGGTTAAAATTCCGCTGTATTATACGGGCTTAACTACTGCAGCCAGGGTTCGTGAAAAAGACGGCCCTTATAAAAGTTATGTATTAAACCGGGATTACACGATTGACATGACTTTTACCCTGTTGCCGGATTCGTACACCTGGTTTGTAATCGAATAATCACTAACCAAGCCGGTCTATATAAACCAGCAAAATTGTTACCACTGTCATCAAATGCAGCACAATATGGTTTGCATCAGGTGTTCGTTTACCGGGTTTATGGGGGATCAGTTTTGTTGTGCGTGAGAACAAGGCATTATAATCAAAATTGGCTTTTGATTGCGCAAATTTTTCCGAAAAATAGGGCAGCCACCATTGGAAAAGCTCACCGCTGAACAAGAAGGGGTAATAAATAAGCGGGTACCAATGAAAAAAGCCGCGGTTGCCGAGGATAACGCACAGCGCGCCTGTACCCATCAGCAGGCCGTTGGTGCCCGCTTCGAGCAGGAGTTCTTTCCGGCTGTATTTTTCGACATCATTCCACGGAAAAAGGGGCAGCAGGGTTGTTACCTGGTGATAAGCCAGCAGTAAAAGTGTAATGCCAATAGCGAGAATATGCAGCGTCATTGCCCGTAGTTAAAGGTTCAGGTAAATATAACGAACTGTGCCTTTAGTCGAATGGACTTTTAATTAAAATCCGATTTTTAAAATCCGTATATTTTCACGGTAATTTTTTGTTGTAAACCTTTATATAATGAATTTTCGTCGTTACTACATTTTGTTTGTTTTATCTTTTTTTACCGTTTTTTTTATTTTCAGGAATTGTTATGCTCAAAGAAAGCGGAGTGTGCATTTTTCCCACCGATATTATGTCAGCAATCAAGGAGACGACAAAAACCCCGGTACGTTAACTGCTCCCTTTAAAACCGTTCAAAAAGTCAACAGTCTTCGATTGCGACCGGGAAGCGCTGTTTACTTTAAAGGCGGAGATATCTTTAAAGGGCCACTTATTATCGGGCAATTGGACGAAGGAAAAGTCCAAGCCGACAGCACTATTTGGGTATCTTCATATGGCGATCGACAAGCGATAATTAATGGCGACAGTAGCCGGGCGATCAGTTTATATCGTACCAAAAATGTTTACGTAGATGGTCTGAAACTAATTGGTCGGGGCCGTAAAAATGGAAACCATGAAAATGGTTTGGTGATCTTGAATAGCGAAAATATCAGGGTAAGCGACATCGATATCAGCGGCTTTCAAAAATCCGGGTTACTGATAGATTCCGCATTGAATATCACTTGTAGTGGTATTTTTGCCCATGACAACGGCGCTGCCGGGATAACAGTAGAAGGGGATAGTAAAAAGGCATCACGAAATATTTATATCGAAAACTGCCGGGCTGAAAATAATCCAGGTGATCCAACCAAACTGGACAACCATAGCGGCAATGGTATAGTGGTGGGACACTGCACCAATGTAACGATCAGGGACTGCAGCGCAACAAACAATGGCTGGGACATGCCCCGCATCGGGAATGGCCCGGTCGGCATCTGGTGTTATGAAGCGGACAGCGTTCGGATAGAGTATTGCCTTTCTTATAATAATAAAACATCAAAAGGAGGCGCTGATGGAGGGGGTTTTGACCTTGACGGTGGTACTACCAACTCCGTCATCGAATATTGTTATAGCTATGGCAACCAGGGCAGCGGCTATTGCATTTTTCAATACTGGGGCGCGAGCCCGTTTTATAATAATATTATACGGAATAATATCAGCTACAACGATGGTACAGTATCGGACTCACAAGCTGGTTTATATGTTTGGAATAGTTCGGGCGACCCCAACCAGTTTTACAATTGCAAGGTTTATAATAACATTATCTACAATTCAAAAGTGGCTGCGATCAGCTTTTCGGAAAAAAGCGCTAATAATGGCTTTGATTTTTATCATAACATATTTGTCGCAAAAGATTCTTTAATAAAAGGACGAGATATTTTGGGTAAATGCAAGTTTGAGGGTAACGATTGGTGGAACCTGGAAAGCAGGTTTAATATCGATGGCATAAAGAACTTACAAAAGTGGTCGGCAAAGACGGGTAAAGAACGAAAGAATGGGAAATTAACGGGAATGAATATCGATCCAAAGTTTAAAAACCCGGATATAAGCAAAATCACAGATTGTAATCAAATGAAGACTTTCACCGGTTTCCAATTTTCAAAAACATCAGCATTAAAAAAAAGCTTTGGCGGAAACCTCGCACAGACAATGCCTTCAAATATGATATATTAATGTCTAATTTCTAAAAAACTAAACGGTGAAGGATTTAAACACAAAGAACACAACGGGGAAAACACAGAGGCCACAAAGCTTTAATAGTCTGTCATTTTTTCTCTCTGTGCGCTCTGCGCCTTTTTTGTGTATCTCTGTGGTTAAAAATCAATGAATTTTTTAGAGTTATTTTAGACTAATCTCAAAATCAACAACATGAAACGCCGCCAATTTATAGTCAATGCCGCAATGATAGGAGCCGCCATGCACCCTTTTGTAAGGGCATGGAGTAAGCCTTCATCTTACAGCGACTTGAAATTAGCAGGCCCAAAGCAGCCGGTTTTTATTTATAATAACTGGTCGGCTTATGATGAGTTGTCGGATAATAAGCCGCAAACGGAAGAGCTGGCGATGAATGAACTGGCCGAGATTATCCGTTTAAAAAAGAGTGGCGTGCAGATAGATTATTATGTGATGGACGCCTTTTGGTTTGACCTGTTCGGAGGTTACCGCGTCTGGCACCGGCAGCATTGGCCCAACGGGCCGGACAAATGGCTGGCCGCGTGTAAGGCGAATAATATCAAACCGGGGATGTGGTTTTCCACCAATCTCATCGCAACCCAAAGCGGCCGTTTTTTAGAGGTAATTCCCGAATGGAAGGATTCGCTGGGCACCGATCCTAACATCATGTGTTTGTTTGACGGAGGGTATTTAAATCATTTGGCTAAGACGCTGCAAATATGGTACGATAGGGGCGTACGGCTGTTTAAGTTCGACTTTGCCTATTTCGAGGCAGTAACGCCGGCCATGAAGGATAAGTTTACCAAAGAAGAGGTGTTTGAAAAAAACCAGGTGGCCTTTATGCAGATGCTTCAGTCTTTTCGAAAAAATAATCCGGATATACTGATCACCGGGTATAACGGCTTCGGTGGTGATATGGAAAACACCTACAAGCCCTTTGATAAAAAGATCGACCCGCGCTGGCTGGATACCTTTGATACCCTCTACTGCGGCGATCCCCGTTTTTCGGATGTGCCAATGATGAACATTTGGCGCTCGGCCGATAACTATTCCGATCACCAGGTGTTTGCTTACCAGGCTTACGGGATGCCAATCAGGCGGATTGATAACTGTGCATTTATGATCGGTAAAACGGGCACCTGTTACTACCGCGCCAATAATTGCTGGAAAGGTATGCTGATATTGGAATTGGCACGCGGCGGCTGGGTAAATGTTTATCACGGCAACCTTGAATTGTTGAGTGACGAGGATGCCCGGATGTTTGCGAAAACACAGGCCATGTACCATGAACTCCAAAAACAGGATAGTACAGTAACCTTTGGATCTATCCCCGGCAAAGGCCAGGTTTACGGATTTAAGTCGTCTTCGACAAAAGGAACCGTTTGCACCGTGGTTAATCCAGCTCAGCAAGTCGCCTGGATAGTTTTGCCGGTCGACAATGCTGTAAACGGGCGATTTTTGTACGCCGATGGCGGTTACCGGCCGGATGTTGACGTAAATATATTAACCATTGGCCCGGAGCAGTTGGTGGTGGTAGGCTACGGCGAATATGCCGACCGGAAATATGAATTGGGGATAGATAATACCATTAACATCCCACTGTCTACAGAAAAGATCGACGCCGCTTTCACGGCAATCGCGAAAAATATCATCCGGGGGAAAATTAACCCAGTTGCAGGCAAGGATGTAAGGATAATCTTCCAGCAGTTTTATAAAAACGGAGATCCCTGCCGCTCATGGCCGGGCGCACCACCCGACGGTAAAAAGGTGAGTGAGGTGATCCTGATAAAAGTAAGCCAGGACGGAAAAGAAATACCCCTGCATATCGAATATAATAAAATCATTTGGAGCGGTTTATCGTGGGGCGCCGGAGAAATAAAACAGGGAACTTTTGCTGCTGATAAACCAATTGATATACAATGTATATCAACAGAAAAAGAGGAGTTGAATTTGAGTGCGAATATTTATGCTGTTACCTATGCATAGAAGAATAACTTTAAAAAAAGGGACAATGGCCAGGCGGGGTTTTACAGCCTGCAGGTTTCATCAGTCGCCATATATATTGTCGATGATTGTTCTGTTATTGCTTTCATCGTTCCCTGCCTTCGCCCAAAATGAACTTCTTTCGCAATTTGGGGGAAGGGATTGGAAATTTTTAGGCCGTAAAAACAACTACGTACTCGAACCCGGCGGCGGACCTGACGGCGGCACAAGCCTTAGGTTTGGCAAAAGCCAGGGTTCATTTGGCGTTAAGGTCGAGGTAAAATCTTTGTCCATTTTTCAATTTAAGTGTAAGGTGAAGTCGGATATAAAAGGAATAAAAGCTGAAGTATATGTCGTTTTTTACGACGGAAATAATTTTCCGATTGTTGAATACACCGCTGATATAGCGGACAGCACGGCCTGGCACGACGCGGGTTATTACACCGAAGTGCCTGCTTACGCTTTTTCCGCAAGCGTAGGTATTACCCGGTATACGGATAACGACGGCTACCTGCACATCGGTGATTTCGATATAAAACCTGATGCCGAAGCCATTAGTCCGAATTTGCACCAGGATCCGCTGTGTAACCTGGACGAATACATGAAACCGTTTTGGAAAAGCGATACCATTTACAACGAAACGGTGCTGCTCTATTCGAAAAGCGGGGCGCCGGCTAATGGTAAACTGCTTTTCATGCCAGATAAAATATTGTCGGTTAAAAATTTTTCCCAAACCGCCAACTACTGGCACCCGGTCGACTATTCATTGGAGGGTAATGTAATTATGCGCGCGCAAAATTCACACATGCCCTTCCGTGCTGATACCTCCTTCGATACCAAAAACAACCTGGCCTGGTTTAATACGCAATCACAATGGATAACGGTTACCTACACACACCATGACAAATGGGATGGCCCGGTCTCAAATTTCAAGGGCGACCTGCTGCCGCAAACCATGGCGAAATTGAAGGCGAAGAAAAACCTTCGGATCGCAGCCTTTGGCATGAGCATCACCCGGGGCATGGATGTAAGCAGCTATGACACTATCCCGCCATACATGCCAACCTATGTCGACCTGTTTGCCCGTCAGCTTCGGAAAGCATATCATTATGACCGGATCAAACTTTTTAATGCCGGACTGCCCGGTTCGGTGGTCGACTGGGGCGCACATTATGCCGATAAGTACGTTAACCCGCTAAAGCCAGACCTGGTGATCCTGGATTTTGGCATGAATGATTTTTGGCGCTTGCCGTCCGAAGTGTTTAAGGGCTATATGGAAACTATTATAACAAAAATCAGGAAGGTAAACCCGAATGTTGAGTTCATATTGTTATCCAACATGGCCTTCGACCCGGACTACGTTTTGGACAGCGATAAATATAAGTCCTATTATCAGGGTAACCTGGAAGGCTACAGCAAAGTGCTGAAGGCAATGGAGGGCACTGGCATGGCTAACCTGGATATGTATGACATCAGCCAGGCGATTTATAGCAGGAAGAAGGCGAAAGATTGCCTTGTGAATCCGCTGCATCCCAACGACTATATGGCCAGGTGGTACGCGCAGGGACTGGCGCAATTGTTAATTAAATAAGTCCGAAAGTCAGTAAAGTCCGAAAGAAGCTGCGGCTGAGGTTTAAAGCGTTAGATTTATAGATTTATAGCGAAATGATTCCCGCAAAAACAACAATACCTCCCTTTAAAGCCGGCCTTTTTGGTGTCGGCCTTGCTGCCTACTGGGACCAGTTTGAAGGATTGGAAACACGCCTGCGCGATTATATCAACCAGGCGGCAAAAAAACTGGAAAGCTCGGGAGCCGAAATTATTAACCTCGGGTTGGTCGACACTATTGACAAAGCATTCGAGGCAGGCAGCCGGTTCAGGCGGGAAGATGTTGACCTCATATTTTTATATGTAACTACCTATGCATTATCTGCCACCGTATTGCCTGTCATAAAAAAAGCAAAAGTGCCCGTGATTTTACTGAACCTGTCGCCGGACGCAGCTATTGATTATGCGTGGTTTAACCAACTGAATGACCGCACAACTATGACCGGCGAATGGCTTGCTTACTGTTCAGCATGCGCGGTGCCCGAGATCGCGAATGTTTTTAAGCGAAGCGGTATTCCGTCTCACCAGGTTACCGGGACGTTGAATGATCCGGCGGTTTGGCAGGAGATTGATGAGTGGCTGTCGGCGGCAAAAGCTGCACATACCCTGTGTTATAACCGGCTAGGCTTGATGGGCAATTATTACGGAGGCATGCTGGATATTTATTCAAACTTAACCCTGCAATGCGCAGTATTTGGCGGCCACATGGAAATTATCGAGGTGGATGAGTTATCCGCCTTGCGGCTTGAAGTAACAGTTGAAGAAATAGATGAAAGGCTGCGTGTGTTTTCCAAAAGCTTTGAAATACAACCGGATTGTTCAGCAGACGAGTTGAAACGGGCTGCGCGAACCTCCGTGGCGATGGACCGGATAGTGCAAAAGTATAGCCTTGGCTCAATAGCTTATTACCATAAAGGCAGCGGCAATTTGCAAAATGAGGATACCATGAGTTCGATAATATTGGCAAGTTCGCTGCTGACCTCAAAAGGGGTTCCTGTCGCCGGGGAATATGAAGTTAAAAATGCCCAGGCCATGAAAATCATTGACAGTTTTGGCGCCGGCGGATCGTTTACCGAATATTATGCCATGGATTATGCCGATGATATAGTGCTGATGGGCCACGACGGCCCTTGCCACCCCGCAATTGCCGAAGGAAAGATAAAAGTAAGACCTTTGCAGGTTTACCACGGCAAGGTAGGGGCGGGCCTGTCGGTTGAAATGTCGGTCAAACATGGCGATGTAACCTTACTGTCCGTTGTAGAAACGGTTGACGGAAAAATAATGTTCCTGGTTGCGGAAGCGGCTTCGGTGCCTGGACCCATTCTTGAGATCGGCAATACAAATAGCCGTTACAAATTTTCTATCGGCGCAAAAAACTTTGTTGAACAATGGAACGCCCACGGCCCGGCGAATCATTGTGCGGTAGGGGTAGGGCATATTGCCTCGAAGGTCATGAAACTAGGACAGCTGCTTGGTATCGAGACGGTTAAGATAGGATGAACGTTCGTAGAGACGCGATGCATCGCGTCTCTACCCGCATTTATAAATTACATAACCAAAATTATAAACCCGATGAAGAGATTAATCCTTATCGCCTGCTGGTTTTTTGGCCTGCAGGTTTGCGTGGCCCAGGGGCCTTCGCTCGATGTGAAATGGGATAATGTTGTAATGGTGTCCAAATCCACGCCGACCCTACAGGTGGTTGGCAACCCGATGCTGCGCAGGGGCGCGCTCATGCACGATGGCTCCTTCGGCGCATTAAAAGATTTGGGTGCGGATTATGTACGCTATGTGCCCTGGTTCCCCTACCCTAAATTGGTAGTTGCCGAGTTGGAGGCGCCCGACAGCGGCAAAACTTCCTGGGATTTTAGTTTGATCGACCCGATGACGACCGACTTTTTCGACGCAACCCAAGGGCATTCCATTATCATTAATTTCAGCACCACGCCGCAATGGATGTACAAAACCGATAAGCCCGTACCCTATGCTAAAGACCCTAACCAGGTCGACTGGGATTATGGCGGCGGCACACAGCTTAGGGATACCACCATGAAAGAGCTGACGGATTATTATTCGCGACTGGTGAGCTGGTATACCACAGGCGGATTTACCGACGAGATGGGCAAATACCATAAATCAGGTTACCATTATCAAATTCCCTACTGGGAAGTTTTTAACGAGCCCGATTATGAACATAACAATACCCCCGAAACCTATACAAAAAAATATGACGCAATGGTAACGGCCATTCGCCAGGTATCGCCAAAGACCAAATTTGTTGGTTTGGCGCTTGCATTTGAAAAACCTGAATGGTTTGAGTACTTTTTAAACCCGGCGAACCATAAACCGGGCGTACCGCTTGATATGATCTCGTACCATTGCTATGCCAACGCCAATGATCAGCAAAAATTTGATGCTTACGAGTATACGCTGTTCGATAAGGCGGATGCCTTTTTAAGTACCGTGAGTTATATCGAAAGCATCCGCAAAAGATTGTCGCCCAACACCAAAACGGACATTGACGAACTGGGTACCTTCGTAAGTGACGCGATGCGCAATCAGCCGATTTCGCAGGCCTACTGGAATCTCTCGGCAAGTGTATACGCATACTTTTTTATCGGGCTGACAAAGGCGGGGATTGATGTGATCGGCGAATCGCAGCTGGTTGGCTTCCCGACACAATACCCTGACGTCAGCATGATCAATTATGTAACCAGCAAGCCAAATGCCCGCTTTTGGGTTTTGAAAATGATAAAAGACAATATTAAAGCCGGGGATAGGTTGGTGTCGACAGGTGTTGATGGCAATACGGGAGACGATATTACCGCCCAGGCTTTTACAAGCGGAGCAGGCAAAAAAGTGCTCATTCTCAACAAAAGAAACAAAACCACCATGCTGAAATTGCCCGCCTCGTTCAATGGGGCCAAAGTCAGCATAGTAGATGAGGTGTCTGCCGATAATCCGCCAACTCAGTCGGTGATAAGTGACGGTGCAATTGAAATGAAACCTTTTGCGGTTTGCCTGATAACGTTAAAGTAATGTCATGTCACTATTGAAATGACACTAAGCCTTTACAGCGGATTTTAAAGCTTGTATCTAACCGGAAAAATGAGTGTTTGATTGCTGATAACGGTTGCCGGACCGGCTTAATGTTATGTAATTTGCTGACAAATTCGTGTCAGTAAACACCTAAAAAAGATGTTAAGGCATTTGATTGACTTTTATGATAAATTGTTGATTAACAGTTATTTAAAATTGGGTTAACATTGAAATATGTTAAGTTGTGTTAACCCTTTTGGGTGATTGCCGATGCGCGTTACCGGGTACATTGGCGCTTGAATAGGCAAATATGTTTACCTGGTGGCCGGGGATGCGATGCGTCGCGTCTCCGCAGCCGAAAAATTTTTGATTATGGAATAATTTTCTGTTTTCAAACAGCTTGTTATATGTCCGGTAATAATTGCTTAACTTTAAATAAGCTTTCTTTCCAATTAAAAAACTAATCCGAACCAACTATGAAACCTGTAAAATTCAGAGCCGGTGAGCCATTTGATTACACTCGCAGAAAATTTATTTATGATGTTTCGGCTGTTAGCGCCGGGTTGGTTTTGGCGGCGCCATTGGTAAGCCAGGCGGCAAATTTGTTAAAGCCGCAGGAGCAATATACCGTACAGCAAGTGATGGATATGTTTATAAAAGATGTTCCGGGCGGGGCGCTGAAAGAAACCGTTGACACCTTGAAAGCCGGGAGCCCGGATTCGATTGTGAAGGGAATTGTGACGACCATGTTTGCAACGGTTGCTGTTATCCGAAATACCATAGACCTTGGCGCCAATTTTATTATTGCCCACGAACCCACTTTTTACAATCATCCCGATGAAACGGATTGGCTGAAAGACGATAAAGTTTACCAGTTTAAAAGAGAGCTTTTGGATAAACATGGCATAGCCATTTGGCGCAACCACGATTATATTCACCGCCTGGTGCCGGATGGCGTAACGATTGGCGTATTGGATAAACTCGGCTGGAGAAAATATACCGATAAAGATACCATCAACATATTGACCATGCCGCCAACCCCGTTGAAGGAGTTGATCCGTCACGCAAAATCAAAGCTGATTATTGACAAAGTACGTTATGTGGGTGATCCCGATCAAAAATGCAGCCGCATATTGTTTATTCCGGGCGCGGCAGGAGGTCAAAGGCAGATACAGGCCATTGAGCATGTAAAACCCGATGTGCTGATCTGCGGCGAGATACAGGAATGGGAAACCGCCGAGTACGTGCGGGACGCCCTGGCCAAGGGCGATAATATTTCGCTGGTTGTTTTGGGCCACATTGCCAGCGAGGAAGCCGGGTCGGAATTTATGCTGAACTGGTTGAGGGAAAAACTGCCCGGGGTGAAAACCACACATGTGCCGACGGCTAATTCGTTGTCCTTTATGTGATGGTGAGCGGGAAAGAGCATATATCAATCAGTACCCTGGAACAATTGGACGGTGAAAGATGGGGCGAGCCCCCTCATAACAGCTACCTGGTTAGGCGTACGCACGAATTAAGGACAATCCCTTTAAATAAATTCACGGCCGAAGATCTAAGGATGATGATAGCGCAAAAGTTCAGCCTTGACTATTTAATACCATTGGCGCTTGATGTGCTTGCTGGAGATTTTATGGCAGAAGGGCATCTTTATCCTGGCGCGCTGGTCGAAAGTGTTTTGAAAGTCGACCCTCAGTTCTGGCAGGTTAACAAAGATTTATGGCTTAAAGCTAATCGCCTGGTAAAACAAAATAAACAAAAGCTGAAAAGAAATGGCATAACTTACGCTGGCTTCAATCAAATGTTTACCAATACAAAGTAATCTAATCGACAGTGATTTTATTGGCTCTTCTCATTAACGATACACAAGCCGCCAGCCACCAAACAGCTTGCGCACCGCCGCATGCGGTTACCCATGCGGGTAAAACAAGCGTTGTTAAGAACAATAC
>Ga0206971_10042_pt1 | contig 44210 bp, 39 predicted proteins | sample Alteio_BWOrgHeat_85_FD_152917 | JGI IMG/M metagenome (GOLD analysis project Ga0206971, IMG submission 152917) | Enriched cells from forest soil in Barre Woods Harvard Forest LTER site, Petersham, Massachusetts, United States -... | ecosystem: Environmental > Terrestrial > Soil > Temperate forest >...
CTGTTCAACGCCCATACGAGTTTGAGGGAAACGGGTATTAGGGCCCGGCGTTAAATTCCAGTTGCTTTGTTTTACATTCTCGCCTAACGCAAATTTTATAAAACCATCAGCGCCTTCAAACTTCATTTGCTCGGGCAGCACTCCCCAGCGGTGTTTGATGAGCATAGTTTGCCCGCCTATGGGGTTGGCCGAGCCATGCAGAATATGCGAGGTAGTAACCCCGCCAGCTAACTGCCGGTACAGATTGATATCTTCCGAATCCAGTACATCACCTATACGTACTTCGGATGTAACCGCTTGTGTACCTTCATTTACACCACCGGTAACTGCTATATGCGAGTGCTCATCAACAATACCCGCAGTGATATGCTTGCCGGTCGCATCAATAACTTTGGCATTTCCCGCAGGCAGATTTTTGCCAATGGCTTTTATCTTGCCATTCTCAATAAGCACATCGGTATTTTTTAGAATACCATCTTTTTCGTTGGTCCAAACCGTAGCATTTTTAAACAGAGTGTTTTCAACTGTTGGCAGTTCTGTATTGCCATAAGCGGCAAAAGGGTACATTACAGGGCCTGCGGTAAGGTTTGGTTTTGCAACTACGGTACGGTCGGGCGTTAAAACGGGCGGACCGGTATAGGTTGCCGTCCAGTTGGTAGCCGTGCCATCAGGCAGTACGGCGTTGCCATATAATGTTATAGGCGAAACGGATGAGATATACCCGCTAAGGCGTATACTGCCCGCCGGTTTATTTTTAAGATCGAAGTAAAGATTTATCATATCCCCTGTACGGGTAAATGTTCCGCGGGCGCGCACACTGTCGGCGCCGGTACGCTGCACATTTAGCTCGTAGGCGCCGGGCTTGCCGGTTACCCTTAATATAATACCTGCTAAACCGTCGCCCGCTAAGTTATAAACTCCCGCCAGGTTTGCCGCCTCAACCCTGCTCACTATGTATTGCCTGCCTTCTATCCAGTTCTCGTATATGATATTGTCTTTTTTAAACAAGCTGTCGGAGGTAATAATAAAATTGGCCATTTTTCCTTTTTCCAGTGTCCCTATCTTGTCGGCTACACCCAGCATCTCTGCCGGAATTTCGGTAAGCGATCTTAAAGCCTGTTTTTCGCTTAACCCGTGATCCATCGCGGTGCGCAGGTTGGTCCAGAAATCTCGGGCATTTGTCAATCCGTATGAGGTTATGGCGAAGCGAATACCCGCCTTTTCCAGCAATGCCGGGTTGTTAGGGGCCAGTTCCCAATCTTTTAACTGTTCGTAGCTTATAGTTCTTGCCTGTAGCGGGTCTTCCACATCAAAAGCTTCCGGGAAAGTAAGCGGGATAATAAAGCTGCTGCCGGTAGCTTTCATGGCATCCAAACGGCGGTATTCCTGGCCATCAGTTTTAAAAATATACTGTTTGCCAAACTCTTTCGCTATTTTATCAGCGCGCAGCACGTTCAGCGGGTCGGCCGCTTCAAATATCTGCGGTAAGGTTTGTTCGCGGTTAAATTCGGCTAACGACAGGTTAACCTCTTCTTTTTGGGTTTTGTACCATTGTCCGTCGAGGTAAGTTTGGCGCAGCAGGGCAATGCTGCCCATTAATGATGAGGGATAATTAGTAGCCGCTGTACCTTTGCTGAAAGAATAATTTGCGGCGGCCTCATCGCTTAGTATTACAAAATTATCGCGTTCGTCGCCCAGGGTTACTACTAGCGATGTTCCGCGGGCAATGCCATCATGGATAAGCGATTGAACAGCGCCAAAACCGTTTTTCTTTAAATCTACCGATTTAGTGGCATCGGCATGAAATATCGACCTTACATTCATTTCGGGTTTGATGGATTCATTCCAGCCATAAGCGCCGGGCTTGGTTGAAACCGGCGTAACAGCACCCCGCGTAAAGGAGCCAAGCGCTGCACGAGGAGCCTCGGGCAAACCATAGGTGGTATAAGCGTCTATTAATCCCGGATAAATATATTTCCCTTTGAGGTCAACAACAATATAACCTTTGGGAATACTTACGCCCGGCCCAACTGTTTCTATAAGCCTGTCTTTAACCAGTAAAGTACCGTTTTTGATGCTTTGATCCGGGCTTATAACAATAGTCGCGTTGGTAAATGCGTACAACCCGGGGCGAATGTCCTGTACGCCGTTTACGGGGAATGTTTCCTGCGCACTGGCAATTTTGCATACCAGTACAGCAAAACAATAAAGTAGGAGTTTCTTCATGTTTTTGTGATAATGAATCAGTTAATTGTCTAATATAAATGGAAAATTGGATTTTTCAATAACATGCGAAAAATAATACAAAAAAAAGCCCCGCTCTGATAGCTATCAGAGCGGGGCTTTTATATTATTTGTAAAATACAGTTATTTTACTGCATCAACTATCGCTTTAAAAGCATCCGGATGATTCATGGCCAGATCGGCTAACACCTTGCGGTTTAAACCTATCTCTTTAGCGGTTAATTTACCCATTAATTGCGAGTATGATATTCCATGCTGACGGGCACCGGCGTTAATACGCTGTATCCATAAAGCCCTGAATTCTCTTTTCTTGGTTTTACGGTCGCGGTATGCGTATTGTAAACCTTTTTCAACTGTGTTTTTAGCAACGGTATAAACCTTGCTGCGTGAACCCCAATAACCTTTGGCGAGGTTCATGATCCTTTTTCTTCGTCTTCTCGACGCTACGGCATTAACTGAACGTGGCATTTCTTTTTGATTTTTGGCAGTGAGTGTCTCCGCTTTTGCAGAAAACTTGTAAACTCTAAGGCCTGGTTAAAAATTAATTAATTACTTCCCGATACAAAGCATACGTTTTACGTTACCCATATCCGCATCAGAAACTAAACTGGTGTGGGTTAGGTTACGCTTGCGTTTTGTAGACATCTTTGTTAAGATGTGGCTTTTAAACGCGTTCTTCCTTGCAATTTTACCGGTTCCAGTAAGCGTAAAACGCTTTTTAGCACTGGAATTGGTTTTCATTTTTGGCATGTTAGTTATTTATTATGTGCAGATGTGCAGATATGCAAATGTGCAAATCATTACACCCGCGGGTTTACTATTTTTGCTCTTTCATCTGCACATCTGCACATTTGAAATTTGCACATTTATTCTACTTTTTCGCTCCCTTAGAGGCTACGGTTAAAAACATCCGTTTTCCTTCCAATTTTGGCAGTTGCTCCACCTTGCCTACATCTTCCAATGCTTGCGCGAAGCGCAGTAACAATATTTCGCCCTGCTCTTTGTAAACAATGGCGCGCCCTTTAAAATGAACGTAGGCCCTTACCTTTTCTCCGGCTTCCAAAAATTTAGTGGCATGTTTTAATTTAAAATCAAAGTCATGGTCATCTGTATTTGGCCCGAAGCGTATTTCCTTTATAACCGTTTGTTTGGCGTTACTTTTTATCTCCTTCATCTTCTTCTTCTGCTCGTAAATAAACTTATTATAGTCGGTTACTTTACAAACAGGCGGTACGGCGTTCGGAGATATTTCAACCAGGTCCAGCTCTTGCTCTTCGGCAATTGCCAAAGCGTCTTTTAATGAATAAACACCCTGTTCTACATTGTCGCCTACTAAACGTACTTCTGCAGCCCTTATAAATTGATTGATGTTATGTTCAGCTTCTTTTTTCTTAAAAGGAAGCCTGGGTCCTCTGTTGAAAGGTTTGTTTAATGCCAAGTTATACTGTTATTTCTTTAATTATTTGTTTTTTAAATTGTTCTATACTCATGCTTCCCAAATCACCCTGGCCATGTTTGCGTACCGAAACTACCTCATCAGCAGCCTCTTTTTCACCCACGATCAGCATATACGGGATTTTTTTGACCTCAGCGTCGCGTATTTTGCGCCCTATCTTTTCGTCCCTGAAGTCAATTAGCCCGCAAATATCGGAATCTTTTAACTCATCTGAAAGTTTTTTTGCATATTCTTCATACTTTTCGGATATAGGCAGGATAATAAACTGCTCGGGCGATAGCCAAAGCGGGAAGTTACCGGCGCAATGTTCTATCAATACCGCCACAAATCTTTCTAATGAGCCAAACGGCGCCCTATGTATCATAACCGGGCGGTGCTTCTGGTTATCACTCCCGGTATATTCCAGTTCGAAGCGTTCGGGCAGGTTATAATCAACCTGGATGGTGCCTAACTGCCATTTGCGGCCCAGGGCATCCTTCACCATAAAATCAAGCTTGGGGCCATAAAATGCTGCTTCACCTAATTCAACTACGGTTGTTAATCCTTTTTCATCGGCGGCTTCAATAATAGCTGATTCGGCAAGTGCCCAGTTCTCATCGCTGCCAATGTATTTGGCTTTATTTTCAGGATCACGAAGCGAAATTTGCGCGGTATAATCATCAAAACCCAAAGCCTTAAATACATATAGCACGAGGTCAATTACCTTCATAAATTCTTCTTTTACCTGGTCGGGACGGCAAAATAAATGCGCGTCGTCCTGCGTAAAGCCGCGAACACGGGTCAATCCATGCAATTCGCCGCTTTGCTCGTAACGGTAAACGGTGCCAAACTCCGCCAAACGAACCGGAAGGTCCTTATAAGAGCGTGGTTTGGTTTTATATATTTCGCAATGGTGAGGGCAGTTCATCGGTTTTAAAAAGAACTCCTCTCCTTCCTGCGGTGTTTTGATGGGTTGAAATGAATCGGCCCCATATTTTTCATAATGGCCCGATGTTACATAGAGGTTTTTATGGCCTATATGCGGTGTAATTACCTGCTCATAGCCTGCTTTAACCTGTGCTTTTTGCAAAAAGTTTGTTAAGCGCTCGCGTAAGGCAGTGCCTTTTGGCAGCCATAAGGGCAAGCCCATACCCACTTTTTCAGAGAAGGCGAACAATTCCAGTTCTTTTCCTAATTTACGGTGGTCACGTTTTTTGGCTTCCTCCAGTAAATGCAGGTAATCGGTCAGTTCACTCGCTTTAGGGAAAGTGACCCCGTATATGCGGGTTAACTGTTTGCGACTTTCATCGCCGCGCCAGTAGGCCCCGGCAACGCTCATCAGCTTAACGGCTTTTATAAAACCCGTGTTGGGTATATGCGGCCCGCGGCAAAGATCGGTAAAGTTGCCTTGTGTGTAAAATGTTATCGAGCCATCAGGCAAGTCCTTGATCAGGTCGAGTTTATACTCATCATCTTTTTTGGTAAAATAGGCTATCGCATCGGCTTTTGATACCGGCTTGCGGCTAAATTCCTCTTTGGCTCTTGCCAGCTCAATTATTTTATCTTCAATTTTCTTGAATTCATCCGAAGAAAACTCCCGGTCGCCAAAATCAACATCATAATAAAAACCGGTTTCAATGGCCGGGCCTATACCGAACTTTGTACCGGGATAAAGCGCCTCCAAAGCCTCGGCCATTAAGTGTGCCGATGAATGCCAGAAGGTTGCCTTACCTTTAACATCGTTCCAGGTTAATAATTTAACATGCGCATCTTTTTCAATGGCACGGCCGGCATCCCAAACCTCGCCGTCAACTTCGGCGGCTAATACGTTACGTGCTAATCCTTCGGAGATAGACATCGCTATCTGCATGGAAGTGACCCCTTTGTCGTACTGACGAACGGATCCATCGGGGAGAGTAATATTGATCATCTACAACTATGATTTAAAGTTTATAAAATTACGTTTCCCGGTCACCTACTATTATGACCGTTTATTTTGAGTGGCGAAAATACGATTATTTTGGGATTGTTAGCTATAGACAATGATTCATATCTTCATAAATTATTACCTAAATTTGTACTTATTGACGGGATTATTTATTTTTATAAAAACCCAAATCGTGAAACGCATCATTTATTTAGTACTCCCCGCCTTTGTTTTTATAACTGCCTGCAAAAAAGGGGAGCCGCCTGCCACGCCGGCAACCGATCAAAGTAAAACCATTACGCTTTCAATAGATAAAACTATCAACGACTCGACATTGGTGCTAAAATGGAGTAAATATAACAGGACTAATTTTACAGGATATCAGCTGAGGCGTACTTCATATGGTTTTACAAATGGTTTTTATCAGTCCACATCCATAACGTTGAAAAGCTTTACCAATGCCGATTCCCTGACTTATACGGAAAGAAACATGCCTTATTCCGATAAGATTCTGTATTCTGTTAGCGCATTTGCCGATTCTTCTGCCTATAGCAACATAATTACTTATAACAGGCCCAATACAGTTTTTCTGCAAGCGCTGTTTTCTGATGCTTTAATTGACAGGCAAAATAAAATACTATACCTTATTTATCAAAACAACGGCACTATTACTGCAATTAACTATGCTACAAATACACTAATAAAAACAGGCAGTGTGGGTGTGGGCGTAAATTTTTCCGGTATTGGTACCTTCCAGGGCAGCACCGAATTATATGTCCCAGGCAATGATGGCCAGCTTTATATTATTGATGCAGCTACATTGGCTACAAAAGAGAAATTTGCTACTTCGGGCCATATTAATTCCGTTTATCAAATGGATGGAAAGTTATTTGTTGCATGGACAGCTGCCTCTTATGGAGACAATACCACTTCTATAAGGGTTTATGACAGGGTAACCAAACAGTTGATAAGCAGCACTGGTTATTATAATAATACCCGTTTAGTATGGTTGCCCGGTACAAATTATGAGTTTATAGAAGAAACAGCAAACGAGTCGCCTACGCAGTTCCAATATTATAAATTTGACTCTTCGGGGCTTTCTTTAAGCGAATCCACTATCACCAATTATGCTGTTAACCCTTACGATGTTTCCATTTTAAAGGCATTTCCGGATGGCAGCAGGTTTATCGCTTCTTCAATGGGGTATGTATTTACTAAAAATTTGGTGCAGGAAACCTATATACCCAACTACATCAGTACCGATCCAAATGCTAAGTTTTCAGATTTTGAAATTAACAGTGCGGGATCTGTTATTTACTGCGCCGAGGCCAGCGACAGACTAATCAACGTGATGAGTTACCCGTCGCCAAAGCTGCTAAAAACATATAATACGGTGCTGTACCCCTCTAAACTTTTTATAGACGGGAACCAACTAATTTGTGTAAGCAAACAGGCGGGTGGAGCAAGTGGATACTATATTGATATTGAAAAATTTGGATTGTAATTTCTATCGCAACTTAGATTGATAACCCTCCCTAACATGCTGATTAATGTAGGTGGTTAGCCCCTCCCCTTTTTTAGCGAGGGTTTTCATTTGAGATATAGCCCTCAGCCCGGCGCTTTTTGCGGTGTATACGTATAACGAGCCGTCTTTGAACTGTATGGTTATGCTATCCCTGTCTATTTCATAGGCAATAACACCGGTATCATGGTCTGCTTTTTTATAGCTGTGCATGTGTTTATTACAGCAAAATGGTTGCCATGATTAAAAACTTTTTTTAGGACGGGTCATGGTCAGCTTTTTTTGAAAAAAAGTGATTCACATATCGCTCAAAAAACTGATTCACCCCATTTAGTCAAAAAGTCAATAAAAAACATAAAATGTTTATTTACAATTTATTAAGAATCATTACCTAAAATATTTGTACTGATCCAGGGTGATTCACTCGGTTTTTACAAAAAATTGAATTACAGTAACTTACATGCAAAAAGTGATTCAAGTGATTCACTATTTTGTGAATCACCATAAATCAGCGAAATCATAAAAATCAATCAAAATCAGCGATCAAACATTCCCCCACCCATGCGCCAAAACATCAGCCAGGTGTATGGTTTTAATAGGAAGGTCATTCTTATCAATATACCCTTGCAAATGCAGCAGACAGGAAGCGTCTGTTGAAATAATATATTCAGCACCCGCCGCCAAAGCATTCTCTACCTTTTGCTGTGCCATAGCGCTTGATATGGCATCAAACTTAACCGCGAAGGTGCCGCCAAAGCCACAGCAGGTATCGCCATGGTTCAACTCAACCAGTTCCAACCCCAATACTTTTGATAGTAGCTGGCGGGGCTCGGCTTTAATTTTGCATTCACGCAGGGCGGCGCAGCTATCGTGGTAAACGGCGCGGCCCTCCAGCTCGGCACCAAAGTAGTCAAACTGTAATATGTTTACCAGGAAATCAGATAGTTCATAAATATTACCCTGTACAGCCCGGCATTTATTGTGCACAATGGTATTGGTAAACAGGTCGTTATAATAATTCTTCACCATACCGGTGCATGATGCCGAGGGGGTTACAATAACGCTATCTTCTGAAAACCCATCCAGGAACTTACGTCCGACCACTTTAGCCTCGTCCCAAAACCCGGCGTTAAAAGCGGGCTGTCCGCAGCAGGTTTGTTCGGGGTTATAGGCCACTTCGCAGCCAGCTTTTTCCAGCACTTTAATGGTGTTAAAGGCCGTATCAGGAAATAGCTGATCTATAAAACAAGGGATAAATAACTCGGTTTTCATTCGGGCGCTAATTTGAGAAAAAGTTTACAGTAATGCTAAGTCTTTTAAAACATTGTGTTTGTAATTATGTCTTGATAAATAATACACCTTACAACAGGTATTATGAAAAAGTATAAATTTGTTTTCCTGGCAGGTTTAACGGTAACAGTTAGCACCATTTATAGCTGCAAAACACATTTTACTACCCCGCAAATCAATTATACAGCTGTGGAATCGCCCCGGGCTTTTGAAAGAGGTAAAGCGCTCGCATTCAGTATTTGCGCGGGTTGCCATTATAACCGTTCGGTAAATAAATTTATCGGGACCCCTATTCATGATGTTCCCGGAATTATCGGGAAGGTGTATTCGGCCAATCTCACTAATTCAAAAACACATGGCATACCACCGCACTATACCGACGCGGAACTAAAGTACCTGCTAAAAACCGGTATTGCCCGAGACGGACGTTTTATCCCCTACATGCTGCGCCCCAATATGGCTGATGAAGATATTAACGCCATTATAGTTTACCTGCGCTCAAATGATCCGGCGGTTACCCCGGCTGATACCACCATCGGCCTCACGCGTTATAACATAATCGGTAAGTTGTATATGGGTATGACCGCGAAACCTTTACCCTATAAACCCGGTATAAAATTACCTTCGGATAATGTTGCTTTGGGCCGTTACCTGGTTGATAATGTTGGCTGTTTTCATTGCCACTCCAAAAGCTTTACGTCGCTGAATTACTTGTACCCCGAACAATCCAAAGGTTATATGGCAGGGGGCATAAAATTTAAAGATGAACAAGGCATGTTTATAGTTGCCTCTAATCTTACGCCCGATAAGGAAACAGGAATAGGAAAACTTACGCAGCAGGAATTTCTAAAAGCGGTAAAAGACGGCGAGGCACCCGACCGGAAACTACATCCGCCCATGCCCAAATTTAAACAATTACAAGACCGGGAGGTGGATGCTATTTATAGTTATTTGGAGACGGTTCCTCCAGTATATCATAAAGTACAGGGTTAAGGATAAAAGATCTATAAGTCTGCGGGATACTTCACTCCTGCCAATTTCCTTATTTTATCCAGTATTTCCATTAATCGCAAGGTATCGGCAAACGGTATCACCGGGCTTTCGGTAAGCCCATTCCGCAAGCATTCATTTACATGCGCTGCTTCATAGTTATAACCCCCGCCTGCACCCTTTTCTACTTCAATAATTTGTTTTTCTGCATTCCCGCCGCCATAGTATTCAATTGTGGACGATGGTTCATAAAACCTTGAGGTAAGCCTGATACGATGGCCATTTGATCCGCTAATGTCTACCTCAGTAGCCAGGTTAGCTGAAAATGTTGAGAACAACTGTGCCATAGCTCCGTTTTTATACCTGAATAATATTGCGCACTGCTCGTCTACGCCGGTTGAAGCAGGCGTCATTACCGCATCGATGTGATCAGGTTGGCCCAATATAGCCATCGCCATAAAAACATTGTATATGCCAATGTCCATTATAGTACCGCCGCCTAAAGCAGGGTCAAACAAACGGGGATTTACCGGCGGCAAAGGCTTAAAGCCAAAATTTGCCAGAACGGCCTTTATCTCGCCCAACATGCCGGCTGCTACCATTTCCTGCATCTTTATAAAATGGGGCAAAAATTTGGTCCATCGGGCTTCCATTAAAAATAGCTTCTTTTCTTTGGCCAGGGCAATCATTTCAACAGTCTGCCGGCTGTTAATGGCAAACGGTTTTTCGCATAAAACAGCCTTGTTGTGGTTAAGGCACAACAAGGTATTTTCGTAATGCAGGTTATGCGGCGTAGCTATATAAATTACGTCCACTTCCGCATCGCCGGCTAATTCTTCATACGAATAATGACAATGCTTTACGGGAAATTCCGCAGCAAAATCATCAGCGCTTTTTTTGCCTCGTGAACCCACGGCCACCAATTCCGAGCCTTCAGCAAACCGCAAGTCAGAGGCAAATTTACGCGCTATGCTGCCAGTACCTAAAATACCCCAACGGATTGTTTTCATAGTAAATTTTTACTTCTAAGCAGCCACCACTTCCGGATTTGGCATAGTTGGCAAATTTTTCCTTTTCTTTTCGGCAAGCATTAGCGAGATCATCAGGATAAGCCCTACTGCGAAAAAGCAATCTAACGCCAGCGCCGAATCGCGCATTTCATGGGTTAATGATTCTACCAAACCAAAACAAAACAGGCCCACTACTATGGATGATTTTTCGGTAACATCGTAAAAACTAAAGAATGAAGCCGTATCCGGTATGTTTGGCGGCAGATATTTTGAGTAAGTAGAGCGTGATATGGATTGCACCCCTCCCATTACCGCACCCACTACAACTGCAGCAGCGAAAAACTGCGGCGTATTGGCAATAAAATATACCGATAAGCAAAGCAGCGTCCATATAGAAACCAGGCCAACCAATGTTTTTACGTTACCATATTTGGTTGATAATATAGAAGTAAGCCACGCGCCGATAACACCTACCACCTGTATAACAAGGATGATAGAGATCAGTGTATCATCAGGCATGTGCAGTTCTTTAGCCGCAAAGTTAGCGGCCACCAGCATAATGGTTTGCACCCCAACCGAATAAAAAAAGAATGACGACAGGAAACGCCTTAACAAAGGCATACTGCGCACTTTTTTGAAAACCTTTACCAGTTCCTTAAATCCGCCGGTAAATACGTTGTAGTTATGCTTGCCCGCATTAGGCTCGCCCTTTGGCAACAGCCGGAAAGGAATAATGGAAAAGCCTATCCACCATACAAATACCATTAAAAACGATATGCGGGCAGGCAGGTCGTCACTTGTAATGCCAAATGTTTTTGGCGATAATACTACAACAAAGCATAATACCTGCATTACGAGGCTGCCCACATAGCCATATATAAAACCTTTGGCGCTTACGCTGTCCTGTTGGTCTAAAGTAGCTATCTGGGGCAGATAAGAGTTATAAAAAACAAACCCGCCGCAATAACCAATGCAGGCCAGGCCGAAACAGATCATCGGGAACTCCAGTCCGCTATCTGGCTTAAAGAAAAACAAGCCTGCGCAGGCCAGCGCCCCCAGCCAGGTAAAGAATTGGAGGTAGCGCCTTTTGTTGCCGCGATAATCGGCAATGGATGTTAATATGGGCAGCATCACCACCACAATTAGATATGAAAGTCCGAGTATATAATTAGATAAAACCGTGTTCACATACTTATGCCCGAAAAAGCTAACCATATCGCCGTTTTTGGCATTTGCGGTTACAGCTACATAATAAGCGGGAAATATGGTTGAGGTAATTACCATATTATAAGATTGGTTGGCCCAGTCGAACATGCACCATGCCCAAATGGTTTTTTTGTTGTTTTTAGTTTCCATGCAGTTGCTAAAAATAGAGATTTTTTTGGAGTTGCAAAATATAGGGAAACATTTTATGGGGTCATTATTTAGTTTTTTTGATGTGTCATGACATTGAAAAAAATCGACTATTTAGTCGGTTCACTCAATTTTGAACTACTTTCATTTTTGAATTTAAAAGAATGAATTGGCGGTATTTTAAACTAAATTCTTCCTGATATAGTTAAAACTTTGTGCAATACTGATAAACGGATCGCCGGGGGTTGTGTCCTGCTCCACAAAGAAGTATTTCATGCCTGCTTTATCGGCATAAGTGAATATTTTTTTGAAATCAATAATACCGTTTCCAACTTCGGTAAAATTAGCTTTAGGGGTGTTATCCATATCCTTAACATGAAATAATGGGAACCTGCCAGGGTTTTCATTAATTAATACGATGGGGTCCTGTTTGGCTTTAGTAACCCAGTAAAGGTCCATCTCCATTTTTACCAGGTTTTTATCCGTATTTAAAAGCAAAGTTTCATAGGGATATTTACCATCCTGCTGTATAAATTCAAAATCATGGTTATGATAGCAAAATTGTATGCCTGCTTTTTTACATTTTTCGCCGGCTATATTAAAATAATCAGCCAGTTTCTTAAAGTGGTCTAAACTGCCGCGTTCGGGGTTCGAAAGATAGGCGCAAACCATATACTTTAAACCAACTTCGGCGGCATCATTTACGGCTTTATCCCAGTCATGCAATATGGTTCCCATCGTATCCTGGCCGTTTGTTTTTTCTTCGCCGAGGCGATAATGGCTGCTTAACATTACCAGCCCATTTTGTTTCAGCAATTTACTGAAGACTTTTGCATCCATCCCGTAAAACTTTTCATCGCCTGTATAAGTAGCGCCTTCAACCGAGTTGTACCCTACGCCGGCCACTTTTGCAAGCGCTGCAACCGGGTCGGCCTTTAGAGCATCCCTAACGGTGTATAGTTGCAGGCCGATGTATTTTTTATCGTAAGCAAACAGGCGGGGTGCAGCCAATAGCCCGGCCGAAAGCATAGCCGATGTTTTTACAAATGAACGTCTGGATGTCATAAAATATAATTTTGGTTTAATTGGTTGGGTAAAGCTGCGCTAATGTATAATAAAACGAATTAATGTGTATAGGAGTATATCGTTTATTTCTTTCTATTATAACGTTTTTATTAATAACCCAACAATTGCAGCTATACCAATAATATAAGGCTCCTGTAGCTTTTTAACATAAAGCAATGCCAGCACAGCAGCTATGGCGATAAGAGCGGTTGGAATATCGGTAACGGACCGAAACCCCATGATGATCACGGAGCCAACCAATGCTCCGATTACAGAGGCAGTTATTCCTTCTACAAATGCTTTGATAGCCGTATTTTTAGCGATCTTTTTAAAATATGGCGCCAATGCCATCGTAAACAAGTAACAAGGCAGAAAGGTTGCTAATGCGGCTACACATGCGCCTGGAAAACCCGCGACTAAATAGCCAATAAACCCAACTGTAATTACTACAGGGCCGGGTGTTATCATGGCTACCGCTACCGCGTCAACAAACTGGTGTTCGGTTAGCCAGCCAAACTCTTTTACTACACCTCCATGCAGGAAAGGTACAATAGCCAGCCCGCTGCCAAATACGAACGCGCCAGCTTTGGCAAAAAACCAAGCGATCTGCTGCAAGGTTTTGCCGTCATATTTCCAAAACCCTGTACTTATTAATATCGCGGCGGGCAGCAGGGTTGGTTTTCTTATCCATTGGGGCGGGACCTTGATCAGCACATATAAAATACCACAGGCGAGAAATAATAAGACCTCTTCTTTTTCTGTAATAACGGTAATAGCAATACCCGTCACATAAAAAAGCCATAATAACCAGTTGGACCCAATTGCCGCCCATTGAAATTTACTGATAGATTTAATAGTAAGCTTATAGGCGCTCATCCCGATAATACCGATAACCGCCGCCCCAACGCCATAAAATACAGCCTGCATCCACACCAGGCCACCATACAGCCGGTATGCCATCCCCAATAATACAACCATAATAAATGATGGTATTACAAAAGCCAGCCCCGCGAGGGTAGCGCCTATTAGCCCGTAATGCACAAAGCCAATATAAATGCCCAATTGCGCCGCCAAAGGTCCCGGCGCTAGTTGTGCAAGCGCCAGTCCCTCTTTATATTCTTCCTCGGTAAGCCAGCCTTTAGTTTCAACCAAGTCGCGGTGCATATAACCAACCAACGCCACCGGTCCTCCAAAACCCCATGTGCCGAGCTTTAAGAAATATTTTGTAAGGTCGGTTAATGAATAAGCTGGTTTTGGCTGTTTATCCATGCATTATTCCATTTTCATTCCGCCCATGGTTTTCTTGCCCAGTACGTCTAAAGCCGATCGGAAGCCTTGCGCAAGCGTAGCCGCGTTGCCACGACCATAATAATGCAGGAATATCATATGCGGATCGTCGCCCAGCATGTGGTTATGTACGGCCACTACCTCCAGGTTATGCTGGCGCAGGGTTTTTATTACATTGTTTACCTCGCTTTGCAGCATGGCTATATCTCCGGCTATATGCGCGTCGTCCTGTTTCCCGGCGAATGACGCCCAGCTATTGAGGCCGATATTCGTGGTCATTTCTACACCCATTGCCATAACTTTCAAATCGGCGCGGCCAATGGTATATTTATAGGTTGGCCCGTTTACGGTACCTGTATATTTAATAATGGAGTCCAAAGCCGGCAGGTCAAAGTTTTCCTTACCTGTAATGCTCGACGGTGCCGATGCTGCCGGCTGGTTAGCCGGGAACAGTTTACTGTCCCTTATCGTATCAGCGTATTTTTTTGCCAGTTCGGCAATGGTACCTGTGCCGTGAATATGCATGTAAAATATTCGGGGTTCTTCGTAAAAAAAATGATTATGTATGGCCGCTATTTCCAATCCGTTAGCATGCGCCGCCGAGATCAACGGGTTAACCTCTTCCATTTGTAATACCGTATCGCCCATCACCATGGCTGATTTACCGTCGAGGGTTTTTTTGAATGATACCCATCCGCCAAAACCAAAAGGAATGGGAATAGGTTCACCCTTAATTTTCATTTTCAGGTCATTCCTCGGCAGTGCTATTGTATATACCTGCTCCGCCTCTTTATAAGCGCCTTTTTTTCCTAAAGCCGCATCAATGGCGGCCATTTCTCCGGCGGTTATATCCGGGGTTTTTGCTGCTAATATTGATGAGGCCTGTAATTTTTGTAAGGGAAGAAATAAGGTAGTGCCTAATACCGCTGTGGCCTGCAGGGCTTGCCTGCGCGAAAATTTTTCTGCTTTCATTATGATAGTTTGCGTTAACGTATACAATATTACGTATTAATAAAACTATAAACTTGTACAGATTTAACTATTTATTTCATAACCGTTCAACTACAGTACTGTTCATCTGTTACCTGTTCCATCCAATCAACAGCGGAGTCATTTAACTTTTCTTGCACAGCAATATGGCTCATCGTGGTTGTAGCAGTGGCTCCGTGCCAGTGCTTTTCACCGGGAAAGAAATAAACAACATCTCCTTTATGAATTTCTTCTCTTGCCTCCCCTTCGCGTTGTACCCAACCGGAACCTGCGGTAACAATTAAGGTCTGCCCCAACGGGTGGGTATGCCAAGCGGTACGGGCGCCCGGCTCAAAGGTAACCAGCGCCATTACAACGCGGGCCGGTTCGGGTGGGCTATTAAGCGGATCTATGCGCACGGTGCCTGTAAAATATTCTGCGGGGCCTTTACTTGAAGGCTGAGAACCGCTACGTTTAATTTCCATGATATATAGTATTTTATAATTTTCGTATATTAGTGCAATATGTCAAATGTAAAAAAAGATATAGTTAACCTTGAAAATATACTCCGGCTAACCGAAACCGAACGGTTAAAAAGAGATGTTTACAGGCTTGTTTTTATTTCCAACAATTTCTTTAGGGATAATATTTATTTGATCTTAATAAAAAAACCGTCAACTTATTCAGCTAACGGTTTTTAGTGCGGAACCTGTGCACTCCTTAGAACACCTTGAAGATATCCTACATATCGTTAAACTTATATTCGATATTATTGAATGATTTAAATAATTTTATCACGACAATCAAAAATCTATAGTCAATGGGATTATTTAAGAAATTTTTTAAAATAAAAACAGATCAAACTCAAGAACAGCAATTACCATTGGCGGTTGAATATGATGAAGAATGGGATTTCTATTTTAGTAATGCTGATGATATTATTGGTTCCTTTTATATTGACTTGGGTTTAGCCAAAGTGGCTCCTTTAGAAAGTTATTCCAATCTGATATGGGTGTCTGTAAAAATGAATAATCCCCAAAGTGATGGCTTATCTTCAAATGAAGAAAGTAATACTCTTTATCAAATAGAAGATCGACTAAAAGATTTCATTAATAAAAAACACCAAGCTATTTATACAGGACGGTTAACATCAAATGGAAAGAGGGATTTTTATTTTTATTTTGTTGACTCATTCCTTCATGACAAAACGATATCAGAATCTATGATAGCATTTCCTTATTATGAGTATGATTTTGGCATAAAAGAAGACATCAAGTGGGATCATTATTTTGAATTTCAGTATCCTTTGCCCCGTCAGTTTCAAAGCATCCAAAATCGACGTGTCTTATATCAACTTGAAAAAAATGGCGACACATTAGTTAAAGAGAGACGAGTTGATCATTGGTTGTATTTTAAAACATCTGTCGACAAAGAAATTTTCCTGCAAAAAATAACCAATGATGGATTCAATATTGGTGATGATGACTATGATGTACAATATGGTGCTTCACCCTATCGTTTACGCATCTTTCGCACTGATAAAGTTGATTTTGATAATATCGATGATTACACATTATATCTATGGGAACTGTCGCAAATATGTAATGGTGAATACGATGGATGGGAAACTTCCGTAGAAAAAGAATAATTAAATAAAAAACCGCTAACTGAATAAGCTAACGGCTTTTCTAAAATCTTTCCCCGCCACTTACGGCTTTGTAAAGATTGTGCGGAAGAAGGGACTCGAACCCCCACGCCTCGCGGCGCCAGATCCTAAGTCTGGTGCGGCTACCAATTACGCCACTTCCGCAGTTAGGATTTTTTAAGAGTGGCAAAGATAGGGAATTTTGTGAATAGTGAGTTGTCAATGGTGAAATAAAACAATAACTGACTACTAACCATTCACCAACCCAGCCAACTGCTCAAAATAAGCAGGCGCATGCAATAACCGGCTGCCATACCAGGAAAACATTTCGCCATCAACTAATAGTATTTGGGCATTAGGCAGAAAAGTTTTAAACTCTTCGATGTGTTTCTGAGTGAATGGATAAGGTTCTGATGACAGTAATACCACATCGGGTTGAGCATCGCTCAGCATTTGTTTGCTAACTACGGGGTAGCGGCTTTCGGCAAAAGCATTTGTTAACCCGCTATATTGAAGCATATTGTTAATAAAGGTAGCTGTGCCTGCTGCCATATAAGGTTTTCGCCATATTAAATAAGCGGCCCGCAAATTCAGGGGGTGGGTAAAGAGCGCATTAAATTGCTGTTTTATTGCGCTCACCAATATTTCTGCCTGTGTTGCATGGCCAACCAACTCCCCTATTTTAGTGATCATATCCAAAGCCTCATTCAAATTACTAATGTCGCTTATCCAAACAGGGCAAAAATTCATTAATTCTTGTATTTGCCCCTGTTCATTTTCTTCTTTATTGGCTATAACTAAGTCGGGTTTAAGTTCTTTTATCTTCGCAATGTTTAGTTGTTTGGTACCGCCGACTTTGGTGACATTAATAAATTTATCAGCCGGGTGTATGCAGAATTTAGTTATACCGATAACTTCTTCATTTAATCCTAAATAAAATAACAGTTCGGTTTGCGATGGTACTATAGAAATTATTCTTTTGGGTAATGAGGATAGGTTTACCCCGCGGTTTAGCTGGTCGTAAAAAACAGCCATGGTAAATTACTGGTTATATATCTGGTAAACGCCTATCAAACTCCGGTCTTCGGCAGAACCCACCAGTACATTGGTTATTTTCTTTTCCATCATCAATTGTTCGGCCTGGCTAATGAATTCGTCGCCGTCAACAATTACCGGGTTGGTGGTCATCATATCGGTAACCGATAATTTCGAGGTATCGGGATTTTTTAATAGTGCCCGGCGCAGGTCGCCATCAGTGATCACCCCTTCCACATAGGTCGCGTTACCCACAATTACCATCCCAAGCTTACCTTCCGACATGCGTAGCAATACATCCGTAAAAGAAGCATCCTTATTGATGAACGGTAAATTATCAACCCGCATAAAATCCTTCACCTTGCTAAGCAATTTGCGCCCCAGGCTGCCTCCCGGATGAAAGCGCGCGAAATCTTCTTCCTGGAACTTTCGCGATTCCATCAGCGCTATGGCCAGCGCATCGCCCATTACCAATGCCGCCGTGGTTGATGAGGTTGGCGCCAAAGCTAGCGGACAAGCCTCGCGGGTAATTTTTATATTTAAATGATGGTCGCTATTTTTAGCGATAGTTGAATTAGGGTTACCCGTTATGCTTATCAATAGGTTTTTATTCCATTTTAAAAAAGGGATAATCTTAAGTACTTCATCCGTCTCGCCCGAATAGGATATTAATATTACCGGTGCATTCGCGCCTACAATACCCAGGTCGCCATGAAACGCGTCGCCGGGATGCAGAAAGAAACTTGGTGTACCTGTACTTGATAAAGTAGCCGCTATTTTTTTACCAATAAGCCCCGATTTGCCAATACCAACCACGATAACCTTGCCGGTATTATTCAATATGGCCTGCACAACAGCCGTAAACGAATCGTCTATCAACCCGGCAACATGCTGCAGCGACTCTATTTCAACATTGAAAACCCTTTTGGCGATATCTTTCATTTAATATGTTGTACGTTTACGTGGTACGTTATACGTTTTTATCAGTTCGTTATTATGTCCCGGCAAAATTTAAGGCGATGTTTGTTTCATCCTATAGATCTTGTTTCATTGTATTAAAAATCAGCTGATTTTCAACAACCTTATTATCAAATAGATGTATTAAAATCAACTATAAAAATACAGACGAATACGTTGTTACATCTTGTTTCATTTTGTTTCACCTATTTTTTATAACTTTCTCATTTTTAACATTTTAATCAAAAATGTTGTTTCACGTGTTTCATTTGTTTCACACTCACGTGAAACAAACTATCCTATCAATGGCTTAATTACCTCCTCCAATTCATGAAGCCTGACCATGTTAGGGCCGTCGCTCAAAGCGTTATCCGGGTCCGGGTGTGTCTCCATAAAATATCCATCGGCACCGAAAGCTTTGGCAGCAAGCGCCATCATGGGTACAAAGGTGCGGTCGCCCCCCGTTTTGCCCCCTGCCCCACCCGGGCGCTGTACCGAATGCGTACAATCCATACAAACAGGATAGCCAAAGGCTTTCATATCATATATATTCCTGAAATCAACTGCAAGGTTATTATAGCCGTACATATTGCCGCGCTCTGTTAAGATCACCTGGTTATTACCTGCCTCAACAACCTTTTGGGCCGGGTAAAACATATCATGGCCCGATAAAAACTGTGCCTTTTTAACATTTACTATCTTTCCTGTTTTAGCCGCGGCTACCAGCAGATCGGTTTGGCGGCATAAAAATGCTGGTATTTGTAAAATATCCACCACTTCGGCAGCAATGGCGGCCTGGTAAGGTTCATGTATATCCGTAGTAACGGGTAAATTGAACTTCTCTTTTACCTTTTGCAGCATTTCCATCCCCTTTTCAATACCCGGTCCGCGGTAGGAATGGATAGAAGTACGGTTAGCCTTATCAAATGAGGATTTAAATATAACCTGTACCGGGTACTTGTGCCCTATTTTGGCCACTTTATCGGCAACCTGGTATAAAAGTTCCTGGTTTTCCATTACGCATGGCCCCAATATAAAAAACGGATTTTGCCGCATTTGTTCAAATAGCATAGTTGAGGTTATTTTAGGCAAAGATATATTTTTTAGGGGTTGTACGTAATACGTTATAAGTTTTACGTTTTTTTGCACTAACGTATAACGTACCACGTAAAACGTATAACTTTACCGCATGATCAATTATTTTGACTTTTACGCTATACCTGAATCCTTTAACCCTGACCGGGCCGCGCTCAAAAAGAAGTTTTACGAGTTAAGCAAACAATATCATCCCGATTTTTATGCGAATGAGGATGAGGCGAAGCAGCAGGAAATACTGGAACTATCCACCATAAATAATAAAGCCTACCAAACACTTTCTGATGATACAAAGCGACTGGAATATATACTGCGGTTACATGACCTGGTTTCCGAAGGGGCCAAGCCCCAGCTTCCGGCTGATTTTTTAATGGAAGTAATGGATATCAACGAGCGTTTAATGGACGTAGAGAACGCCGAAGAATTGGGCCATGTTACAGCCGAAATACTGGCTGTTGAAAGCGATATTGAAGAGGAACTGGCCAAATTAACCAAAGGCTATGAGCAACTCAATGATACCGCTAAGGAAAGCCGCCTTAATGAGATAGCCAATGTTTATTATCGTCAAAAATACCTGTTGCGAATTAAAGAGAGTTTAAATACATTTGCTTCCCGCTTCTGAGGACTTAAATCCACCCTCGGAGAAAACAGCAAGCCCAGCTGGCGGAATTGGTAGACGCGCTGGTCTCAAACACCTGTGGGAAACCGTGCCGGTTCGACTCCGGCGCTGGGTACGACCCTCTCTAAACGCAATAGAGAGGGTTTTTTATTTTAGCTGATTTTGAAATCCTTGTTTCTGACATATAATAACATATTTTTGGTTCGACCCTGGCTGGGTCAACCCAGCCGGATATAATGACGGCCTTACAGCTTAATCTATATAAGTTATTAAAAATCTGATTGTTATAATTAACTTAAATAGAAATAATGGTTCGACCCATTATAAAAACATCAATTTTCGGTCTTGTCAGAAGCCGAATTTTCTCTGTTCTGTTGTGCGACAGCTATCCAGGCAAATTCATAACTAAGGTCTAATATTACCTGCGCTTCTTCTTTAGTTACAATAGTACCATGCTCTTTAAGTATTTTGATGGCATCTTCCGTTTTAATTTTGCGTTTTTTATTAATGATAATATCCATATAATTAATTATTCTTGGTTTGTTATATATATAGGATTCAAGGAGTGGTCTATAAGTTCAAAGCATTCTCAGATGCTCTCGTAGGATCATTGCATTTTTTCGTATAAAATGGTGATTGTAAAAAAATATCAAAGTCAAGTTTGGTAGATTTGTTTGTATTCTTACAGATGTCTATAAGCATTGTTTCTTCTTTTTGATAACTGCAATTCAGACAGGTAAGGATGGATTTTAATTGAATTTTTTTCGCCCATACTAATTTACATTTTCATGCCGGCCATGTTATCATTTCCATTTTTGAAGATATCTTCACTATTCAATAAATAGGCTCCATTGGTTACGACAATAGCTCCGGCATTTAACCCCGAAATAACCTGCACATAGTTTGAGTTCCCCAAACCCGGTGTGATCATTTTTGGCGAAAAACTGCCGTCTGCATTTTTGACCCATACCTTGCTGCCCTTGCTATCGGTCAGGATAGCAGAAGCCGGTACAGCTAAAGAGCGGACACCGCTACCGCCAATGGAAATATACGCAAGCATACCGGGCCTAATCAACCCCTGTGGATTGGGGACGCTCACCCTTATTAAATCAACTTTAGAAGCTTCTGATAATTCAGGGTTGACAAATTCCACTTTGCCAATGATTACTTGCCCGCTCATATCTGGAAAGGAAACGCTTACCCGGTCATTTTCTTTGTAGTTCCCGGCATCGCTGGCATACAACTGTGCTTCTATCCACAAATTATTTAATGTCTGAGTTTTTAATATGGTCATACCCTCGGTTACATAATCGCCCTCATGGACCGCAATATCGGTAACAGTTCCACCTATCTTACTCAATACGGTTGTCGTGGCCGATACTTTCCCTGAAGCAGCCAGGTTTTTGATTTGCGCGGCTGATAGACCCCATAGTTGCATCTTGTTTTCGGCAGCACTGATCAGTTGCCCGTAATCCACATCCGGGTTATGCAACATTTTTTGTTGCTGTTTAGCCAGCAGGTATTCTTTTTCAGCTTCCTGCAAATCCTCGCTATAAATGGAATAAACGGGTTGCCCTACGGCTATTTTTTCACCTACCGTCCTTATGAATAATTGTTGTACGCGGCCTGCTATTCTTGCACTAAGCTCGGCGGCCGTATTTTCATTTGTGGTTACCGTACCTGTCAGCGTTTTTTCATTACCAATATTTTCATCCCTAACAGTATCTGTTTGGATACCGGCTAAAGCTAATTGCGTTGCCGTCAGGATTATTTTATCGGAATTGCTGCCGCCAGAGCCGGTGAGTTCAACCTTAATTAGTTTCATGCCGCAAATAGGGCAATTCCCTGGCTTTTCCTCATGCACTTGCGGGTGCATAGAACAGGTATAGTAGGCTTTGGACTGTGCCTTGCTGATTTGTTGCGGCTTTTGTTTACAGGCCGTAAAAAGCACCGCGAATATTAAGGCTAATAATATGATCTTATTCATTTCCTTTTGTTTTAATAAAGCTTTCGCTATCTATTAGATATTGGGCGTTTGATGCCAGGCTATCGGTAACAGCTAAACCTTTTGTAATTTGTATTTCAGTACCATTTACTGAACCTGTATTAACCTGGTGTGCCTGGTAGACTTCGCCCTTTTTCAGCCAAACAATTTGTGTCCGGCCCAAATCAACCAACGCCGTTCGCGGTATCCATAAACCCTTTGTTTTCCCGGTTTGGATTTCAGCTTTGACCAGGCTATTTACTTTCAGTTCGTGCTCCATATTGTCCAGGTAAACCCGGATGCTTGTTGTCTTATCACCGTTCTGTAAAACAGGTTCAATAAAGTTTACCTTTCCGCTGATGATCTTACCTGGTAAATCAGGCAAGGAAATTTTAACCGGTTGGTTTAATTTTAAAGCGGCGATAGCAGAACGGTCAATTTTAATAATGGCCCAAAGCATGTGCGGGTTAACCACATTGAACAAGTTTTGCCCTTTTTCAACATACATACCCTCTTTGATAGCTAAAGGCAGGTTATTTGAAAAGTCTGAAGCGGCCTTTTGATCTGAAGTGCCGCCCATCTGGCTATGCGCCACATCATGCACATGCCCCTCATAAGGGCTATAAACCGGCAGGCTATAAAAAGCTTTTCCCGTTCTAATGACCTGCTCAATTTGTGCGCTGGTCATTCCCAATAATAGCAGTTTCTGTTTGGCCGCATTGAGCAATCCTGTTTCCTGCGTTGAATTTTTGCTGACATATAGCAGATCCTGTTGGGCAGTTACCATGTCCGGGCTATAAATATCAAAAATGCGCTGCCCCTGGTGTATCTCCTGGAAAGCATATTTGATGTAGAGTTTTTCGATACGCCCTGAAAAACGGGAGGCAATATTGTTAAAAGTCCGCGTATCAAAATCTAAATACCCATCCGCAGAAATATGGGTTTGAATTTCCTTTTGTTCCGGCACGATAGCTTTAATATCGGAAACGACCGAAGAATTAACCGGTTGTAAAACTGTATTTAAATTGATCGCCGCGTCATTTTTTGCCTGAACGGCAACAGTCGCGAGTTTTGGATTGGAACAAGCGCCGAGGATTGCTATAAATGCCAATAAGATGATTTTAATTGCTTTCATATTCTCTTTCATAAGCTACCTGTAAGGTTAATAATTCCTGTAAGCGGTCTAAGCCTTCCATCCAGGCCATTTGCAAACTTTTGATGCCGTCCAAAACCGATGGTAAGTCTCCTGTGTTTTGGTCGTAAGCCAGCAGTACCGTTTTATAGCCATTTTGCAAAGCAGGAATGATGTTTTGCTCGTAGTTTTTTAACTGCCTTTTCTTGCTGCTCATATCCGTTCGCAATCCCGCCAATTGCCCCTGCGCCTGGTTCAATATATCCAGTTTTTTTTGCTGTAATTCTTCCACTTCATAGCGGATGCCTTTCAGGTTAGCCTTATATTCCTTAGAGGCCCAGGGAACAATAGGGATGGTTACCGAACCCATTAAGATATATTGATTGGCATACCCGCCGTAGCTTTGCATGTGCGCCGCCTGTATACCAAAATCCGGTTTGCGCTTGGCATACTCCATTTGTGCATTGAGTTGCTGTAAATCAATGTTCCGGTTGATCCCTTTAATATCGCTCCGGGAATTGGCAAGGGCTATTGTATCTGTTAAAACTGTTTCATATTCTTTTAATACGTAATTGGTATCCACCAAAAAAGTTGCCTGCTTATCCCGGTTCATCAGCGTATTGAGCATAATATTCTTTTGGCTGATCTCATTATTCAGTTGCTCACGGGTATTGTCCAGTTCAAATAACTCTGCTTTGGCCTTGTAAATATTGGGCAATTTTTCCTTACCGTAGGTCAGCCGGATATTCGCATCCTTGAGTATATATTCCAGTAGGTCTTGCGTATGCTGTAATAAGACCAGTTTCTTTTCCAGTACCACCCGCTCATAATAATACTGTTTGGCTTGGGCGATCAATTGATTTTTCAGGTAGTTTTTATCTTCTACGGTCACTTTGGACTGACCCTGCATATACTCCTGCTTCGCTTTAAGTTTAGCCGGGTTGGTGAACATTTGCTCGGCCTGTATCATAAAGGCACCGCCATTCGGATTCAACTGATAGGGAACCTGGTACTGGCCGGCGCTTACCTTTGGCGCATCGAGGCTCTTTGCCCCGGTCGCGTAGGCATCCTGGGCGCTGGCCTTTGCATCATAAACCATTAATGCAGGGTTAGCGCGAACACGGGCTAAAACGCTGTCTAAAGGCAGGCGCTGTGCTTTGGCAAAGCTTGCCAGGCACATCATTGCTGTTAATATAATTTGATATTTTTTCATTATTCCTTTACCTCCAATACTTCCAACTTGCCGTATTTCTTGAGTTCGTACTCTTTCACCATCAAAAAGATAAGCGGTGTAACCAATAAAATATGGGTGGAAGAAGTTAAAACACCGCCGATCATCGGCAGTACAATCGGCAGCATTACATCGCTGCCCGTCCCGGTTGCCCAAAGTACCGGCACCAAACCAAATAGCGCCACACAAACCGTCATCAATTTTGGCCGCAGGCGTTTTACCGCGCCATTCATCACATAAATTCTTAAATCTTCACGGCTGATGGTTTCTTTGGAATTACCTTTTAAAACAACCAACTGTTGCATCGCATCATTCAAGTAGATCACCATCACGATACCTGTTTCCACGGCGATGCCAAACAGGGCAATAAAACCGACCGCCACCGCAACCGATAAATGCACCCCAAAGAAATACACCATATAAGCCCCGCCGATGAGGGCAAAAGGAATAGAGATCAAGCTAAAAAACGCTTCCCGGATAGAATGAAAAGCAAAGTATAAACAAGCAAAGATGATAATGAGTACAATAGGTAAGATCAACTTTAAAGTATGCTCCGCGCGTATCAAATTTTCATACTGCCCGCTCCACTCGATGTAATAGCCTTTTGGCAACGTTTTAACCATCGTATTTAACCTGTCCTGTGCATCCTTAACGGTACTGCCCAGATCGCGGTCGCGTACATTAAATAAAACAGTCCCCCGCAATAAAGCATTTTCAGATTGTATCATGGCCGGGCCATCGCTGACCTTTATATCCGCAACGGATGAAAGAGGTATCGGGCCGTTATTGGTTGTTTGCACTAAAGTGCCTTTGATCGCATCCAGGTTATTCCGGTAATCCTGCGCGAAACGGACATTGACACTAAAACGCTGCCTACCCTCTATCGTTTTAGTCAAGTTCATACCGCCTAATGCGCTTTCTACCACTTCGTTTACATCATCCACACTTAAACCGTAGCGGCCTATGGCATCTTTATTAACCTGGATATCCAAATACTTACCCCCGGTTATCGGGTCAACATATAAATCCTTTATGCCGTTTACGCCCTGTAAGGACATTTTCATTTGGGTAGCTAAAGCATTGATCGTATCCAGGTTCTGTCCGTAAATCTTTAGTCCCACATCGGTACGGATACCGGTAGAAAGCATATTGATACGGTTAATGATCGGCTGTGTCCAGCCGTTTACTACGCCGGGTATTTGCAGCTTAGCATTCAGTTCATTGATAATATCTTCCTTTTTTATGCCTTTGCGCCATTCGTCTTTCGGTTTCAATAAGATGATGGTTTCCGTCATACTGATCGGTGAGTTATCCGTAGCGGTATTCGCCCGTCCCGCTTTTCCCAAAACGCTTTTTACTTCGGGTACGCTTTTGATGATCTTATCTTGTACCTGTAAAATCTGTTTGGCTTCCGCGTTGGATACATCAGGCTGTGTAACCGGCATAAACAGGATCGTTCCCTCATCCAAAGGCGGCATAAACTCACTGCCTAAAGAAAGCAGTAAGGGTACACTGATAAGTAAAGCAACAATATTAATAACGAGTGTGGTTTTACGCCAGGTCACGCACCAGTTGAGTATGGGCCGGTATATTTTTTCTAATCCCCGATTAAGCGGGTTATGGTCGTCTGTTCTTAATTTCCCTTTCAGGAAAAAGGAGATCAGCACCGGGGCCAGTGTTACTGCAAGGATAGCATCAATGGCCAGTATAAAGGTTTTAGTCCAGGCCAATGGGCCAAATAGTTTACCCTCCTGCCCCTCTAATAAAAATACCGGCAGGAATGAAGCGACAATGATGAGCGTTGAAAAGAACACACCACGGCCAACCTGTTTACAGGACGCTTCTATAATTTTTATTCGTTCTGCTTTGGTCATGACTTTTCTTTTTGTTGTGCAATGGATAAATTGCGGTGCGAGTTTTCTACCATGACGATGCCGTTATCTACAATTACCCCGATAGCTAAAGCGATACCGGTTAACGACATGATATTGGAGCTGATGCCAAACGCATTTAATAAAATAAAGGCGGCGGCAATGGTAATGGGTATCTGAATAATAATGCTCAAGGCGCTTCGCCAGCTAAACAGGAACAGGATAACGATAATGGAAACGGTTATCATTTCTTCGATCAGCGTGTGCTTGACCGAATTAACCGCATTTTCAATGAGTTCGCTACGGTCATAAGCAATATTAAAGCTAACACCCGCAGGCAAGCCTTTTTGAATATCAGCCATTTTATCCTTGACCGCATGGATCACCTTATCGGCATTTTCGCCATAGCGCATCACCACAATACCGCCGACAGCTTCACCATCGCCGTTTCGATCAAAGATGCCCAGGCGCTCATCGCCGCCCATTTGTGCAGTGGCTACATCTTTGATCTTTATTGGTATGGAGTTTATTACACCGATAGGGATGTTCTCTACATCAGTTAAACTTTTAATATAACCCAGGCCACGGACAATATACCCGGTGCCGTTCATTTCAAACTTGCGTCCACCCACGTCATTGTTATTGCTTTTCACCGCCTTTAAGACTTGGGATAAGGGGATGTTATAATAATTAAGCTTATGCGGATCGATGGTAACCTGGTATTGTTTTTCAAAGCCGCCAAAAGAAGCGACTTCGCTCACGCCGGGAACGGTTTGCAAACCTAATTTAACATACCAGTCCTGTAAAGCCCTTTGCTCACCCAAGTCCATGCCTTTGGCATCAAGGGTGTACCAAAGGATATGTCCTACACCCGTACCATCCGGCCCCAATGTCGGCGTGATCCCCTCCGGCAATAAACGCTGTGCATAGTTCAGCCTTTCCAATACGCGGCTTCGCGCCCAATACACATCTGCTTTATCGTCAAAAACGATATAGACAAAACTCATTCCGAACATGGAAGTAGCGCGGATGGCTTTTACTTTGGGGATACCCTGCAGGTTACTCACCAATGGGTAAGTCACCTGGTCTTCCATAATTTGTGGGCTGCGCCCTTGCCATTCGGTAAATACAATGACCTGGTTATCCGACAAGTCGGGTATGGCATCAATCGGGTTTTCCTTGACCGAATAAGCACCCCACGCAAACAGGGCAATGGCGATCAGTAAAACGATATACCTGTTTTTTAAGGACAGGGTAATCAATTGGTTAATCATCTTAATTGTTTTAATCAGCCCCGCAGTAAGCGGGGCTGATAGGTTTTACATCTTCATGGGTTCAGCTTTCTTTTTCAGATCGGTCTTTTTTACTAATGTCATACCACAGCCAGGTTTTGGACATTTACCAGGTTTGTAAGCGATCACATCTGTGTGCATCGGGCAGGTATAAACTACTTTGGCAGGTTTTACCTTTTTGGTTTTAGTAGTGTCAGAAATGGGATTGGTGTGTGCGGCAAAAACGGTCGCGGCAGAAAACAGGACGGCAACAGCCATCAGCATTACTTTTTTCATGAGTTTTAAGTTAAAAAATGAATAAAATAGCATAGGCAAAACCTATACATGGTTATGAATTAAGATGGATTTCAAGGGAGTATAGCCGGGTACAGAAAGTACGGCTATTGAAAAGTGCGGATCAGATCCGGTAAGCGCAGTTCAAAGTATAGATCGGTATAGCAGGGTTCCCCGGCGGGGCGTTAGCCTGATAGCCAGTAGGGTTATCTTGTTCAGTCAGGATATTAACCGCGGTTAAATAAACAGGTGCAGGTAATATAGCTGGTATGGATTGGCTTAAAACAATAGTATTACTTGTAACGTGGCTGTCTTTTATTTTGAAACTTTTGCTTTCGTGCTTGCAGCAATTATTTTTATCGGTGTGATCCGCCGAAGCGTAGGTCAGCGTAACCGAAGTAAGTTTACCGCAGCAATAAAAACGGTTTACCCCGATACCCACAAGGGATAAAAGGTAAATGGCCGTTAGAAATAGGAGTGCGGTGCGTTTCACGGATCAAAAATAATAAATTAAACGCTCTTTTTAACCATATAGTTTGTAAAGCCGCCCCTTAATTGGGGCGGCTCGTTAATTATTGCAAATTACAATCTACATTTAGTCTTACATTCTCCTGAATCCTTACAACTTTTACTGCAATAATCCTTGCAGTTTGGCCCGCATCCTTTTGCGCATTTTGAACAGGTTATTTTGTTGTTGCAGCATGGGGTATTGGCATAAGTAATAGATGCAATGGATAATAGCATCACCATAGTGATGAAAAGAAACTTTTTCATGATTTTTAATTTTAAGATTAATAATTAAATGATTTAATACGGTCGAAGATTGACCGTTGAACGGGTTTAATTATTAAACTTTCGGCGGGTTCCAGCCGTTGCCGTGATAGTCCGATAATTCGCCTATCGCGAAAGGATGAACAGCCTGGCTACTTAAAATGGAAATGATGGGTGAAATAGAAACAGACGTAGTAATAACAAATCCGCAGGTTCCGCAAGATAGCATCGCGTTACAGTTGCCTTTTGCGCAATTGTCATCAGCGTCCTGTTTTTGTTTTTTACAGCAGTCCTTATTTGTTTTTGATATGCAGCACGATGCCTTTCCATGATAGCTATTCGCTATGCCCGAAAACGAGGATAAAAGCAATATATTCAGGATAAGAAAAACAGCTATAGATTTCATGTGCTTATTATAACGCTAAGATAGCGGCAACTTATATAAAAGGGTTTATATAATTCCGTTAAAAATTTACATCCTATTGCAGCTATAATCCATTATATCTTATCAATCGCCTTCCTACCCGCTTTTTCGGAAGCTTTGAACTGGCTGGGTGTTAGGCCGGTAACGCTTTTGAATTGTGTAGATAAATGTGCGCTGCTGCTGTAACCCATCTGATAGGCAATTTCATTGAGGTTAAACTCGCCATATTCCATCAGCTCTTTTATTTTTTCCACTTTTTGTTCTATAATAAACCGTTCTATGGTCGTATCCTGCGCGTTGGAAAACAAGCGGCTTAAATGGGCATAGTCCTTGCCAAAACGCTTCGCTATCAGATCGGAAAAGGATATATTAAGTTCGGAAAGGTCGGAATGATGCACCAATTCAATAACCGCGTTTTTGATGGCTTCTACGGTCTTATCTGTTTCCTTGTTGATCAGTTCAAAACCCGGAACTTTTAGCGCGGCAGATATGAGTTGCATTTGTTCCTCATCAGGTTCAGGCGCTATTTCCGCACTACCCAATGCGACCTGATTAACCGTAAAGCCCAGGTTCTCCAACTGCTGCCGGACGATCATCTGGCAACGGTCGCAAACCATGTTTTTAATATGTAACAGCATGAATTTCTCCTTTACCAAAATTAGCATTATTTCATGCTCTTTTTGCCCCAATAAAAATAGATGAGGGATACGGGTATAAAGAAGATGTTCAACCAGGTTTGGTAGTTCCAACTGAAATGCCTATCAATCATTTGCATACCGCCGGTATGTGCTTTGGGTATCCAGTTCAAGGCCGCGAAAGAATAGTCCAGGAACAATGAGGTAGCGAAAATGCTTATTACCAAAATGATTAGTAAGTACCACATCGTCCGGTTACCATAATATTTACGGAATACCATCAGCATAGGAATAGTTACCAGGTCAGAGAGTATAAAGGCGATCACACCCCCGAAAGATATACCGCCCTGCCACAATACGGCTGCCATTACAATATTACCTACGGAACAAACAAAGGCAATGATGGCAATGAATATCCCTACGATAGCGTTCCAGCTTAATATTACGAAGTGCGGCAAGGTGCTGTTCCCGCTTAAAAATAAACCTCTCCAAAAAGCATCAGGCACCAAAACCATTAAAATAGCCGATACGACCAGGCCGATCAAAATATCCTTACCCACCATTGTTACATCCATATAATAATGGCCGCTGGCTGTTTTCAGGTTGGTTAAAAAATTGGAACTGTCTTTATGCTCCATAGCATCATCCATTTTCATATCCTGGTGACAACAAGATTTTTCCATTTGGTGATGCGCATGGGGGTCGTTTGATTTAGCTTCAGGTGCGGCTAAATGTTCCTGTGCTTCATCTTTCACTTTTGCCGGGAAAAACCTGCTGATCAATATGGCCGATACGATAATGAAAAACAAACCGCCTATCACTTCACCGCCGAAAAATGCCCAGCCTAACAGCGTCACGATCACGATAAATATTTCAAACACCAAATTGGTACTGGCTACCATAAAAGCAACCGCGTTAGACCAGGTGGCACCTTTGATCATTAACGCCCGTGCCATTGATGCAGCAGCGTAAGAGCAGGAAGATGAAATGGCACCGAAAAGGGTAGAGAGGCTAAGAGCCGTTACCGAATCTTTACCTAATCTGACGGAAATGCTTTCCGTCGACACAAAAGCCCGTATCAACGATGATAAGATAAAACCCAAAGCAAGGCCCCAGTAGATGTCCCAAACCATATAGGTTAACTGTAATAAGATATTTGTGATTACGCTCATGATGAATCATTTAATGTAATACAAATTTACAGTGGCCTTGATTTTATAATTTACAGTTTAGCGTAATTAGTTTATAGGATTATGATAATCTTTACGCAAGCTAATGCCGTTTTATGCCTGAACTTTATTTATTAAATCCAAATACCCTAATGCCCCGTCTTGTTTTTTAATTCTGTCATATAGTCGTTGGAGGAAGTTGACGCAAAGGTATGTCAGCCAAGCGCTTTAAGTCCTGGACAAACTGGTTCGACCCAATTAAGTCGAGGAGTACAAAGCCTGACACTTTTGTGTCAGGCTTTGTTGTTATCTAAACAAATTCAGACCTTTAATGAGCCACGAAACCCCCTGGCTGCGTAATAGGATTCTGCACCGTTGTGATAAAGAAATACGGTGTCGTAGCGGCGATCGCAAAAGATGGCCCCGCCAAGTTTTCTTATACGGTCAGGGGTTTTTACCCAGCTTGATGATTTCAGGTCAAAGTTTCCAAGTTGTTGTAGTTCCCGGTATTGTTCTTCTGTTAAAAGCTCAATACCGATTTCTGCTGCCATATCAAGAGCGCTATTTTCCGGCTTAAATTCTTTCCTCGACTCGTGTGCATCACGGTCGTAACAAAGGCTTCTGCGGCCTTTGGGGCTTTCTGCCGAGCAATCGTAAAAAATATATTCTCCTGTGCCTTTATCCATACCCACAACATCAGGTTCGCCACCGGTTATTTCCATTTCATTAAGCGACGATAGTTTTTCGCTATTGGTCTCCAGCTTTGCCTTTACTTTAACCCAGTCAATACCGGCATGGCGGTTTATGTTTTTCTCAAAACGGGTTTTTAACGTATCGAGTAGTCCTTTACGCTGTTCTGATGACAATTCTTTTTTCATGTTATTTATTTATCCAATGAAATGATCTTTCTGTCCGCAGGCCTGAAATACCACGACAAAATAACAAAAACAGCCTGAAAAAAAGGTCCCATAAGTCCTTTTAAATTATAGTCGCCCATAGCCAAATGCGAAGCAAGTGCACCGGTCATGGCAAAAAAGAAACCGGCATAGGCCCATTCTTTAACCAATTTAAATCGTGGAATTAAAATGGCTATCACCCCCAGAATTTTCCAAATGCCCAATATAGTTAAAAAGTAAGGGGGATAACCCAGAGAAGTTACCAGGTCAACCCACTGTTTTGTTCTTAGCACGGCAAATACTCCGCTTTGCAGCATGCCAATGGCTAATAAAGCTGTAGCAACCCAATAAATTATTTTTCCCGCCTTGCCGGCAGGATAGTTTTTCTTTTCCATGATATATTATTTTAATTTACTTAATATTTCCTGTATCCGGTTATGCGCCATGTTTATACCCTGGGCAAAGGGCAACTTCAGTACCTGGTCCCTTTGTGCAACCGATTCGTATATCACGTGCATGGTCAGTTTGCTGGTGTCATCGGTAAGTGTTTCAAATTCATAAACCTCCAACTGAATACCATAAGGTGTATTTTCAAATTCAAAAGTTCGTGTAATTTTCCGGTTGGGGCTAAACTCATGGATTACTCCATTGAACCCATATTTATTTCCTTTAGGATCGGTTGTTTCAAATTGGTATGAGCCATGCTTTTTACTTTCCAGTTTCAGCACCTTAGTTCCCATCCATTGCTCAACAAGTTCGGGTTCGGCATACGCCTTAAAAAGCAACTCCACCGGCAAATCAAATTCCCTGGTTATTACTAAATCTTGTTTGCCGTTTTCGGCATCGACGTTTGTTTTTAGTTCCATGTTATTTGCTTTTATATTTTTTCATGATAGTTTCTAATTTATTAAACCGGTCATCCCACATTTGGCGGAATGGCTCGATAAAGTCGGCTACTTCTTTCATTTTTTTTGCATTTACATGGTAATAAATTTCCCTGCCGCTTTGCTTTTGTTCAAGTAATGCGCACTCGGTGAGTATTTGCAGGTGTTTTGAAACTGTTGGTCTTGCTGTATCGAAGTTTGAGGCTATGGCACCTGCGGTCATTGATTGTGAAGCAACCAATATAAGTATAGCCCTTCTTGTGGGGTCGGCTATGGCTTGAAATACGTCTCGTCTTAAATTCATTGCGTAGCTATTTGACTACAAATATAAATGTAGTTATTTAACTACGAAAATTTTTTTTGCGATTTTAGTAACTAAACCGTTTATTTCATTTTATCTGAATACGTGATCTTAAATATAACTCCCTTCAAATCGTCCGCAACATATATAGAACCATCAGGACCCTGGGCCAGGCCTGTAGGGCGGTATTGAATAGGGCCGGTAGGTTTTGCCAGGTCCTGGCCGGAAAAGTTATCCGCGAAGATTTCCCAATCGCCCGAAGGTTTACCGTTTTTGAACGGTACAAACGCCACGAAATATCCTTTTTTTAGTTGGGATGATTGCGCGTGCAAAGCAATGAAGGCCCCATTTTTGTACCTTTCAGGAAACTGGTTGCCGGTATAAAATAACAAGTCGTTTGGCGCCAGGTGTGCCGGAAAAGCAACAACCGGGTCGAGGTATTTATCATCGCCCGTTATTTTGCCGTCCCCGCCATATTCGGGGGCGAGTATTTTTTTATGCTGAAAATGGTCATAGTACACAAATGGCCAGCCTGCATCTGCTCCTTCATGCAATTCATAAACGGTTTCTGCCGGTAACTCTGCACTTTGTTTAGCTGTATAATACTGCGGAAAATTATCATCAAAACTTCCGCGGCCATGCTGGGTTGCAAACAGGGATTTGGTACTGCTGTTCCAGTCTATGCCTACCGCATTTTTTATCCCGCGCGCATAATGAACAGCATCGCCATAGGTTTGATTCAATTTATCGGCCTTAAATTTCCATATCCCTCCTGCCGAATCTAAAATAGGGCAACCAGGCATACCCTTACCAGAACCGGCCTGCCTACAGGCATCAGAGTAAGAACCAACGGTTACGTAAAGGTTATTTTGATCGTCAAGGGCGATGGATTTGGAATTATCCTGTCTCCTCGCAACAAGCCCCTGCACTATTATCTCCGGTTTATCAGGAGCTATCACCTCGCCTTTATCGTTCAGTTTATACCGGAAAACCCCGCTATTGGAAGCGGAATACAAATAATTGCCTTTGATCTTGATACCTGTACCAGAATAATCGCCAAAACTCATTTTCTTATCTAATCGTCCATCGTGATTGGTATCGTTAAGGAAATAGATACCCTTCCCTTTTTTTAAGGAATTTAACTTTACATAAATATCTCCCCGGTTAGTAACTACTAAATGCCTTAATGGCCCAAGCGAGTCGGCAATAATTGTAGCCGAAAAGCCGACTGGAAGCTGCAAATTGGACTGGTAGGGCGCAGGGTTTTTATTTTTAATGGCTTTGTTATAACTCGAAAATGATAAACTACCCAGGCCGGCTATTGTAAGTAAAAGACAGGTGCTGTAAAGAATTTTTTTATTCATGAAGGTTGATTGATAATGTTATTAAATTGCAACCAAAGCTATTAAAAACCGTTACCCGTTTTGAAGTGTTTTAAACTTATTACAATAAACACAACGATTTCTTTTTATTTGTCATAAAACGCCCCTTAAAAGGTCATGAATTCCCCCTGTCTTATTGTAAGTCATGACATACCTTTGGATAAATTAAACAGACATAACATGAAAGCAAGCAACATCACACTTATTTTTAAAGGACAAACAGAAGAAGCCTTTAGTTTTTACAGATCAATTTTTGGCGGTGAATTCACCAACTTCCAGCGAATGAAAGATATGCCCGGCGCGCCCTCAATGCCACCCGAAGAAGCTGAAAAAATACTTCATGCGGCTTTACCAATCGGAAACTCAGCCATAATGGGTATGGATATGCCCACCGGAAGGGGAACAGTTAATATGGGCAATAATTTTATGGTAACATTAGATACCGGCAGCGAAGAAGAAACCATAAAAGTGTTTAACAAACTGGCTGAAGGCGGGGTAGTTACGATGCCGCTCGACCACCAGTTTTGGGGCGCATTTTTTGGTATGGTGACAGACAAGTTCGGTATACAGTGGATGCTGAGTTATGTGGCGTAAAAACAAGTAAAACTTACGAAGTTTTTGAAACTTCGTAAGTTTTTTCAGGATACAATATTCTTATTTAGCGCCCTTTTTAGGCAGTGCGAATACCAAATAGCCCTTAGGCGCTGAGTCCTCGCCCTTGGTTTTATCACGTATAGGGGTTGAGGCGCAAACTACCAGGTATTGACGGCCATTTTCTTCAAACATGGCCGGTACACCATTAGGGTTGCTGCGTTGCAGGTCAAAATCCCATATTTTTTTTCCATTATCGGCATCATAGGCATATAAGTGCCCGTCCCTGCTGGTTGCAAATATTATCCCCGTTGGCGTAACTATCATGCCTTTGTTAGATGCGCCACCGGGATAACCTAAGCCATCAATACCTACTTTAGGGTCGGTGCCATGACCAACTGTCCATTTCATTATTCCCTTATTAAGGTCGTAACAAGCCAGGCCTGCCCATGGTGGCGATAAAAGGTTTACGGCATCTATGCCGTAGCCGTTACCATTCGCTTCAACATATTCAGCCCGGTCGGTAGTATGGCCCTCAGGATAATCCTTCATTCCCCCACCATAGCTGGAAGGCTTCATAGGTGCGGGCCCTGTGGCTACTACCGGTCCGACAGGTATGGTCTCAGCAATTACACCGCCACGGCCGCCGCGGCCGCGAGCAGCAGGAGGTGCCAGGTAAGCGTATATAGAAGTGATAGTTGCATCGTCAAGATGAGGCTGTGCCGGCATCCTTCCGCGGCCAAGGGTTACAATATTTTTAAAATCGGCTGCTGGTATTCGGCTACCCAGGTTAAGCAGTGAAGGGCCTATACCATTTATGCCGCCGCGGTCCTCGCCGTGGCACGACTGGCAATTTGTTACATAAGCGGTTTTGCCGGCTGCAGCCATAGCGGCCGCGGCCGCATTTTGTCCGCCGCCACCATTGCCCCTGGTTTGGGTATGATCTATTTTTTTGAGTTTGTAAATACATGGCTCGTTGGCGAATAGTACGTATACTAACCCTTTGTCGGGGTTTGAAGCCGTATTTTCAAAATTGGCGCCTCCAAATGCACCGGGTATCTCCACGGTTTCATATTGGTCTGAAAGCGGCTGGAATGGCGCCGATTTTGCGGCAGCCAGTCTTGGCCCCCATATTGCCTTTTCTTCGGGGGTAAAGTAAGGGTTCAGGTCGCTTAACAATGCTATGTGCTTAGTAAAGGGAGGTATAACTGTTGGTATGGGCTGCGTGGGCCAGGTATGCTCATGAGGCATATCGCTTTGTGGTACAGGGGTTTCAGGAATAGGCCATATCGGCTTTCCGGTTACGCGGTCTAATACGTACAGGTAGCCACCTTTGGAAGCTCCCGCTACTACATCAAGCTTTTTGCCGTTATGCATTATGGTAACCAATTGCGGCGCGGCGGTCATATCATAATCCCAGAGATCATGGTGCACAGTTTGAAAGTGCCATAAATGTTTACCGGTACGGGCATCAAGCGCCAGTATACAATCGCCATACAGGTCCATGCCTTCACGGTCCGAGCCGTCATAGTCATAAGTTGGCGCACCAAGGGGAAAGAACGCGATACCGCGTTTTACGTCAATGGAAATATCGCCCCATGCATTACAGCCACCGGCATATTTATAGGCATCCTTTGGCCAGGTTTCATAGCCGGGCTCGCCGGGGAAGGGTATGGTATGGAATATCCAAACCTGTTTCCCGGTTATTACATCAAATGCCCGCACGTGGCCGGGGCCTGAAAACAGGGCTTCGCCAGGAAACGAACCTAAAATAAGCAGGTTCTCGAAAATTTTACCCGGCGACGATGGCGCTGCACGGGTAAAAAGTGCCGTATCGCGGTCAAGGCCCTGTTTAAGATCTACCGAGCCATTATTGCCGAAACTTAGGATAGATTTACCGGTGTTGGCATCAATAGCCTGTAATGAATTGCCAAAGCAGGTAAGCAGGCGTTTTTGTTTTTTGTCTTTGCTTTCCCAAAAATTAATTCCCCGCTGAATTATTCCTCTCAATCCGGCATGTATCCATATTTCCTTACCGGTCGCAGCATCTAATGCCACCAGCGAATTGTTTTTTGCCAGCACATACATTACCCCGTCAACAATAATGGGGTTAAATTTATAAGCTTCGGTTTTATCGCCAGAGGGGTATACATACTCCAGCCTGAGCTGGTTTATATTTTGTTTGGTGATCTGTGTAAAATCAACATATTTTGACTGATCAGGGCTACCGCCATAATCCCTCCATACCGAATGAGTTTTGGAAGCAGCAGGCTTCTTTTTAGCGCCTGGGTTGCCTTTTTTGGGAATAATGGCGGCAACGCATGCTATAACTGTAAAGAGCAATATTACCGCTTTTACACCCCATGAGCGGTAGAAATTTAAAAATGCAACTGGTTTCATAATAATTGGTTTAATAAAAGGCTTTATCAGGTTAAAAATGGCTAATTACTTAGCTATTCAAATATAATATGTTAACGGTTATCTATTATTTTGTAGTTATAATGTTACGGAATTGAAATACAAGGATATGAAAAATTAAACTCCTTTTTATTTTGCATTATATTTGTTAATAATTAACCAAACCAAATTATAAAGCTTCCCGCATGAAAAAGTTTAATGCAATTTTGTTCCTTTTTTTTATTGTTTCTGTATGTTTCGCACAAAATAAAAATCCAACACCAGTCACCAACAGACAACAGTTTGCTTCTATTGGCGATCTTAAACTGGAATCGGGAAAGGTGATAAATGATTGCCGTATCGGTTACCGTACCCACGGCCATTTAAATAAAGATAAAAGTAATGCTATTTTGTTTCCTACCTGGTTTGGCGGCAACTCAAAAGATATTGAAGGCACCAACCCCTGGCCATCAGTGGACACTACCCGCTTTTTTTTAATTATAGTTGACGCGCTGGGCGACGGCATTTCATCCTCACCATCAAACAGCATCAAACAAAATGGCCCAAATTTTCCCTTTTTCACCATCAGGGACATGGTGACAAGCCAGCATGAGTTGCTTACCAAAAAATTCGGCATTACACATACCTATGCTATTATGGGTATTTCGATGGGAGGTATACAAACTTTTCAATGGGCAGTAAGTTACCCGGGTTTTACCGACAAGCTTATACCGATAGTTGGCAGCCCCAGGCCAAGCAGTTATGACCTGATGCTTTATTATACCCTTCGAAGAGCTATTGAAGACGCTCCTGCTTTTGCAAAAGGCCATTATAAGGTTAACCCCAATATTGTAGCAGCAAATATGTTGTGGGAGTTATTTCTGACAACTCCCGAAGATAGGGTAAACACCATGTCGCCCGGCGATGTACCAAAATGGATGCAAAACACCGCCAAACCAACCGTAGCCGACTGGAACAACCGCTATTACCAGTTGATAGCCATTATAGGGCATGATATTTCTAAACCATTCCACGGCTCTATGCCCCAAGCTGCCGCACATGTTAAAGCCAAAATGCTCATCATCAATTCGCTGCATGACCATATGGTTAACCCCGCTCCCGCTATTGAATTTTCAAAATTATTACCATCCAAATTGGTGGTTCTTAACAGCAACAAAGGCCATATCGCGTTTGATTTTAGCTTGCCAGAGATGAAAGACAGTATAGTGGAGATATTGCGGGAACAACTCTAGCAATGCAGTTTAAATTCAACAAAATATTTAACGGTTAATGAACCATATAGCATATATTGTTCAAATTAATATATTTGAAAACCACTTATAAACCTCATCTAAATTGCAATTGATATGAACAAGATCAAAGCCCTGCTTTTTGCGGCACTTTTTACCCCGGCATTTATTACGTTTGCCCAGGTTCCGCCCCAACACTATGCCGTTGATTCAGCTTCTGTTGTACATGCCGGTGTACCGAAAGGAGAACAGATACAGCTAAAATTTGACGACTCGAAAATATACCCGGGCACCACACGCAATGTTACCATATATGTACCCACGCAGTACGATGGCAAAAAACCCGCCTGCCTGTATGTAAACCAGGATGGCGTTCAGTTTAAGGCCCCCATTGTTTTTGATAATTTGATAAACAGCAAGGAAATGCCTGTAACTATTGCGGTTTTTGTTTCGCCGGGACAAGTTACCGCACCCGACAAGTTGACCTCCATCAACCGTAATAACCGCAGCTACGAATATGACAGTATTGGAGACACCTACGTTAAATTTTTATTGAATGAATTATTGCCGTTTGTAGAAAGCCAAAAAACAGCCGACGGCAGACCTATTCTTTTATCAGAAAATGCTAACGACCGTGCCATAGGTGGTTCAAGCAGCGGCGCTATAGCAGCATTTAACGCCGCGTGGGAGCGCCCTGATAAATTTTCAAGAGTTTACAGTTCCATAGGTACATACGTGGGTTTTAGGGGAGCAGAACGCTTCCCTACTTTGATCAGGAAATATGAGCCAAGGGCACTTAGGATATTTATGCAGGACGGAACCAACGATCTGAACAACTATGTTGGCGACTGGTGGATAACCGCGCAAATGATGGAGCGTGCTTTCCAGTTTGCAGGTTATGAAGTTGACCACGTATGGGGCGAGGGTGGCCATGAGGGCATACAAGCTACAGCTACCTACCCGCAAGCTATGCGCTTTTTATGGAAAGACTATCCAAAACCGGTAAAGGCCGGTATATCTAAAAATGCATTTACAAACACTATTGTACTTCCCGGCGAGGGTTGGGAACTGGTTGGCGAAGGTTATGGTTTCACTGAAGGAACAGCTGTAAATGCTGCTGGTGAAGTATTTTTTCAGGATATACCGAATTCAAAAACTTATAAAATTGATGTAAACGGAAAACTAACCACGCTTAACCTTAATGCTAAAAAAGCAAGCGGTACCGCTTTCGGCCCCGATGGAAAACGTTATACCGTAGCAACCGGCACCAACCAGGTTTTAAGCTATGATATAAATAATAAGGAAAAAGTAGTTGCGGATAATATAAAAGGTAATGACCTTACCGTTGCCAATAACGGTAATATTTATGTAACCGAACCTGACGGAACCGACAAGCCAAGCAAAATATACCTGATAAAACCAAATGGTGAAAAAACAGTGGTTGATGAAGGTATAAAATATGCAAATGGCCTGGCGTTAAGCCCCGATCAAACTGAGTTATATGTAACAGAATCAGCTACCCATTGGATTTATGCCTTCCTGGTTAAACCAGATGGAACATTGACTGCAAAGGAACATTTTGGCTGGTTGCATGTGCCTGATAATGCAGATAATGCATGGGCCGATGGCGCAAAATGCGATATCAATAACCGCATATATGTGGCTACCCGCTTGGGCATACAAATTTTTGACGAGATAGGCCGGGTGATCAGCATAATGCCTACGCCAAACGGCAGCCCTTCAAACTTATGTTTTGGGGGGCCCAATTTTGACATGCTGTATGTTTCTATAAAAGATAAAGTATACCGGCGCAAGGTTGGCGTAAAAGGGGCAAATTCATTTGATAAACCCTTTAAACCGAATACGCCAAAAATATGAGAGGTAATATTACAGCAAAGCCCGATCTGCTAACGCATACCGGGCTTTTTTATAAATTATTAAAGTGTAATTATTTCTTTTCGCCGGCGTATGGCAGGCTTGAGATGTAAAGTACAATCCCAATGCCGAAAGTAATAAAACCGCCAAAAACCAACATTGCCGAAGCGTTTATGCCGTTTACAGAATCGCCGGGGTTAATGGCGTGCGGAGGGGTAAAAGTAAAACCACCGGCAATTATTAATATTCCGATTGCAGTAATAATAAGTCCTAATGTCTTTTTCATGTTCAGATATTCAATACTATAATGGCGCAAATATATAAACTTTGTGTTTTATTTTCCACCGATATAATCATAATAATTTCGCAATAACTGAAAAATAGAAATCGAAAAAGAATATGGAAAAGGCACTAATTTTTTTGTTTCCTTTAAACAATAATTTTTTGATGTATTTTTAACTTGTAAATACCCGTACGGTTATGAAAACTATTTTTGGCATTTTCATTATGCTTGCCCCGTCGTTACTTGCAATAGCGCAAACAAGTGCTTTACCTGCTGGGGTTTATAACTGGAGCAACAGTAAGGTTCAAAAAGTTGGCGTTCTTGAAAAAAGACAAATGTTGGCGGGAAAAACCCTCGACCTAAAAGCATTCGAAATTTATACCCTCACGCTTCCCGCAGGAAAGGCCTATACCCCACCCTCTTCCGATAGTAAATTTGAACAGCTAATTATTGTAAAGAGTGGTACTGTTAAATTAATACTTAATGATTCAGCAAAAACGGTTGGCTTTGGCAGTCTTGCATTAGTGTTAGCCAGGGATAAGATCAGCTTTCAAAATACATCCACCGGTCCGGCAACCTGGTATGTGATAAACTATGAGTCAATAAATCCTGTAGATATTAAACGTGGCCATGATGCCGGCCCGTCATTTATAAAAGATTGGAATTCGCTTAAAGTAAACATATCTGCAAAGGGCGAAACCAGGGCGGTGTTTGACCGTCCAACTTCTATGTTTGGCCGCTTTGATGTACATGCAACAGCATTAAACCCCGGTTATGCCAGCCATGACCCGCATACGCACCGTGTTGAAGAATTAATATTGATGCTGAACGGAGGTGTACAGGAACACATCGGGAACGATGAATTTATGGCAGGCGCCGGCGATTGCATATACCTCTCATCGGGTATTTTGCACCGGCCCAAAAACATAGGTACCCAACAATGCTATTACTACGCCATACAATGGCATAATTTAAAAACCGATTAATTACAGTATAAAATAACCACTAATCTTTTATCGCCAATTTTTAATCTTACTAAACTATGTCTCTTCCACGCCGTACATTTATAAAGAACACCACCATTGGAGTTGCAGGCTTAAGTCTAAGCGGACTGGTTAGTCAGTCGATATTTGCTGCCCCAACAACCTACACCTTTCTGCATAGTTTGCCCGAAACCGAAGGTATAGCCTCATCAGCTATTTTGCAGTTTATCAATGCCGCAGAGAAAAGCAACCTGGGCCTGCATAGCCTGATGGTATTACGCAACGGCAAAATAGTTGCGCAGGGTTGGTGGGATCCCTACAAGCCCGAATTGCGGCACATGATGTTTTCTTTAAGCAAAAGTTTTACCTCAACTGCTATCGGCTTTGCAGTTAGTGAAGGGTTGCTTACCGTAGAGGATAAGATAACCTCGTTTTTTCCGAATGAACTTCCTGCGACTATTAGCCCTTATTTACAACAAATGCAGGTAAAGCACCTGCTAACCATGACCACCGGGCATGACAGGGATACATCCCGCACTATGCGGGGAAACAACCAACCGTGGACAAAGACATTTCTCTCTCTGCCTATTCAGCATGAGCCGGGTACTTTTTTCCTGTATAATTCGGGAGCTACTTATATGCAATCGGCTATAATAACCAAACTTACGGGCAAAACCGTGCTCAATTATTTAACCCCCAGGCTGTTCAAGCCTCTTGAAATTAAAGGAGCGGATTGGGAAGTTAGCCCACAGGGTATCAATACCGGTGCATATGGCCTCCGTATAAAAACGGAAGATATTGCCAAACTGGGATTACTTTACCTGCAAAACGGAATTTGGAAAGGCAAACGGGTTTTAAATGCCGATTGGGTAGATAAAGCTACCACTTATAAAGTACCAAACGCTTTACTTCAGGGTACAGATAAAAGTCCGGATTGGCACCAGGGGTATGGCTACAATTTTTGGCGCTGCCAGCATAATTTTTTTCGCGGCGATGGCGCTATGGGGCAATACTGTTTGGTATCGCGCGATTTGAATACGGTAATAGCCATTACAGCCGAAACTGCCAACATGCAATCAATTTTAGACGCGGTATGGGATAATTTGTTGCCGGGGATAAAGCCATCTGCCCTGCCTGCTGATCCGGTTAATCAATCTGCATTAAAGAAAAAACTGGCGTCGCTTACTTTGCTGCCACAACAAACCGGATTAGGGAAAAATACGCAGGCGGCTATATCGGGCAAAATTTTTAAGCTGGTAAACAATGTGATCAATATTAATGAGGCATCATTCACCTTCAATAAAAATAGCTGCACTTTTATATTGAAAGAAGGCGCTTATGAACATAAAGTGATATGCGGAACCGAGAACTGGATAAAAGGAGAAACTATAATACCAAACTCCCCGCCTAATTTGGTTTTAGGCAACAATAAAGCAACACTGCGCACAAAAGTTGCCGCGGCAGGTGTATGGGCCGATGATAAAACTTATGTAATAACCTTACAATATTTTGAAACTCCCCATAGCGATACCATTACCTGCGTGTTTGACAACAATACCGTTAATATCAAATTTGTAAACAGTATGTCGGTTAAAAGCCCGGGGTTTAGGGAAAGCAGGCCGGCATTGCAGGGAATAGCAGTTTAAAGAAAATTTATTTTGCTTGTTCTTCGGCAAGTTTTCTTTCTATCCGCCTGTCAGGAATAAGCCAGATAGCGGCAACCAATACATATAAACCGAAACTTATCCAGGTGCTTACCCACGCCATTGGTATAGCAATACAGTAAAATACAATGGAGAGCTTCCCTTTCCAATCCCTACCCAAAGCCGTTGCCAGTAAGGAATTTTTTCCCTCATGGCGTACCAGGGTAATTACCAATATCGTATAAGCTATTGCATTCATTAATAGCACTATACCATACAAAGCTACCGGCAGTGGTTCTGAAAAATGATTTTCACCCATCCAACTGCTAACAAAAGGCACCATAGACAGCCAAAAAAGCAAATGCAGGTTGGCCCATAATACAGCTCCGTTTATAGAATGCACAGCATGGAACATGTGATGATGGTTATTCCAATAAATACCGATATAAATAAAGCTCATTACATAGTTTATAAAAACAGGCCACACGGCAGTTAAATCC
>Ga0206971_10041_pt2 | contig 44126 bp, 33 predicted proteins | sample Alteio_BWOrgHeat_85_FD_152917 | JGI IMG/M metagenome (GOLD analysis project Ga0206971, IMG submission 152917) | Enriched cells from forest soil in Barre Woods Harvard Forest LTER site, Petersham, Massachusetts, United States -... | ecosystem: Environmental > Terrestrial > Soil > Temperate forest >...
TACGCTCAGGTCTCTATCTCTGGAGCAAATTCCTATATCTGGACGAATTCCACGACCGATAATCGAGCGCTTCAAAAGGGCGCGGCCTCAGACCGAATAGCTTCAACGTGGTATTCCGGAACCAGTTTCACATTGGATGTAAATCTAATCGATGGAGCTACGCACCAGATTGCGATCTACGCGTGTGACTGGGACAATAGCGGCCCAAGGGTCGAAACGATTCAGGTCCTCGATGCAGGAACGCAAGCCGTTTTAGACAGTAAACAACTATCCAATTTCGGCCAAGGACAATACTTAGTGTGGAATGTTAAGGGTCATGTCACTTTTAAGGCCGTCACGAATTCAGGTCCCAACGCCCTGATCAATGGTTTCTTCTTCGATACACCCATAACGACGCCCGTCCGGGACGCGAATGGGAATCTATTAGTGGATGGGAATCTGACCATACAATACGATTTTGAAAACCGTCCGATGAAGATAGTGTCTTCGGCGGGAACTACAACAAGTTTTGTCTATGACTTCGAGGGGAACCGCGTTAAGAAAACTATTACGCAAGGCGGCCAAAGCCAAACCAGTCTTTATATTGGACAAATCTACGAAGTAACACCAAGCAGTACCATTGAATATGTGACGGCTGGGTCCTTGCGAGTGGCGATGATTGACAATTCCGGGACCGCGACCTATTTCCTACCCGATCATCTGGGCTCAACAAATATTCTTGTCGATAATAGTCAAACAATTGTTCGTTCCGATCAATACACACCCTTCGGCAGTCTGTATGCCACATCTGGAAGCAAAGACTCAGACTATAAATTTACCGGACAGAGGCTGGATGACACTACTGGACTCTACTACTACGGCGCCCGGTACTACGATCCCGAACTGGGCCGGTTTATCACGCCGGATACGATCATCCAAAGCCCGTATGATCCGCAGACGCTAAACAGGTATACGTATGCTAGAAACAATCCGATTATTTATGAGGACCCGAGTGGACACTTTCTATTCCTGATTCCCATTCTAATCGGCGCGGCGATCGGCGCAGCAGAAGGAGGAACGCATGGGCATCCTTTTACATCTCAATCATGGCAGCATTTTGATTGGAGATCTGCGGCAATAGGTGCTGCCGCAGGTGGAATAAGCGGTGGTGTCGCAGCAGTGGCGGGACCAGCAGCAATTGCTGCATTGGGAGAATATGGCATTGGAGGGTTGGGGGCAGATATTGCGGCTGGTGCTGTCTCAGGAAGTCTTGCTGGTGCCGGTAGTTATTCAGCATCCACAGTCTTGACTGGGTCTAATTGGAGCTGGAGTGGCTTTGGAGCCTCGGCTGGAATCGGCGCTCTAACTGGTGGTGTATTAGGTGGTCTCACGTCCTCACACTTGACCCCTTTCATGCAGGGAAGTGAATCTTTTGCTGGAGCCCCTGTGCAGCCAGCTCTAACTATATCTTGGGTGGGAGAATCGTCGCAGGTGGGTGTTTCTGACCAACCACCGCAGCAGACTTTGGTTATTGGTAAACTTAATGACATTCGAAACTTAGGATCCGAAGAATACAATCTTCTTGGTAAACTACCAGATTTAGGAAATCCGCAAGATAATTGGTACCAAAACGCCAGTGCATTACGTGAAGAAATGGCAAATGGTGTTCCAATAAGAGATGCGAGTCCTTATATCGAGCCGCGTGTTGGTCCACCTAGTTTTCTGGATGCTGAGCGGAATGTACTGGTGAATCATGGTTGGAATTATGATTCAGTTACGAAATACTGGGTCCCGCCACAAAGGTAAAATGTGATTCAGAAGTAAATATGAATTATTCTGGATATAGGTGAAACGTAAATGGATAAAGTTCCCAAAGAAACACCATATTTTATTGCTACCGTTAAAGAACGGTTTTGTTTCCTATCAAATTATGATTTTCACCTATCTGAGATAAAAGGCTCCACTATTCGATATGAATCCCCAAGAGTGTCTGTAGTGCTTTCATATCAATGGTATTCCTACGAAATCGAAATAGAGATAGGGCTCATTAACCAGAAGGATAGATTTAGTTTTTCAGAAATAGTTCATGCCATAATGCCAAGTTATAAATATTCAGCTGGGAAAATTGCTAGCAAACGCGAATCTATCAGGGCTATTTTAGGGGAAATTTCAAATTTCATCAAAGATCATGGCAAGTCAGTAATTTCGGGTGATATCGATGCATTCGATGCGATTAAGAATATTCGTTCGGCAACGCAGAATAAATCAGAATGGCAGCATCGCCTTAGTTCCATAAGGAGAAATGCCGAAAGATCTTGGCGGCAGAAAGATTACGAAGGAGTCAAAAAGTTGTACGGATCAATAAAAACTGGACTGACAAATGTTGAAGAGCAACGTTTGAAATATGCGGCTCAAATGAGCCGTGTAAAAGATAAGCCCCACGATATAAACGAATAGTAAAAAAAACTGGAAAGAATAGAGGCATTGAAGTAAAGTGTTAAACTCCCGATTTTGCATTCCTCTTAACTCTTAAAATTCTGGCCCAACCAGCCGTTGACTCCGGTGCCGTAGCGTGCAGGTCAGACGTTCGGACAACTCAACCCAGTATAGATTCCAGTTCACGGCCCCTCAACAATAAATGAAACTTTAGTCCTATTTCGTTTTGCTTGCCGATGGCTACAACTCCTTGCGACATGATGAAACAATTCGTCTCAATGCTTTTACTAACTCCGCTTCTGGGAACGGCTGTCAATTCAGCCGAACAATCTGGTCCCAATCCTGGGAATCTCACCCCTGCTGGTTCTCAGAGCGTTTCCTTATTCACAGGTGCTTTTACCTATTCGTATCCAATCGCTGTTCCTCCGGGTCGTCAGGGGATACAACCGGATCTTAATCTTATTTATAACAGCCAAGCGAATAACGGTTGGCTGGGCGTTGGCTGGGATCTAAGTGTGGGATCGATACAACGAAGTACAAAAAATGGCGCGCCCACATACAATGATGGCCAAGATACCTTTCTTCTTCAATTCCAGGGAAAGTCGGACCAGCTTGTTCCCGTCGGTACTGGTTCTGATAGTACGGGCTCATATACGGAATATCGCGCGCAAATTGAGTCAGTATTTTTGCGCATCCGGTATTATGCTCCGGGCACCTGGCAGATTTGGTCCAAGGACGGGAAAAAATACCTTTTTAGAGGCTTGGCACAGAATACAAGCGTCAGTGGGAATCCCTATTTTTATTGGGGGCTATCACAAGTGATAGACCCGATGGGAAATTACATGCAAATCAATTATCCGCCGCTCTCGGGAGCCTCCGGGAACGTGCCATCAAACGGTCATTTTGCCGCAATGGCGGTTTCAGGGGTGGGAGGGGCAGTCAGCTATACGCCGACATCTATTCTCTATACAGGGAATTCTATTCAAGGAGATGCGCCCACAAACGAAATTGATTTTGGATATGAATCCCGTCCCACCGACCAGCTATCCTCCTATACCGCGGGATTTCAACAACAACTATTAAGCCGTCTAACATCGATTACCATTAAAGCGAACAATGCCGCTGTCCGGACATATACCTTGGGATATAGTCCGAGCGAAGTGGGGATTTCTCGTCTTGCGAGTATCACAGTTTCTGGAAGCGATGGCTCCTCAATGCCGGCCACCACGTTCGGGTATCAAACCAATGCTTCTTATGGAACTGCACCTTCTGCGAGCTTTCTTCCGCCTACCAATTTTGTAGGACGCTACCAAGCGCAATCATCCGTCGGTGATGGGACATTAATGGTTGATGTTAACGGCGATGGACTGCCGGATATCATACAGGCCTACAGCGGATCCGGAGGATCGGCTTTCCATGCTTGGCTTAACACCGGTAACGGCTGGCAATCCGCGGACTCTCCGTGGAATTCTCCCGTAAGAATGTTCGATATGGTGGCGAATGTCGGGGCTGTAGACGAGGGCGTACGTTTCGTTGATCTGAATGGGGATGGTCTGGTGGACATTATTCAGGGTGAAACCAGCCCGATGAATGGTTATAACGTGCGCCAAGCATGGCTGAATAATGGACACGGTTGGACGATAGCTCCTCAATGGGTTCCACCGATGGACATTGTGACCCGTCCTTCTTTGAGCTGGTCGTATGTAAATGGAGTTCAATTTGTTGATTTAAACAATGATGGTTTACCGGATATCGTCCAGTATATGACTGGTTCGGGCGGGACGGTGGCTAATGTTTGGCTCAACACAGGAAACGGATGGCAATCCGCCAATTCATGGCTTCCTCCCGTACGGCTGATGGATTTGGTGGCAAATGCGGGATCTGTAGACGAAGGCGTGCGTTTTGTCGATCTGAATGGGGATGGTCTGGTGGACATCATTCAGGGAGAAACTAGCCCGATGAGCGGTTACAACCTGCGCCAAGCATGGCTGAATAATGGACACGGCTGGACGGCAGCTCCGCAATGGAATCCGCCAACAGACATTGTCGTACGTCCAACGTGGGGCATGTCCTATCTCAATGGCGTCGAGCTTGTCGATATTAACGGCGATGGTTTGCCGGACATCGTCCAAGATATGTCTGGGTCAGGCGGGACAGCGGCTAATGTCTGGCTTAATACAGGGAACGGATGGAAATCTGACAATTCATGGCTCCCTCCCGCGCGGTTAATGGATTTGGTGGCGAATGTCGGAACAGTAGATGAGGGATTACGATTAGAAGACCTGAACGGCGACGGGTTAGTGGATATCATTCAATCCCAGGCCAGCACCAACATTCCCAGCTATGATTTGCACAGAGCCCTGTTGGCCCAGGGTGGCCCCGAAAATATTCTGACGAGCATCAATAACGGTTTGGGGGGAATAACACAAATTTCTTATGGCCCCCCGGGGCAATACGGTGCATCATTGCCTTTCCCCGTGACTGTCGTTAAATCCATCACGTCATCAGACGGAATGGGCAATCCCGCGGTTACCACAGCCTATAGCTACTCTGGCGGCTTTTATGATTCGACCCGACAAAATCGAGAATTCCTCGGATTTAATTTGGTTACTGCCACGCAAATGTCTGCCACGGGAGCATCAATCAGTCAAACCGTTACGCATTTCCTGCAAAATGACGATGCCGCGACGGCCGGGGGTGTTAATCTGTATAAGGGAAAAATTGCGGAGCAGGATATCAATGATGCGTCGGGGAATCTTCTAACCAAAACCGTAAACACCTACAGTTTTTCAATTCCTTACAGTGGCGCTAAGGTCTATTTCCCATTTCTGTCTGAAACCGATTCTTATATCGGCAGCAAACATGTTGCGTCGCAATATCAATACGACGTGTATGGAAATGTGATCCAGGAAAAGGATCTTGGAGACGTCAATGATGCGACCGATGATAAAACAATTAGCACAGAATATTCCGCCAATACGTCAGCCTATCTCGTTGGCTATCCAATCCACAAGAAAATAGTGAAGGCGGATGGTACGACAGTGGTCTCGGAAAGCTGGTTCACCTATGACAATAACTCAAACTATACGCAGAATCCGTCTATCGGATTGATGACTAAAAGCGAGAGTTGGCTAAATGGTGGCAACGATCCAATCCTTAGCATGGCCTATGATGCTTATGGAAATTTGACGGATCAATATGACGCCTTGTGGAACGCTACTGGTGGGAGCCAAGGAAATCATCTTCACAAGATTTATGATTCGACCTATCATCAATTTCCGTCATTTGTGACTCAGGGAGCAGGGTCCTTTAACTTTACTGATGCTTATTCCTTTGATCCTGGCACGGGTCAAATGTTAAGCCATCTCGACGTGAATCAATCATCAACCACATATCAATACGACACGTTCGGGCGTCTGAGCATGGTGATTAATCCCGCGGATTCGTTGGTATTGCCGACGGTCCAATATCAATACACCATCAACTCGAGTCCACCGCATTCCATCGTTTCGACCGCGCGTGTCATCTCCGGATCAACAAATACGCTAACAACATATATGTTCTTCGATGGTCTTGGTCGCAAATGTGAAACGAAAAGCGATGGTCCTGGTCGTACGCAAGTTGTCTCGGATTTCAATACCTATGACGACCGCGGCATGGTCTCTAAGGCCTATTTACCTTACACGGCGCCGTCGGTTTCCGCTTCCTATCTGCCGGAGGATGCTTCGAAGGCCTATGCACTCTCTCAATATGATGCACTGGGACGAGTAGTTCAACTTATACATCCCGATGGCACTTCAACGTCCAAGTCTTATACAGACTGGACCGAAACGGATACGGATCCGAACGGTCATTCCAAAAGCTACGACAAGGACGCTTATGGACGAATTGGTCGAGTGACAGAAAACAATGCCGGCAATCAATATTTTACGACCTACCAATATGATACGTTGGGGAATCTGACAGGGATTACCAACTCGTTGGGACAGTCGACAGTTCTCTCCTATGATTCTTTAAGCCGCAAAACAGCCATGTCCGACCCGCAGATGGGGTCCTGGCAGTATCAGTACGACGCCGATAGCAATCTCACACGCCAGATCGACGCTAAAGGTCAAGCGACTCTCATGATCTATGACGGGTTGGGCCGATTGGCGTCAAAAACGTATCCGGATTCTTCTTCGATTACCTACGTCTACGATTCCGGGAACAATGCCAAAGGACGGATATCAAGCGTCAATGACCTGTCAGGATCCACCCGCTTTATTTACGACAATTTGGGTCGCGTCATATCCAAACAAAGAACGCTGTCGGGCAGCACTTATACGACGCAGATGGCTTACGACGATCTTGGGCGAGAAATCTCTGTCATTTACCCTGACAATAATGTCACCCAGAGTCTTTATGATGCCGGACAACTCAGCTCGGTAAAAGATCCTCAGAGCGGGACGACATTTGCCACACTGGCTTACGACCCACTGGCTGTGGGGAAAATTAGCTCGGTTGCCTATGGCAACGGTGTCACCACCGCTTACCAATACAACATCTCCGCCATTGGCCAGGCGAATAATTTCTATCTGCATTCGTTGATAACGCGAAATTCGTCTTCGCAGATTCTTCAGAACTTTGGCTACACCTATGACAATGTTGGCAATATTATGAGCATTACGGATCCGGTCGGCGGCATGAATCAGACTTTCCAATATGATGACCTAAACCGCCTGACACAGGCTCTTGGACTTTATGGAACAAAGTCTTATCAATATGATAGTTTCGGCAATCTGACAGCGGATCAGGATAATACGGCCGGGTCTTACGGATTTGATGATACGAGTGCGGTGACCTCCATACAGGGTTCCATCTATGGCACTACGAATGGTCGCCTAGGCAACGGACTTTATTTTGATGGCAATAGTGCCGCTCAGCTCAATGGGTCTCAAAGTCTTTCGCCGGCCCAAGCGCTTACGGTCGAGTTCTGGGTCCGGCCTCTGCAGCTTGGAACCACCAACGGCTACATCTTGTCGAAACAGGGGTCCTACGGGTTTACGACAACCACCTCGACTGGGGGTCTCAACGTACAGATCAACTTGGCGTCTGGTTTGAAAACCATCAGCGTTCCGAACGCTTTGTTCTACAACATCTGGAGTCATCTGGCGCTGACGTATGACGGGTCTGTGATCAAAGTGTACGTGAACGGGCAGGTCGCGGCTTCGCAGTCTGGTTCCGGACCGATTCTGACATCCCAGAGCCCTGTCCAGCTGGGGGCTCAATTCAACGGAATCTTAGACGAAATTGTCATACTTCCCAGAGCGCTTCCAGCCGCTGAAGTGCTGCTGGATTATCAGTCCGCCCCGAAATTGCTGCCAAACCAGCCTCTGACCCCCACCCCTATGCAAGCGGGCCAAGTGTCCGGCCAACGCAACACAAACTATGGATTTCAATTCGCCGCATGGGATTTGAATGGCGACCAGGTGAAATACCGCATTGATTGGGGGACCGGAGCAGTGGCCTACCCGGAAACTGGATATGTCCCATCGGGCATGGTGGTTGTCGCATCGAATAGTTGGGTGCAGGCAAGCACGGTCCCTTATAGCATCCGCATGCAGACTGTGGAGCTAACGAACGGCGCTACATCTTCCTGGAGTCCGGCGTTCAACTTGTTGATCGCTCCGGCGATCGTGACCCAATTAAGTGGGATTCCATTGATCGGAGCTTCCGCGGGGGTATCGAGCAGTTCCTCGAACACGATCCAAAACACAGTCGGGGAATGGGTTGTATCAACCAGCAGTTCATCACAGTATAGAGCCAGTTTTGGGTATCAGAATCCGATCAGCGGAGCCAGTCCCTGGTGGGCTGTAGCGCTAGGAGCGCAAGGGCCGGGAGGCATCAATGTGACCTCGCCCGATAAGCAGACTATTTCCAGTTTTGTGAATCTGGCTGGTACGACAACCGCCGATGTTAGCCAGATCGCTCTTGGTCTTCGTCAAAACGGATACAGCCAAGTGCAGGATGCCAACGGCAATATGCAAATGGGGGGCAACCGGTGGATTAAATACGATTTTGAGAACCGGCCCATTCGGATTATTACGCCAGACGGTACAACCACGGATTTTGTTTACGACTACGAAGGCAGCCGAGTCCAGAAAACGATTACGCCTCCCAGTGGCTCGCCGCAGACCAGTATCTATGTCGGACAAATTTATGAAGTCACGGCCAGCAGTACCATCGAATACATTACCGCCGGTTCCTTGCGAGTCGCGATGCGCGATCAGACGGGGAATGTCACCTACTTCTTGCCGGACCATCTGGGCAGTACGAACATTTTGACGGACGCCAATCAGACTATTCTGCGATACACGCAATATACGCCCTTTGGCAGCACCTATCAAACATCCGGTTCTCAAGATTCGGACTTTAAATTTACCGGCCAGCGTTTAGATGACACGACAGGTCTTTATTACTACGGCGCCCGGTACTATGACCCGCTTATTGGTCGGTTTATCACCCCGGATACGATCATCCAACGTCCCTACGATCCTCAGACGTTAAATCGTTATACGTATTGCAGAAACAATCCATTAAAGTTCACGGACCCAACGGGCCATGATTTTGAGCACAAGGCGATGGCGTGGTGGGGAAGAACGTTTGATACGCATCATCTTGACCAATTCTTTCAGAGAAATAATATGAGCATAGATGGTGGAGGCGGGTGTAATTCGAATGGAGGATGCGCTGCCGGGACTGCCGATAATCCCACTGGCAATATTAAATCGGGGGGAAGCGCAAGCAACTCTTCTCCCACAAATTATGAGCAATATGACCCTCAACCATCGCTTCTTGGTAATCTAGTGGGCGAATCGATGAGACCTCTGGATTTATATGAGTTGCCATTCACGACTCCGGCGGAACCTGGGCCGCTCTATCTGTACCCTTCATATTCTGAAAATAAAAATTTCGACTATGCTATGCTCGAATACGCTGAAAAATATGTAAAAGAAAAAACCGTGGATTTAAAAGGTACATTGGGTATTGATGTGGGATATGCGTTTGTGAATACGTACAACTATGCAGGTTTTCAAGAAGGAAAAGGTTTTGTAAAAGGCATAGACTCATCATTGACTACTTCTCTCGTAGGAGCTGATATCAATTTGAGTGTGAGCGTTCGTTCTTATGGAGATACTTTGACTACCTCATTTGGTGCCTCAAAATATATGTCTATTGGAATGACACAAGATATCAGCGGCAAAGGGGGTATTTTTGGACTTGTTGGATTTTCAGCCTCCTATGGTCCTGGCGTCGGAATTCCGGGCGTAAATTGGAGTTACGGGGGGGATTCTCCTGAACAAAAGCGCTGAAAATATCTCGCAAGGGCTGACATTTATTGCCGCAGGTTTGGCAGGGTGGTTTGTGTTTCCTCGTATGATGCCCGCTATCAATGAAAAAGTATTTCCAAAGAAATTGATTCAGTTCGCACTGCGCTTTGTAGGGCTGCTTATTATGATCACTGGGATTCTTATGCGTAATATGAATTTGCTTGGGAAAATAGTTTTTATTCTGATAGGGCTCACAATTTTGATATTTACAGAAGCAGTTTATAAGGCATTTTTTATTTCAAATTCGCGTGAGCAGCAAATAGTGGGACGTTTTCTTTCCGTGGCTATAATATTGATGGGCATTTTTATTTTATTTCATTAAGAATTAAAAAAAAGACGTTGCGATTGAACCCAAATTAATACGAGTAGAATGATTAATAAGGGAGCTAGCGGATGCAATTCACGTATTCGGGCCCACTGTTCAAGTCAACCCCGAGATAGAATCTCTTCCAGAAAACGCGCAAACTGACCAAAATCCTCCTCGTTAAAATGAAACTTTAGTCCTATTTCGCTTTATTAGCGGATTGCTACAACTCCATGCCGTCACAATGCGAGCTGAAAAATGGGCAAACATTAAATTATGAATAATCCAGTTCTAAAAGGTACAAAAATAGTTTTAAAAAGTTATGCGATCGGTTTGCTTTTCTTAGGTGGCATGTCTGTCTTTGCCGCCGTTATGCCTCCCAGTGGCAACGGGACGCACCTTTCTCCAAAAAATAAGTTGATTGATGTGCAAGGTAAACTGACGAATGCCACCGGTGATCCTCTTTCTGGGACTTACGGCGTTACGTTTCGGCTTTATCTGAATGCATACGATCCCATCGCCAGTTCCACCTGGACTGAAACGCAAGTCATCACGTCGGTAAATGGACAATTCAACGTGACACTTGGGAATGTCAATGTGCTCAATTCCTTAGCATTCACTTCTCCATATTATTTGGGTATGCAAGTAGCGGGAGATCCGGATGAATTGACACCTCGGCAAATGCTGGGAGCTTCCGCTTATGCGTTAGGCAGTCTTGGTGATTTCAATGTGCAAGGCAATCTGCAAAGCAATGGCCAAATCTCCGCAAAGATAAGTGTTTCTGCCAGCAGTATGTCTGTGAATGGCCAGGATGTTCAGAGCTATTTGGTGCCCGTCGGAGCGATCATGATGTTTGCCAACAGCTGTCCAAATGGATGGACACGTTTTAGCCAATTGGATAATTCTTTCCCAGTAGGGGCCCCGACATACGGAGCAACCGGTGGATCAGCGACGCATAGCCATTCAATTAGTACGGACGGTGCACATGTTCATTCGACGCCGCCGGTTGGGTTAAATTCAGCCACCAAAGGGAACGGGCCAACATGCATGTATACGATCAGCTGCCCCAGTTGGGTTCCTTACTATCCCGGCGAGACAACCTCGAGTGCGGGGGATCATAATCATGGCGGCGCCACCGGCGTAGCTAGTTCTTTACCACCCTATTTGGCCATGGTCTTTTGTCAAAAGCAGTGAGAAAGTTTGGGAAACTGACGGATAACGCGGGAACTCCCCTTTCACAGATCCACGCATTACCTTTTCATTTGCGATAAAACCCTTCTAAGATAAAAATAGACCTTTAGTCCTATTTCGTTTCACTTATGGATTGCTACAACTCATTGCCACGACAAAGACATAAATGTCGTTTGGCAGGAGCAATAAATCCATGCGCAATCGTTTAAGAACGTCTGTCGTCGTCGCATTAGTCCTGCTCGGTGGGTGGGTCCCATCGATGTCCTTTGCTGGTACTAGAGTTTTGAATGTCCAGGGAAAACTGACGGATGATCAGGGCAATCCACTCACTGGAACTCATACGATCATCTTTCGGCTGTACAACAGTACAAACACCTCGATCGCAGCGTGCGTATGGGGGGAATCGCAGAATATTTCCATACAAAGTGGGTTATTAAATGCGGCAATAGGAAATGGCGCGACATTGCCAACCTGCTCCGGCGGCTATACGTCCCTCGACCAAATTCCGTTCACCACCCCTTATTATCTTGGAATCCAAGTCGATTCCGATAATGAACTCACTCCTCGCCAATTATTGGGGGCGTCCGCCTATGCCCTCGGAAGTTCCGGAAATTTCAACGTCCAGGGAAATCTTATTGTCCAAAGCAATCTAATCAGCAGCGGAACAATCTCGGCCGCTCAAGGCGTTGTCGGGACAACGGCCGGTGATGACGCACCTCCTGGGAGCGTTGGAGAATCGATCAGGGCCTTAACGCCTTACGGTCCGAATATGGTAACGCTCACAAGCAACTTTTTTTCAAATGTGGCATCTATCGATCTGTCTCCTGGTGATTGGGATGTGACGGGTCTGGTTATGTTCTATGCCACAGGAGTTACGACAGCTGCACAGCTGATGCTCTCAACGGAACATTTCACGAATACTGACTATGTCTGGGGGGATAACCTGATCGAGATTACACCACCCGGGACAGTGAACGGCAATTTCCAAACCGGTGTTATTCCCAGCTGGCGGGTATCGACATCCACGGGAAAAACGATTTGGCTCAAGGCATTAGCAACGGTTAATACGGGTTCAACAAAGGCCTGGGGAAGAATCACCGCAAGGAGAGTCCGATGAGTTTATGGCGCGCTGGCTTGTTTGAGGAATGTGATCCCGGCAAATGCCAATGACCGTATTGCATCGTCGAACAATTTATCTTGTCAAGGACCTTGCTCGGGAGACGGGAGAATCAGTGTATACAGTGGAACATTATCTTAGGAGGGGACTGCTCAAGGAATTCGGTCGGGGGCCGCACACGAATTATCGTTACTTCAATCAAAAAACGGTGAATCGATTGAAAGAAATTCAAAGACTTCGTGTAGAAGGGAAAAGTCTAAAGGAGATTAAAGGCTTGCTCGGGTAAAAATTTTTGCCGGGCGCACTCTCCACTTGGAGACTAAAGCGGAATGAACACCATGAACCTATTGCAGAAGCTTAAACAAACCTTTTGGATCGCTAATATCCTCGCTGTACTTGTGATCTTTGCCATTCTACTGCCGGGGAGCAGGCGGATGTCGTCATCTGACTCTGGCGCTAAAGAATCGGCCGGTTCAGCACTCGCGTTGGTTCCCGTTGAACTTTCGGACCTCCTCCGACATAATCCTTTTCGACCGCTGATCGCGCCGCCGGCTCCGCCTAAAGTGGTTCCTGTCTTGGCTCCGCCGATGCCACCGCCACCACCCAAAATTCCCATTAGCCAAAAGGCGTCCCGCTTGCATCTGGTGGGCATCATTAATGGCGACCCTATCCAGGCTGTCGTTGAAGACGCTCAAACCCATACCACGTTGTACCTGACGACGGGACAATCGATCGGAGATATCCGAATCGAAAAAATTCTTTCCGACCACATCGTTTTGGCTTCTGATGATGACCATATGGATTTAGCGTTATGAGCCCAATCTTTCCGATTCTCATTTCGACATTTTCCGTGATTAATTCCACCCCCGTCTCCCCGTCTTCTTCGACAGTCGCGCTGTCCACATCCGTCCCGACCGTGGTGGCTTCGCTTCCACCGACGGCGTCAGTGGCGATTCCAACCCTCATGCCCAAGAGCCTGAATACCGCCAAGACACTCACTCTTGATCTTCGCGAAATGGATATCGTAGACGTCCTAAAAATGCTCGCCCGGCAGAATAATCTCAACATCATCATTGCGAAGAATGTGTCGGGCCGCGTAACGGTCTCTTTGACGAATGTGGAGTTTTGGGAGGCGTTTCGCACCATTCTTGGCAGCCGGGATCTGGCTTATAGTCAGGAAGGAGATTTGATCGAAGTTATGGCAGCGTCCGACTACGAACATCTCTATGGAATCCCATTTGTGAAAAAGACAGTCCAACAAACCTTTGTCCTGCATTCGGCAAAGGCAGCCTCCGTCAAGATCGCGATCGATCCGCTCAAAAGCAAAGTGGGGTCTATCACCACCGATGAGGCCACCAATTCGCTGATTGTGGAAGACACGGCGGATAATCTCGCCCTGATGGCTGAGCGAATCAAGCTCCTGGATGTTTCTCAAGAGCTGCGCGTGTTCCATCTCAATTATGCGACCGCCGATGACCTTCAATCCAAGATCTCATCGCTCGTCAGTAAAGATCTAGGAAATATGCAGATCGACAAGCGCTCGAATACGATCGTGGTTCAGGATAACCCCATTCGGATCAAAGAAATCGCCGAGGTGATCGACGCGATGGACACGCGGGATAAAACTGTCCTTATTGAAGCCAAAATTATGCAAATTACCTTGAACAAGCAATTTCAAATGGGTATCAACTGGCAGGGAGTCAATTGGTCCTACATTTTCGATAAATTGAACGGATATCACGTGACGGGGAACTTGGTGGAAAATCTTCAACTGGTTAATCCCGCAACAGTCACGGGGAGTAATGTCACCGCTCCTGGAATTACCGCCCAAGTGGGAGTTCTAGAGAAACCGAACTTTCAGACCGTTATTAATGCTTTGGATACCATTGGGAAGACCAAGCTTCTATCGTCCCCTCGGATAACCGCCATTAATCGGCAAGAAGCCAAAATACACGTCGGCAGTAAAGCGCCAAAGATTACGACGACGTTAATTAATGCCGGAAGCACGACGACCTCACCCATTACAACCGTAAATGTGGACTTTCTGGATGTGGGCGTAAAGCTTGCTGTCACCCCCATCATCGGTGATGACCACATGATTACGATGAAAGTAAAACCGGAAGTAAGCTCTGTTTTGAATACCATCACATTGGCTGATGGAAGCTCCATTCCGGTGATTCAAACTTCGGAAGCAGAAGCCAGCCTGGTGGTCAAAGACGGGATTACTGTCGTCCTGGGCGGTCTGATGGAAGACAGCAAGGCCACAACAGATACCGAAGTGCCATTCTTGGGTCGGATTCCGCTATTGGGCGCGCTCTTTCGCAGTCGCAACAAAACGGATGAACGCACGGAGCTGGTCATCTTCCTGACACCGCACATTTTGGACGGCGATATGGTGTCCCCCGAAGCGCAAAGCACGTTTGATCTCCAGCCGAACGGCCAGCCTGCGCCGAAAAAGGGATTTTGGCGACGATTGTTTGGGGGCAAAAGCCGTGTGGACTAAATCGATTGATCCGGCGGCGGTCAAGGAAGTCTCCGCGAAAATCGCGGCTCACTATCGCTGCGTTCCCATTGGGTGGGAGGGAAAAGCGCTTAAGGTGGCCATGGCGGGGACGCCTGACCTGGAAATCCTCGACGAGATGCGTGTCGTGCTTCAGAAAGAGATTCGGGTCCTCGTGGCTCCGGAGGCGGAGATTCAAAAGGCCATGAAAGATCATTATGGGATTGGCGCCGACACCTTAGAGCGCCTGGCGGATGAAGATGTTCATGCCAAAACCCCAGAGCTGCAGGGCACGGATCTTGATGCCGCGCAGGAGGCTTCGGTCTCCAAGTTTGTCAATCAGATGTTCCTCGAAGCCTATCAGAATCGAGCGACGGATATTCATCTGCAGCCCGATGCCGAGGACCTGCGCGTCCGTTATCGCATCGATGGAGTTCTATATGAAGCGCGCATCGCCGAGTCATTGAAACGTTTTCAAGCAGCCATTACGTCCCGCATCAAAATCATGGCCGACCTATCGATTTCTGAAAAACGATTGCCGCAGGATGGCCGAATTATGATTCGCGTCGCCGGCCATGAAATGGATCTGCGCGTGTCGACTCTCCCGACGCCCTTCGGTGAAAGTCTTGGGATTCGCTTTCTCACCAGCCGCAAGTTTCTGGATCTCACGCATCTGGGATTTGCCGATGAGGATTTAAAAGAACTTCAGTCCTATCTCACCAAACCCCACGGGATCGTGTTCTTGACGGGGCCGACGGGAAGCGGGAAGACCACGACCCTCTATGCCTTTCTTAAGCAACTCGACAGCACTGCCCTCAACATTATCACGATGGAAGATCCGATCGAATATCAAATGAAAGGCATTACTCAGGTTCAGGTCCATCCGAAGATCGGCCTGACATTTGCGCAGGGCTTACGGGCCATGCTGCGTCATGATCCGGACGTCATGATGGTAGGCGAAGTCCGTGATCTGGAAACCGCGGAAATCGCTATACGGGTCGCCTTGACTGGGCACTTGGTGTTCAGCACGCTGCATACGAATGATGCGCCAGGCGCCGTCACGAGACTTCAAGACATTGGTGTAGAGCCTTACTTAATCTCGTCCTCGGTGCTCTGTATGATCGCGCAGCGTCTGGTGCGTCTCATCTGTAAAGAGTGTCGGCGTCCGGCCCCGCTTAAAAAGGAGCTTTGCGTAGAATTCGGAATTCGTCCCGATGGCCCAGAAGTTACGGTCTATGAGGGGGCCGGTTGTGAACGTTGTAAATACACCGGGTACCACGGGCGAACAGTCATTTATGAAATACTGCCGGTGCGCTTCTCGATCCAGGAATTAATTGCGGCCCGGGCGCCGGCCAATCTCATCCGCGAAAAGGCGATGGCCGAAGGGATGCGTACCTTACGCCAGTGCGGTTGGCAAAAAGTATTGGATGGTTTGACGACACCGGAAGAGGTCATTCGCGTGACGTTGCAGGAGACGTTGTAAGCCATGCCGACCTTTGAATTCATTGCCCGGCGTGGACCTGGAGAATCCACAAGTGGACTTCTTGAGGCAGATAACCGAAGGGAAGCTCTGGAAAAACTATCAGCGAAAGGGTTTTATCCGCTGCGCATCACCGAATTTGAAGAACGCGGTGGTCGCCGGTGGATTTTATTTAAAGCCGTTTCCACCAAGGACCTTGCCTTCTTCACGAGACAGCTGGCTGACTTACTGGAGTCCAATGTGCCTTTACTCCGCGCGCTCGAGCTTTTACAAGAACAGACGGAGAACGCGACGCTTAAGCGCCTTCTGCAGGCGATTATGGAACAAATTCGCGGCGGCAAATCCTTTTCCAAAGCATTGGAATCCTATCCCGATCTGTTTTCGAGTCTATATATTCATCTCATTTATGCCGGTGAATTGGGGGGAATGCTTCCCGTGATCTTGGGACGTCTGGCAGATTTTATTGAGCAGGAGGACGAATTTCAATCCCGAATCCTGGCCGCTTTGGCCTATCCGTCCTTCGTAGTTTTGATCGGAGGAGTGACGGTCATATTCCTCATGATCTTTGTGGTCCCGCGGCTTTCTTCTATGTTTACGGAAACCGGACAAGGCATGCCCTGGATGGCCCAAGGCTTGTCGTCGGTCAGTCATCTCCTGAGTTCCTGGCAAGGGATGCTGCTTCTTTCGTTACTCGTGACGATGGGGCTCTGGGGCGCTGCGCATTCTCCTCATCGAACAAAGACATTTCTTTCTCGCGCGCTAGCCCGTATTCCAATCTGGGGATCGGTGATGCGAAAAGGGATGCTCGCCCGCTTTACCCGCACCCTGGCGATGCTTTTAGCCGGAGGCGTTCCTATTATCCGTGCCTTAAAGGTCGTCTCTCATGTTTTGGATCATCCCCTTTTTGCCGAACAGATCCAAAAAGTGACGAGGGAAGTCGAACAGGGGAAAAGTTTTTCCGAAAGTTTGCGTGGGACAGCTCTTTTCCCGGTCTTCATCTGTCAGATGATCGCCATTGGCGAAGAAGCCAATACGTTGGAAAAAGTTCTCGAAAAAGTCTCCGCCACCTATGAGCGGGAGACCGATCGCGCCATGAAGGTGGCGACCTCTCTTTTAGAACCAGTCATGATCGTCGGCGTGGGTGGGGTGATCGGCGTGATCGTCATCGGCATGCTTCTTCCCATTTTCCAGATTTCGACGTTTGTGAAATAGGAGACGTTATGACACAACTTAACGAAAAGGACGGCTTTACCTTAGTCGAGATGCTCTTGGTCGTCATGATCATCGCGACCTTGGCCGCGATGATCGTGCCGCGATTTGCCGGTCGTGCCAAGGAGGCAAAAATCGCCGCGGCGACGGCCGACGTCCGCTCAAGTATTGCCGCCGCTCTCGACCTGTATGAAGTGGATAATGGCGTTTATCCGACCACCGAACAGGGTCTTCAGGCGCTCGTCGGAGCGCCGTCCACCCCTCCGGTTCCGCAAAAATGGCGTGGCCCCTATCTCAAGAAAAAAGGGGGATTTAACGATCCCTGGGGAAATCCCTATCAATATCACTGCCCTGGCATCCATAACACCGAAGACTACGATCTTTATTCGATGGGGCCCGGGGGAACGGAAGATGGAAATGGCCAAATTACCAATTGGGATGACCCGACCAAGAGCTAAACGATCGCGCGCCGGCTTTACGTTGATTGAATTGACGGTAGTCGCTTTTTTGTTCACATTGTTTGCGGCCATGGCGACCTCTCTTTTCCGACGATCGTTCGACGCTATGAGTCAGGAAACGGTCAAGAGCGACCTCTTAAGCCTGGTGGCCCTGGCGCATGAGCGGGCCATCCTAGAAGGAACGGATTATGGAATTCATGTGTCTCAGGGGGCAAACGCCTATTGGCTCGTGCGGAAGACCGACGAGAAAATTTCCGGCCAGTGGGGCCAGATTCGACATCTTCCAACCGCGATGAAGTTTAAAGGGCCGGACACATCGATCGCTTTTTATCCCGACGGGACCGCGAGTGAGACCGTTATTGTGTTTGAAAGTCCGGATCATCCTTGCTTATCCATCAATGCCTTCACTGGGAAGGGACGATGGTATGAAACGTCCTGACGAAGGGTATGTTTTGCTGGAAGTGATGGTCGCTTTAGTCGTGCTTCTCTGCGGCACCTTGGTGGTTGCGGATTCCTTCCGATCGACGTTGCGAATGGATCGGCAATGCCAGGAGATGTATCAAGCAGCACTTCTCTTAGAGGCTCGAATCCTTGAAATTGAAAAAACGGGTCAGGCGGACATCTCCCCGGTCGACGAGCCGGGTCTTGGAGCTGTCACATGGAATCAGGATGTTCATGAGACGGACGTCCCGGGCTATCGACAATGGCGCTTACAAATGATCTGGGGTCAGGAAAGGAAGGCCAATCAACTTGAGCTCACCACACTCACGACGAATTAAGTCCTCGTCGTCAGGCTTCACCTTGATCGAGTTGGTGATTGGCTTGGCGATTTGGGTGCTCGCAGCCGCCAGTTTGACCGCTGTATTTCGAGACGGGCTTCGCCTGTGGCGGGCGTCTCAAAACAACGCGCCGCTTCATCAGGAAGCACGGTCAATTTTGGAAGGCATCGCGCGAGATTTTCGAAACGCAATGGATGTGCCGGGTGTCGGGTGGCGCATCACGCCGGAGGGCGTCACTTTTGCCACCATCGACCAAGGCGCCATTCAGAAAATTACTTATCAACTGTCTCCTTCGGACGATCGTCCAAGGTTTCTTTATCGCATAAGACAACCGCTATCGCCTGTGGCCCTGCAAGCCCCCGTCGAAACACCCTTGACCGAACACCAAACGACTCTTTCGTGGGAATATGCCACGCGTCCGGCTAATGGAGCGATTACCTGGTTGTCGGATTGGAAGCCTGTCCGCGGTCGGGCGCTTCCTTTTGGAATTCGTGTTCAGCTGACGCTCTTTGACGGTAAAACCGAATCGCAAACCTATACCCGCACCGTATTTTGCCCAGGAGCTCTTCGGGGGCCTTTATGAATCAAAAAGGTTCCGTGCTCATCCTTTCACTGTGGGTGCTGAGTATCATGGTGTGTTTGGCCATGAGTCTGGCCTATGCCAGTCGTATCGAATGGCGGCTAACGCGCTACGCATGGGACCGGATGCGACTGGTTCAAGAAGCCAAAAGGCAGGCGCTGGAAGCCCTCCTGACAACTCCCGGCGCCACCGATGAGTCTGCGCGCATTAATCTCAATCGGGCCAGTCCGGAAGTGCTTAAGCGCGTCTTTGTGTTGAACGAAGCGGTGGTTCCAGAGATTCTTATCTGGCGGGGAACAACTGGTGGGGACGATGGCGATTACAAGCGGCTCGGCTACACCTGCCGGCATGGCGCGTTCAGGAGCGTCGATGAGCTTCAGCTGGTCAAAAACGTGACGCCTGATGTGTGGGCCGATGTGAAAAATGTCCTGACCGTGGATACGGGCGGCGAAGTCAACATCAACACCGCCTCGGAACGCGTGTTAAACGCCATGGGGCTAATGCCATCTGTCGTGCAGAAAATATTATGGGTTCGTCAAAATGGGCATTTGTTTGATCAAGTGGCGACCATCGTGTCCACGCTTCAAAAAATGTCCTTCATGACTCCTCCAGAAGTGCAGTCTCTGACGGCGGCGATCGCGGCTGGGCAATGGACAGTTCGCTCAAGCGCTTTGCGTTTGGATATCATCAGTCGGGTGGAAAATAGTATGGCCGTCTTCCGCGTCTCCGTCGTCGCATCGCACGGCCGCATTCTCCAATGGCAGGAATCGATTCGGTGATGACCCGAATGAAAACAACCGTGGGCGTCGCCTGGGATGGGGAACGTATTTCCGTTGTCCAGGGACTAAAGCGCGGTCAGCAGACTTGTCTTGAAAAGCAATGGTCCTCTGCGCTGCCGGCAGGATCGCTCGAAGAACGAGCGGCATGGTTGAAAGACCGCTGGAAAAATCTTGAACTGCCACAGGATTCCTTCGTCCTTACGTTCCCTCGTCGGAAAGCCATCGTTCGTACTCTCAAGCTTCCCGTCGTAAAAGAGACCGAACTCCAAGAGATGCTTCCTCTTCAGGCCGCTCGCGAGACGCCCTGGGGACTCGATGAGGTCGTCGTGGATTACGAGATGTTGGAGCCGGCGGCGGATGGCTTTTCCAAGATGACCATGGTCGTTGTCCGGAAAGACGATCTCTCTGCTGCGCTCGAGCTCTTTAATGCCGCTGGTCTTCATCCCTCACGCGTGGTCATCGATTCCTTTCTGTGCCTTCCGTTGCTGCGCCGGCAGTCGCTCTCGGAATGGGTGGCCGTCATCAGCGAAGTGGAGGCATCGGGACGCGATCCCTTGTTCTCGTCGGCTTTGGCGGCGGCTATGATCCAAGAATTCCCCGCTCGAATGAATCTTCTCTCGACTAAAGAACAACGGATCGGCACGCGTGCCACGCGCCGCCGGGACCTCTCCGAAATTGCCCTGCAGGCCTGCGTCCTCATCATTCTTTTAGCTGGGACCTATGTGGGACGATTACACTTTCGCAAGAATGAATTGGCGCATCTGAATCAATTGGCAGCGGCCTCTGCGTCACAAACGCAAGATCTCCGGCGCATGGAGTCCGTGCTGGAGCGCGCCCGTGGCCAAATGAGCCGAAAAAATTCTTTCTTATATGTCATCGGAGAACTTAATCGCTTAATGCCGAACTACGTTTCATTTCGGTCGACCGATTTTGAGGGAGGCCGGGAACTCATTGTTGACGGAACTTGTCGAACGTTAGCTCAAGCCGTGCAATTCGTGGAACTCCTGCAAAAAGGCCATCTGTTCTCCAGCGTCACGATGCAGTCGTCGAATCTTCAGAAGATTCGTGACCAGGATGTCGTTGAATTCAGCCTAAGGTGTAAGGTCCGATGACGCGGATGAATGATCGAGAACGTCAGATCCTCTGGATCTTCGCCGTCTGCATCGCCCTGTTGGCCGCCGACCAGGCGATTATCACGCCCTTAACGAATCATTGGAGAAACGTTCATGAAGCCTTCGTTCGCAAAGAGTCGGAGCTGGACCATGACCGGCAGCTCCTTAGCCATGCCGCGGCCATACGCGAGGAATTTAGCAGATTAAAGTCACGAGGGAGCTCCGAAAAAGTCAGCGTCCTTCGGGATATTGAGACTGTCGCGCGGCGAAATGGCATCAGAATCAGCGATTTAAAACCAGAAAATCAGGAAGGCGATTCCGCAAAAGTCGGGGAAGTAGTGTTCTTTAGTCTCGAATCAAGCTGGGATTCTTTAATGCGTTTTTTATATGACCTTCAGAGTTCGTCGGACGGACTCGATATTCAAAAGGCGGTCATTCAGCGCAAAGGCGAGTACGACGGGGTTCTCATCAGTCAGATTGTTGTCGGCCGTCGCTAAAAATCGCCATCCAAGCCGACGTTTCAGGTTTCTTCAGCAAATCTTCATCTAATCTTCAGCTAATCTTCGGGTTCATGCCGTAATCTATAAATACAGCCATGGTTAACATGAAGCCGGCTTTCGACTTGAATTCTAGAGCAAAGGAAGGTAGTCTTATGGCACTCATGCGACTTTTATTGGTAGAGGATGACCGGGATTTAAGCGACTTTGTCCGCGAGGGCATGTCGCGTGAAGGATTTATCGTCGATACGGTGGCCGATGGAGACGAAGCGCTCCGACAGGCGGAAGAGGCCGAGTATGACGTGGTACTCCTGGACGTCATGATCCCGAAGCAGGACGGATTCGCCGTGCTCAAAAGCCTTCGCGCACGGGGGTTTAAGGGAGCGATTCTTCTGGCTACCTGCAAAGGCCAGGAACGCGATAAACTTCAAGGTTTGAATAACGGAGCCGACGATTATATCGTCAAACCTTTTCTTTTGACCGAATTGACGGCGCGAGTCCGCGCTGTTCTTCGACGCACGGGGGGAAATAGTGGTCCGGTCGCCAAAGGCTCTCTCTTAAAGGCCGGGGATCTGCAGCTTGATCTTCTTAAGCGCGAAGTTCGCAAAGCGGGGAAAACGGTTCTTTTAACCAAACGCGAATTCGATCTGTTGGAATGCTTTATGCGTCGGCCGGGACAGGTGCTGTCTCAATCCGTTCTCTCGCAAAGTCTCTCCAATTCGGAGGTTTACAGCAATACCAACGTCGTCGAAGTGCATATTAAAAACCTACGCTCGAAAATTGATTCCAAAAATAAGGACAGTCTCATCCGAACCGTACGCGGCTGCGGCTACGCCTTGGATGCCTGAAGCGGCTTTCCGGGATTCCCGGTAAATGCATCCGCTCTATTCCATCCCGAACTTCGTCACCTGCGCGCTTATCGTCAGCCTGGGCATTTTCGTCGTCCTGAAGCGTCCTCAAGAAAAGATCAATCAACTGTTTGGATTATTGAGCTGGAGTGTCGCTCATTGGTTGTTAGGGTATGCCTTCGCTTACTGCACGACCGATCCCCGGAAAGCTTTAGCCTTCGCCCGATTTGCCTACGTCGGCGTGGTCTTCATCCCGACCTTTTTTCTCCATTTCATGTGCGAGTTTTTGAAAATCCGCAGCCGCGTTACGCTCCTCTTCGCCTACGGCATCAGCATTATTTTTCTTTATGTCATTCAGCAGGACTATTTTATGAATGGGGTCCGGCTCTTTTACTGGGGGTATTATCCAAAGGCCGGACCCTGGTATTGGCCATGGATGATCTATTTTTATGCCGGCTTTATGGCCTGCGATTATCAATTTACAAAAGCGTATTTCGTTCAAAAACGAATATCAAAAGATTCCCTCCGAGCCAAACAGCTGAAGTATGTTTTGTGGGCCAATTGCGTCGCCTCGGTCAGCGTGATGGATTACTTCCCAAAATACGGCGTGTCGATTTACCCATGCGCCTATCTTGCCGCGCTCGGGTGGATGATCTTTATGGCCTACGCCATCGTTAAATTCCGCTTGATGGATGTGCGGCTCGTGATACGGAAAACGCTCATCTACTCCTTCGTCTCGGCGCTATTGACCGCTGTCTATTTTGCGGTCGTCACCATGCTGACCCATCTGTCGAGTGGCATGGTTGGAAAGTTTTCCTGGATTTCCATGGCGGCGGCCGGCATCGTCGTCACGCTCATCTTTATGCCGGTTTTCCGCTGGGTGCAAACATTGATTGACCGATTATTTTTCCGCTTTCGCATTGATCGGGAAGCAAAATTAATGGAATTTTCATCGGAAATTATTCAACAGGAAGACACGGAACGGCTGACGCAGTCGTTGTGCCAGACTCTGGAAGACTCGTTGCATCCCAAAGGTCTCGGGCTTTATCTGCAAGCGCAGGGAGCGGGGGACTATCTCGAAGTTTCCGGTCGTATTCCCTCGGCCTGGAAAAAGGTACTTCCTTCGGTGAACCTGTGGACGACGCACTTTCGCCAGGATCCGGAACCGCTTTTGTGGAATGCTCAATCGAAGGCATGGGCTTCAGGAGATGTTTTTAACGAGATGTCGCGGCTGGAGATTCATGCCGCTCTTCCACTGGCCAGTCGAACGGAGATCTTAGGTTTTTTACTTTTAGGCGAAAAGCGCTCTGAAGAAGTGTACACGAATGACGATCTAATCCTCATGCGCATCATCGCCAATCAGGCGACAGTCGCTTACGAACGGCCCAAACTGCTTCGAGAGGTGTCGAGCGGATTCGTACATGAAGTGAAGATGCCGCTGTCTAAGATCAGCCTGCCGGCGGAGTTGACCTTTTTGGAAATCGAGCAGGCTTTGAAGAGTGGCGGCGACGTCCACGACCTGTTGCCTAAAATCCAGCGCCGCATGAAATACATCATGGATCAGGCCTTCCTAGCCGGTCACCGCATCGATGCCTTGCAGCAGTTGCGTTCATTGGACAGCCCTAGGCGCGAGGTAGTCTCAGTAAGGTCCGTCGTGCAGACGAGCATCACCGCTTTGTCTGAAACATTCCAACAGACGAACGCCGTCGTCCACCTCCGGCTTCCGGGAGATCTCCCCGCGATTCATGGCGACCCTCGACAGTTGGAGATTGTCTTTGTCAACTTGATGAAAAATGCCGCGGAAGCGATCGAGGCCCTGAAACCCGACCGAGTGCGTGAAATTTTCATTGCCGGACATGTCGAAGGTAGCAAAGTGGTCGTCGAGATAGCCGATACAGGGCAGGGGATCCGCCCTGAGGATCGCGAGCGAATTTTCCAGCCGCACTTTACAACGAAAGGCTCGCACGGGGCGGGCATGGGTCTATTCCTCTGTCGACAAATTGTTCAGGCACATGACGGCACGATGCGGGCTCGGAATACGGCCATGGGCGGGGCGAGCTTCATCGTGACTCTTCCTTCTGCTGCATGAAATGCCGGTCGGTATGAATCACTTCGGTCTCTCATCGAATCTGACCTGGTTGACAGTCTTGGCGCTTTTAACGCTTATTCTCGCCGGGCGCCAACGAAGCTCGCTCATCACGAGTTTTTGCCTCTACATGATTAATATCGCCGCATGGAGTTTCGGTTATTCGCGCATGGTGTTGGCGACCAATCCAATCTCGGGCCTCTTCTGGGGCCGCTTTTTGCATGTGGGCGCTGCCTTCATTCCAACGATGTTCTTCCATTTCACGCTGGCATTTCAAACCGACAAATATGCCGCACGATGGCGAAACATTGTGCGGTTGGGGTATGGATTAACGGCATTTTTTCTTATCGTCTGCTTCTCGCCCCTGTTTATCCCTTCCGCAACATACATCTCTTGGGTGGGTTATTATCCCGTGCGCGGACCGCTGTACAACCTTTTTATCGCCTTTTTCTTTGGTTTCGTTGGGCTGGCGCTGTGGTCCTTAGGAAAGGCATATCGCGAGTCTACCGGCCTCCGAAAAACACAAATTGGTTATGCGCTCGTGGCGTATATCATTGCGTATAGCAGCGGCGCTCAGGTCTTTCTTCCATATTTCGGATACCGGATGTTCCGATATTCCCTCTACGGAATCCCACTTTGCATGTGCATCCTTTGCTATGCCGTTCTTGCTCACCGTCTTCTAGACATCCGGCTCGTGATCCGGAAAACGTTAATCTATTCCGTCGTCACCGCTCTTCTCACTCTGATTTATCTGGGTGTTGTCCTTGGCCTGGCGTGGTTTTCCCAGGAGATTTTGAAATTGTCCAGTGTCGTTTCCTATGCCGTCGCGGCCGGCGTGATTACGCTCCTATTTGATCCCCTGCGCCGAAAGATCCAAAGGCTCGTGGATCGGTTCTTCATTCGTGAGTCATTGGATCAAGTGCTCTTGCGAGAGGCAACCAACGGATTCGTGCACGAGATCAAGCGGCCGTTAGCGCGAATCGGTCTGCCGACGGAATTGTGCATAGCGGATTTGCAGGAGTTGAATGCAGGCGAGCGGTCCGTCTCAGACGTTGTGCCACGTGTACTGCAGCGGCTCCATTTCGTTTTGAATCAAACAACTGATGCCGGGAACAAAATTGAAGCCATCAGGGAAGTGTCGGACCTAGACGGCAAAAGTCAGGACCACCTGGATTTAAGAAAAATTATTCGGCATGGCCTGGAAACCGAGCATGAATTGCTGCAGCGTCATCACATCGAAGTCCATGCGGATCTCGGCCAGGAACCCCTGGAACTCCGCGGCAATTCCCGCCAGTTGGAGATTGTTGCCGCGAATCTGACCAAAAACGCCGCCGAGGCGCTCTCGGCCTTAGCGCCTGGAATGCCCAGAAATATAGAGATCAAGGTATTATCTTCCGGCGAGACGTTGACATGGATCGTCAAGGATTCAGGACCAGGAATTAAATCCGAGCATGCAAAATATCTGTTCGAGCCGTACTTCACAACCAAGAGTCGTCACGGTATGGGGATGGGATTATTTCTCTGCCGCCAGATCATTCAAGGCCACGGCGGAACGATCAGCGTGCAATCGCATGACGGTGGTGGCGCTATCTTCGAGATTATTCTGAGCCGGAGATAATGCTCATGCCCTACCCTCTCTCTTCAGAAATCTTTTCCTCAGCCAAATACTTTTTTAACCCTCATGCCATCCCACCTTTGATGGCGGCGCTCCTGATTGGACTGTTGGGAGCGAAGGTTGTTTGCCACAAAGCCGCTGCGCCCAACTTCTATTTTGGGGGAATCTGTCTGAGCATTATCGTGTGGCTTTCCTGCACGGCCATCGGTTATTGCGTGAAGAGCGACGAGTTGTTGGCCGCCTTCTGGTTTCGCATGGACTGGGTGGGTGTCTCCTACATTTCAGTCGCTATTTATGGATTTGCGTCACATTGGCTTCATCAAGGCCGACGCTGGATTCTTGCCGTTGGATTCGCGATCGCGACTTTCTTTAACGTATTGATTTTGACGAGCAATCCCTTGATGCTCGGTGTCCGGAAATATGGGTGGGGATATTTTCCGCTTCATGATCACCAATGGAGCCCGATTCTTTTGGCATTTTTCTTTGCCTATATGCTTTTGTCGTTTTTTGCCTTTGTAGAAGGTTACCGACAAGCGACTAGCGCCTCGGAGCGAAACGGAATCAAATACCTTTTTCTTGGATTTCTGATTGCCTATATCGCCTCGCAGGACTATTTGCCGACTTTTGGGATCGCCGTCTACCCACTAGGTTTTGTGTGGATATCGGTCTTCATTGCTTTGTGTTCCTATGCCATCGTGAGACATCAGCTCATGGATATCACGATCGTCATTCGCAAGACTCTGCTTTATTCCATGGTCACCGCGGGATTAGCCTCTATTTATGCGGGTGTCGTGACACTTCTGGCGCGGCAGTTGGAAGCCAATATCTCGTCGCCGGCTTTCTTCGGAACGCAAACCTTTGAATGGATCGCGGCGAATCTGCGGCTCTCCTTCGCGTATTCCTGTATCGCCACGTCGGTTTTTAGTGCGGGATTCAGCGTGTTTGTCTGGCTAAAAGGGCGCGATCGCTTGGTGAACCAGCTTTGGGCTTTGACCTGCCTGGCTATTGGGGCGTGGAGTCTTGGGTTGGGCATGATGACGCGCTCGGCAAGCTGGGGCGGCGCCTATGCATGGCAAACTTACGTGCAATACCCTGGCGCGATCATGATCCCGATTTTATTTCTGCATTTTGTCATGCGCGTTCTTTCCGTCCGCACCCGTGCCGTGCTGGCCCTTGGCTATCTGATGGCCGCGCTCCTGTTGGTATTGAATGCGAGTGGACGGCTGGCATCGATTCATGTTCAGCCCCCGTTTCATTATTACACCATTCCGCTTCAACTATATCGGCTCTTTGTTGTCTATTTCTTCCTACTCGTTATCTACGCGCATGCCCTCTTGTTGTGGAAAATGATGACGGCAGAAAAGCAATTAAGAAATCAAGCGCGGTACATATTTGTTGGTACGTTCGTAGGCTTTGCCGGCGGATCGACAACGTTCTTCTATGTGTTTGGCCGCTCGATTTTCCCGTACGGGGACTATGCCGTCCCACTCTATATCGTGACGGTGAGCTACGCGATCTTTAAGCATCAATTGATGGATATCAACGTGGTCATTCGCAAAACGCTGCTGTATTCCCTCGTATCCGCCGTTTTGGCCTCCATTTACGTCGGGACCATTACGCTCTTGGCCTATGTATTACAAGAACATCATGGGCAGGCCACGGCTTATTCCTCCGCCCTCGCAGCGGTTTTCATCACTCTCCTTTTTAATCCGCTTCGAAGCCGGCTGCAAAGTGTGATTGACCGCCTGTTTGCGCGAACCCGGCTGGATTTAGAAGGTAAGATGGCGGAGTTTTCTTCCACGATAGTGGGGGAGCAGGATCCCCGTCGAGTGACCGAGGCTTTGTTCCGGGCTCTCAATGAGGGCTTTTCGCCAATGGATATGGCGCTGTTTGAACGTAATGCTACGACGTCCGTCTTTGAGAAGACGTCGTCCGTACGCCCGGAATGGCCATTTTTGGAGGCTGGCGTAATTGACGGGATGGCGCGTGGAATGTCGCAGACGCAACCGTTTTTGGTTCACAGCCAACGAAATGAGTATCGAAGTCCCTTCTCCCAGGCGGGCGTCGCAGTGGTTGTTCCTCTGCAAAGCCGAGGACAATGGATTGGCTGTCTTCTCATTGGTGAAAAGAAATCCGAGGAATCCTATTCAGAGGAAGACCTGACGCTTCTTGGAATAATGGCCAATCAAGCCGCCGTCATCTACGAGAGACCCAGACTTATCCGGGAAGTTAGTGGGGGATTTGTCCACGAGGTCAAGATGCCCCTCTCGAAAATTAGTTTGCCCGCGGAATTAACATACCTGGAAATTGAAAAGGTTAAAAAGGGCGCCGGCCTGACCGATGAGTTTCTGGATAAGATCCAGAAGCGCATGAAGTACATCATGGAACAAACCGTTATCGCCGGCCAGCGCGTGGACGCGTTACGCGAGCTGACTGCCGTAGAAGAACGCAAGCGCGGCCGAGTGACGCTAATGCCTCTCCTCCAGCGATGTCTTGACGCTTTGGAAGAAATGATTCAGCGTCTATCTATCAAGGTGTCCATTAATGTTCCGCAGGATCTCCCAGCCATAGTAGGTGACCAGGAACAGCTGGAAATTATTTTTACGAATCTATTTAAGAATGCCGTCGAAGCCATGGCGGATCTTCCGGAGGGTTTGCCGCGCCAGCTTCAGATCCACGCCGGTATTCAGGGGGGAATGCTTCAAATCGAGGTGAGCGATACCGGCGTTGGCATCAAGCTGGAAGATCAGGGTCGAATGTTTCATTCGCACTTCAGCACAAAGGGCCCACAGGGTGCTGGAATGGGACTCTTTCTCTGTCGTCAAGTCGTTGAAGCCCATGGCGGGACCATCGTGTATGCTCCCGGTTCACGGAAAGGCGCCTGTTTTGTCGTTACGCTTCCGAACCGCGTATGACCTTCCTTGCCTTCACAGGCCTTCTAAATTTCATCTTTAGCGCAAGCCTCGCCATCGTCGTCTATCGTCAATGTCCACGACGTGATTTGGGACGTGCCTATGGTCATGTCAATCTGGCCATAGGTACTTTTAGCGCATTCTATTTTCTGTGGCAATGTGTGAGTACCCCCATTTGGGGGTTGTTTTATTTGCGTATGCTCGTGGTAAGCGCTATTTGGATCAATCAAATGCTGATCCAGTTTAATTCCGTCTATTTGGGCGCTGACCGGCTTCGAACGCGAATAATATATGTGTCAGCAGTCGTGAATGTCCTATTTTCCATTTTGCACTTTACGGGGCTTCTATATAATTCGGTCATTCCACGGTACGGTTTTGGATTTTGGCCGCCGCATGTCACGGGATGGTTCGTCGCATTTTTGATTTGTTGGCATGCGGAACTGTTTTATGCGATCGGCGATTTACTATATAGTCGACATAGGGCGACCGGTCATCGACGAGCCCAAATTACGTATATCGTCCTGGCCTTTATCATCGGGTATTTTGGTGGAATTACCAACTGGCCGATGTGGTTTGGGATTAGAATTCCTCCTTATTTAAATATATTGGTCAGCGGCTACTGCTTGATCGTGGCCTATGCCGTGGTGAAGCACCAACTCATGGATGTCACCATTGTCATTCGGAAAACGCTTCAGTATTCGCTGGTCTCTGCGGCGCTCGCCTCTATCTATGTCGGAACAATCACTCTCTTAGCCTATGTCCTGCAAGGACGCGTGGGGCCGGCGTCGCCCTATTCCTCCGCCCTCGCGGCCGTCCTCATCACTCTGCTGTTTAACCCAATTCGTCGACGGGCTCAACATATTATGGACCGCTATTTCTTGCGCGAGTCGCTCGATCAGGTTCTTTTACGCGAGGCGACCAGCGGGTTCGTCCATGAGATTAAACGACCTCTTGCCAACATCAGTTTGCCAGCCGAGCTCAGTCTTTCAGACATCGAAGATTTAAGGGCCGGACGACGCACGCTTGATGACGTATTGCCAAAGATCGAACAGCGGCTGAGGTTTATTTTGGGTCAATCCATGGATGCTGGGACAAAAATGGAAGCCATCCGAGAAGTCGCCATGGCGGAGCGGAAGACATTTGCGGACGTTGATTTGCGGACCGTGGTGATGCGTGGCTTAGAAATGGAACGTAACTTGTTCGATCGTCTACTGATTACAGCAGCCGTGGAATGCCCGGAAGATCTGCCCATGCTCAAGGGGGACGCGCGGCAGTTGGAAATAGTGATTAGCAACCTTCTTAAGAATGCGGCCGAGGCGATGGCGGACCTGCCGCTTGATGCCCTTCGGCATGTTGTTATCCATATGTCGGTTGAGACGCAGGGGATGACTTTAAAAATTAAAGACAACGGAAGAGGGATCAAACCAGAAACTCTCCCGCGACTGTTTGAGCCTTATTTCTCAACGAAGGGCGCGCAGGGAATGGGCATGGGGCTGTTTCTGTGCCGGCTGATTATCCAGCAACATGGGGGATCAATAACGGCGCGTAGTGAGGTAGCCAAAGGAAGTTCCTTTCTCGTTAGACTTCCGAGGACAGCATGACGCCATTTGGGTTTTCCGGTCTACTGGCCGGGATATCTTCTCTCGGTTTTGGAATATTTGTTTTGGCAAAAAGCCGCGATCGGCAAATCGCGCGGGTTTGGTGTTTGTACACAATTTCCGTGGCGGTGTGGGGATTTGCGGCGATGTGGATCGGCCATACAAAAAGCCCGCAGCAGGCGCTAATGGCATGGCGATGGGGGTATGCGTTTGGAGTGATTTGGATCACACCGATCTATTATTGGTTTGTTTGCAGCTTTCTTGGTTTGAAGAGACCTCGGTCAGTTCTTATTCACACGGCCATCGGATTTGGATTTTTGTTGGAGCTGCCTTCAAAGCTGTTTTTTGCGCGGCTGGTTTACGTATGGAATTCGATGTATTTCATTCGAAGCGGCGTACTCCATTATGTATTTATCGTCTGGTGGGTGGGTTTGGCAGCCTACAGTCATTACTTGTTGTATCAAGCCTCTCGCAACGTTTCGCGTGAAAAGAGAAATCAGATCAAATACTTTTTTGCGGCTTCGCTCGTGGGATTTACGGGTGGGAGTCTGGGTTATCTTTGCGATTTCGGCATAAATCTTTATCCATGGAGTCATTTCTCTATTTGCCTTTACCCCGTCATTATGTCGATCGCCATCGTCAAACACCAGCTGTTGGACATTAATCTTTTTATTCGAAAAACGCTGATCTATTCTATCGTGACGGCTGTCTTGACGGCGGCGTATGTCGTGATCATGCTGAGCGTCTCGCACAGCTTGGAAGGGTTGGTTCTGTCGCCGACCGCCTATTCCTCGGCTGCCGCCGCCTGCGCCATGGCCCTTCTTTTCCATCCTATCCGAATGAAAATCCAACGCTTTGTCGACCGACACTTTTTCCGCGAGTCGATGGATCAGGATCTCCTACGCGAGGCCACCAGCGGGTTTGTGCACGAGATCAAGCGACCGCTGGCAAAGATCGCGCTTCCTGCTGAGCTCAGTATGGGGGACTTGAAAGATCTGTCGGAAGGCAAACGATCCATTGAGGATGTGATTCCTCGAGTCTTAGAGCGGCTCCAGTTTATTGTGAGCCAATCGACGGAGGCGGGCAAGAAGATGGAAGCCATTCGGGAAGTGTCGATGGCAGAACAATCGGCTTTGGAAGATGTGCATTTGAAATCAGTAATTCAAAAGGCGATAGACATAGAACGTGAGCTCCTAGAACGGTGCCGCGTCGCCGTTGCCTTTAAGGATGGAGACGATATCCCCATCGTGAAAGGACGATCTCGGCAACTTGAGATTGTCATTAGTAATATCATCAAGAATGCCGCGGAAGCGATGTCTGACTTGCCGGTGGGTTCTCGGCGCCAAATGACGATTCAGACATCGACCGAAGATCGCCACGTGGCGGTGATGATAAAGGATTCCGGTCGGGGGATCAGGCCTGAAAATATTCCGTATCTCTTTGAGCCTTATTTTTCAACGAAAGGATCCCAAGGCATGGGCGTCGGCCTCTTTTTATGCCGTCAGATCATTCATGCGCATGGTGGAACCATTCGCGCCCAGAATTCCGCCGCCGGCGGCGCGGAGTTTGATATAGCGTTACCCATAATCCAATGACCTGGCATGCGCTGAATCTTACGTTTGCAAGCGTCCACGGCGACCAGCCGTTGCCGGCGTTCGCGGCGTTTATCTTGACGGCAAGTTTGGTCCCTCTGGCCGTGCTATTGGGCCCGCGTACCAAAGTCGTCAGGATGTTTGCGCTCAATTCATTTTTTATCAGTTGTTGGGCCTTTGGAATCTACGAGTTGACCGTTGCCTTAAATGGAACGCAAGGGTTATTCTGGGTGCGTTGGCTCAATGCGATGGCCGCTTTTATTCCCTCAACATTTTTTCATTTTGCAGCGCTCCTGACGGATACTGATAAAGACCGGATCACTCGTCGAGTTCTTGTCGTCGGGTATGCCATGTCGTGCCTATTGATGGTTTTAAGCCCCACTTCCCTATTTATCCGTGGAACGATTCCGATGCCTGGCTTTTATTATTATCCTGCACCCGGTTTACTTTTCTTCCCTTACATGGTGTTCCACGTGGGTTACGTGCTTTGGGCGCTTGCGCGGTTGTTTAAGAGTGCGACGTCCTCAACGGGTCCTAAGTCGAATACCATCAGCTACGTCCTGCTGGCCTATCTCTTTGGTTATGGCGGAGGTTCTCAAACCTTTCTTGTCGGATTGCATCTTCCAATGTGGAAGTATGCGATGGATATGGTTCCCATCGCTTTCTCGTTCATTCTTTATGCCATTGTCGCCCGTCAACTCTTGGATATCCGGATCGTGGTGCGCCGCACGCTGCTTTATTCTTTGTGTACGGCGATCATGGCCGCGGCCTATGCGGGGTTAGTGACCCTGCTCGCTTATCTCGTCGGGTCCGGGGATCGTTTGCCATCCCTGATTTTCTCGGCGCACGCGCCGGCCCGGCTCAGCTGGAGGTGGATGGCCGCCGCATTGCAAGGTAATTTCGGATACGCCTGTCTGGTGACGGCATTCCTCAGTGCCGTATTTGGTGCCTACGTTCTCGTCAAAAATGTGAAAGGGCCGGTCAACAGGCTTTGGTTTTTATTGTCGATCAGTATTAGCGGCTGGAGTCTCGGACTTGGGTTCCTCGTGAACGCTTCAACTTTCGCTACAGCGTTTCATTGGCAGGTATGTCTTTATGCGTTCGCCATCGTAATTCCTATCCTCTTTTTACATTTCATCAGTCAGATTTTGGAAATCCATATCGGCCGGGCCTTGGCCGTCGGCTATGCTTTTGCAGTTATTTTCGAAGTACTCAATTTCCAAGGCCGCTTGGCCACGGCGGCGCCACATCCGCCATTTCAATTTTACACGAGCGCATTGCCTGCTTATCGATGGTATGTTGCTTATCATATCGTGCTATCTTTGATCAGCAACGTGATTCTGTTCGCCCAATTTAAGCGATCAAGAGGCGCGTTTCGCGAACAGCTCAAATATATTTTCTTCGGAGCTTTCCTGGGCTTCGGCGGCGGGCTGATGACGTTCTTCTACACCTATAACGTCCCGATTTTTCCTTATGGTGTCTACCTCGTGCCTGTTTATATTGTGACCGTCAGCTACGCGATTTTTCGCCACCAGCTGATGGGCATTACCGTCGTGATTCGTAAAACTCTTCTGTATTCCTTGGTGTCAGCTGTCTTGGCCGCCGTCTATGTCGGAACAGTGACGCTTTTGGCGTATATTCTCCAGGGACGTCATGCGTCCGCCTCGCCTTATTCCCCAGCCTTGGCTGCCGTCTTCATCACTCTGCTCTTTAATCCCATTCGTCGACGGGCACAGCTTCTGATGGATCGTTACTTTTTTCGTGAAGCCATGGATCAGGCGATGCTGCGGGAGGCCACGAGCGGGTTTGTTCATGAGATTAAAAGACCCCTGGCCAATATCAGTCTTCCGGCAGAACTGAGCCTGATGGACGCTCGAGAAATGCTGGATGGCCGCAAGACCATGCATGAGGTTCTCCCGAAAGTGATTGAACGACTCGAATACATTCTCCATCAGACCAATGAGGCCGGAGACAAAATTGAAGCCATTCGAGCTGTCGCGTCCACAGATCCAGGACAAGCCAAGGAATTGGATTTATGCATGGTAATTAGGAGAGGCGCGACAGCAGAAAAAACCTTATGCCATCGGCACGAGGTGATTGTTCATCTTGACTTGGAGGACGAGCCCTTAACGGTTCGCGGTCATGCCAAGCAATTGGAAATTGTGACGACCAATCTCCTTAAAAACGCGGTCGAAGCCATCGCGGATCGCAAGTTGCCGGGCGAAAAGTCGATCTATGTGAGCGGTCGCCGGAAGGGCGACCATATTGTCGTGAGCGTACGAGACACCGGCCCTGGTATCGATCCAGAAAATCTAGAGCACCTCTTCGAACCCTATTTCACGACCAAGGGGGTGCAGGGAACAGGGATGGGACTTTTTCTTTGCCGACAGATTATCCAGGCGCATGGGGGTGAAATATTTGCCGAGCCCGGAAAGCGCGAGCGTGACGGAGCCGAAATAATTATCCTGCTGCCCAAGGTGGGCGGTATATACCCAACTACATAGGCACATTTTAAAAGTTAAGCCATTCTTCACCTGATCTTCACGATGCCTTCAGGTCCAACCGTTAGACTAATTGTGGGAGGCGGGGAAAAGGAGATCACAATGACTCTTCAGGACCAGAAACGTTTGGCTCACATTCATGCTCAGTGGCAAGCTTGGAGCGCTGTCACGGACACATCGTCTTGGGAAGTGACTTTCTTCTTAAAAGTGCTCGCTCTGAAGAATGAAGAACTCAATCACTTGAAGAAACTAGCCATTCGTGCATCAAAGCCTAGGCTTGCCGAGCGCTTGTAGGAATTGTAATCCTAAAGATTGTCTCTCGACCTTCGGAGCTCGTGACATCGATGTCTCCGCCATGTCGGCGAATGATTTCGTGAGTCAAGTATAACCCGATCCCCATCCCTTGAGATCCTTTCGTGCTGAACCAGGGATCAAACAGCCGCCCTAGATCTTGTCGACGTATTCCGGGGCCCGAATCGGCGATCTGAATAATCAAACATTGGTTTTCCTGACGAATCTCACAGCGCAAGATTCTCTGATCCCCCGGCATGGATTGCATCGCCTCGCCGGCATTGCGAAGAATGTTTGAAAAGGCCATTTCCAGCTGCTGCGAATTTCCCTCAATGGTCGATAGGTTTGGGGGTATCGTCACCTGCAAAATAACGCCATCTTTTTTGAACCGCTCCTCTTCAGCCGCCAATGCGCGGGACAATACGGCCCCAAGATTCACCGATGTTTTCGGCAGCTCACCTCCCGTTGACAATTGGCGAATGGCTTCAATCGTGCCGGCGGCTTCATGGGCCTGGGAAATGATAAACGTCAGGCGCTCGCGTGTTTTCTGAAGCGTGGATGGAGCAATGTTCGCCGTTCGCTCCAGGTCGTTTAGGTCCGCAAGCGCCAATTGGGCCGGCATGCTGATATTGACCAACGGACGTTTAATCTCATGCGTGAAGCGGCCAGTTGTTTCGCGAAGAAGCGCTTGGTTCAAGGATTCCCTGGGAAAGCGGCGATCAGCCCATTGTTGAATGCGCGATCGCACGGGATGAGCGAGCATCACGATTGCCGCTGCGGCTGCCGCCGATGAGAAAAAGCTGGGAAACGCTCTGGTTACGATCATGAGTACGGCCACATAAATCAGCGAAAGCACCAGAGTGACGGCGGAGTAAATGATCGTCTTTCGAATAACCAGGCGAATATCGAAGAGCTGATGTTTCAAAATAGCGTAGGAAACCAGGCTCAATGAAATGAGCGTGAATATGAATCCGATGGGATAGCAATCAAGCCCATAATTAATCGCAAAGTCGAATGAGGCCGGCAAATAACAAACATAGGCCCAGCGAAGGAGCTTGCGCTGCATCCTTTGATTGGCGGTTCCGTCCAGAGCCCGGTCGTCTCGAAAAAGCAATATTAAAACCCTGACAACCAAGATCGAGAGAAAAAGAAGAAAGAAGGGATGAAGAAATCCGACGCGGGCGTAAAATCCGTACCAATGTTTATAAAAGCCACTGACCATCCATCCATCGATCCAGCAGGCCGCGGCAAAAAAGGCTCCAATCCCATAGGCCACGCGCAGCCATCGGAAATCGCGGCGTGATTCTAAAACGGTGACCATGAGGTGATAGAACGCGATGGGGATGAAGACGATACCCGAGTAATTAAGACGCATGATGAACGCCGCCCAGCGAGCATTCTGGATCGAAAAATCGATGGCCCATCCCAATTGCCAATAGACCGTCGTGAAGAGCCACAAGGAATAAGCTAAGGGTTTTTTCTCACGCGGCCAGCGTTGGCGCAACACGAAAACACCGATAATCAGGTAGAGAACCGCGGTCAGAAAAGGTGGGATAGACGCCGGCCGCATGGCATGTTTGTAGCATTTCTCGGCCGGACCTTTCTAAAGCCTTAAGCAAAAATTCATGTCCCGTTCAGCTTCCCTTCAGCTTCGTCCCTTAAACTAATACCGTCTCAGAATGAATAATTTTTGAGATGCGACCTCTAATTAGGTGAGGTCGGATCGGAAAATTTCTACTTAGGAGGACGGCGATGGCATTGACCAAGTTTGTGAATAATGTGGAAGACCTGTCGGACGACGGAGGGTTTAAGTTCCGTTTCAAATGCGACCGCTGTCATGATGGGTTTGAAAGCCAGTATATCGCCTCCAAAAGCAATGTACTGAAGACGGCAATAGAGATGTTCCAAATCTTTGATCCGATTGCCGGACGAATCGGTAATACAGCGGCCAGCGTCGGCCGCGGCCTTCAAGGAAAAGAGCGGGACGCCGCGTACGAGCGGGCGGTCGGCGAAGCTCAGGCCTTCTTCAAGAAATGTTCAGCCTGCGGTCATTGGGTCTGCCCAGACAATTGCTGGAACGATAAGCGCGGGCTCTGCGATGTTTGCGCGCCGGAGTCCGGAGCCGCGGCCGCCAAAGAAGCCAATCGACTGGAAGTCGACGCGGCCATTCAGTCCGCGATAAGCGGGAAAGCTGAAACGGCGGTCATCAATTGTCCGGTCTGCGGCAATCGTTCTGGAGGTGGGAAATTCTGCCAGACCTGCGGCACGTCCATAGCCGCCAAACCTCTCTGCAAAAGCTGCAGCGCTCCCTTAGAGATCGGCGCAAAGTTCTGTGGAAACTGCGGAGGCAAATCATGAAATGCCCCGTTTGCTTTATTTCATGGAACGATGAAAAAGGCCCGTCTTGTCCGCAATGCCGTTTTGATTCGACATCGCCAAAAGCGCATGACCCCCAAGCGATATTAGCCGCTCGAGAATCCTTCAGACAAGGCGCGTCAGCCTCCGAGCCCGACAAGCGCGTCACCAAGCTGGACATTCTCCAGCCCTGGTTCGCCGTGGTCCTCGGCTTTGTCATTTTCTGCCTCTGGCTGCGCGCCTGCTCCACCCACGGCCGGATGTTCTGGTGATGAAAGCCCTTATGCGTCCGGTCCGGGTCGTCCTGTCAGGTCTTATCGCCCTGAATACGCTAGCGGGATGTACGACGTCCCAGATCATCCAGGAAACGGATCGGACCGCCAATGACGCGATCTTCCGTCACAATGCCGCTGCTAAATGGGAGCCGGAGGCGGCCGGTCCACTGAAGCTGCCCGACGTTTCAAAGTATGTCGACGGCCTGTTCAAGCGAGTCGCCGCGCACGCGAAAACGCCGGGACGTTACACAAGCTATTACTCAGGAAGGATTCCAAGCTACAACCATTACTGATTTGCAAACTGGGGAGGTGGTATTCGGTGGATCATGATTATCTGAAAGGAATGCTTCTGAACGGGTTCAGCCGTTTTTTCGTCGATAGTGGGACTCGATATTGGAGTAGGGATAAGCTGGAGGCTGTCTTTCGATCCGCAAAAGTAGGAGAAACGTTGGACTCTCCGTTCATTCAATCCGTCTTGGCGGATTTAGAATCCGAAGGCTATATCAAACGGATCTATGACGATCAACGCTATCTTGAAGTTTTTAACATAGATCAAATCGATATGAATAAAAAGAAAACGACATGACAGAGTTTCTACCAAAAGCAATGGGCCAGCGATGACGCGTTGCTCGATGGCGTATAGTTCCAAAACCTATGTGCTACGCGCTACGCTCCGTGAGCTATAGGATATGTCCGTTGTCGTGGACCTTACCCATCTCTTCCCTATCTCGCAATTCCTTTCATCGTCGATAGATCGCCAATCTGGTACAATCCAATGAATATTTTTTAGGGTTGTGCCTCTAATATGGTAGGAGGACTTAAATATATGAAAAGACTGATCATGTTATTGGTGTTCGGCTGCATTGGCATAACCCAGGTCCTTTGGGCCATCCCAACTGAAATCAACTACCAAGGCACTCTAAAGCAAAATGGGCTCCCAGCCAATGATCCATCTGGAAGCTCGACCAAAGTTACATTCACGCTAACCGATCAAACCGGCCAAATTCCTTACTCGAATTCGATTTCCGTCAACACGCCGGTAATCAATGGCCTGTTCTCGGCGAAACTAAACTTCCAGCTTCTAACTGGAAACACTTGGGATTCTATTACCCCGTACATCAAGGTCAACATCAATGGCCAGGACTTGTCACCAACCGAAAAAGTTTCAGCCACACCTTATGCCATTGTCGCCAGTTCTGTGATGGCGGGTGGGGTTACGCCAAGCAGTTTAGCCCCCGGTTACGGGCTTGTTCCGGCAGGGTTGATAGCGATATTTGCAGCTAATTGTCCCAACGGTTGGAATGTTTTCCTGCCCCTACAGGGAAAATATCCTGTGGGTTCAGATGGTGGCCCAAACTTTACGTTAGGGGTACCGGTAGGAAATCTGACGCATAATCATTCTGGTACAACTGGGGGTGCGGTTCGAGGGACTACTCAAAATGTTGGAACGCCTAGCGGCGCACCAACGGGAATGTATTTAGAAGATGTAGCTAATGAGCCGCTCGAAAGAGCCAGCCCCCATACACACGCTATTCCAATGGACAGCTCTCTGCCGCCGAGTTTGCCAATCGTCTTTTGCCAAAAACAATAGATGCTCATTCCTAGACAATTATGATGTCTCAGCCGAGAATTTCCCTAATGGAACATAGGCTGATTGCCCGTCCTCGACTGATCCAAATCTTTTTGTATTTTCTTATAGCATTTAACTTTTGGCATGCAACCAAACGTGGAATTTGGGATCCGCAATCAATAATCTGTTCGCTGCATATGACTCAGAAGACCGCGGATTATTTTAAGCCTTACGACGAGAGGTTGAGAGCCGGGAAATTTCAATATGACGGACAATATGTATATGCGATGACATATGATCCACTTTTAATTAACCGGCGTTTCGTTCCGGCGATCGAATTCCCCAAGTATCGGTATCAAAGAATGCTGTACCCTTTGCTCGCACATGCCCTTTCTTTTGGCCGTCCACGCTTATATCCGTTAACATTGTTTCTGATAAACATATTCGCATACGGAGCGGGTTGTTTCATTGTATGGCAAATGGTTAAGTTGAATGGCTGGACGCCGGTTTTAATATTAGGGTACTTATGCAATACGGGCCTGTTGTTCTCCGTCTTCGGAACGCTCACTGAGCCATTAGCTCTTACATTTTCGTTGTGGGGAATTTACTTATGGCAAAAAAATGAGAAGACGAAGGCATCTATTGTTTTTGCGGCTAGCATTCTGGCTCGTGAAACATTCCTGATCATACCTGTTACCGTAATCCTGTGGGATTTTTGTGATAGCCAATTGGATGTTAAGAAAATGCTTTCTTACATCTCAATGGCGTTAATCCCGTTTTTGTTGTGGTACGTGTATGTCAGTTTTCGTCTTCCTCGCGAAGATACTTTCCAAACTTTGCCGTGGATGCCTCATAGCATTGGTGTCAGCCGCTTTTCATTACCATTTATCGCGATGTGGCAGGAAACACTTTATGGGATTCGCCAAATTGCGACCACAGGCACAGTCATTAAGCTTTCGTTAAGTATTTCAGTGATGACAACGGCATGCATGATTATTAGTGCAGTAGGCTTTTTTCGAAATCGAGATTTTTGGAGCAGCTTAGCCTTCAGTCAAGGTGTATTTACGACTATGCTCCGAGGTGATTTGTGGACTTTTCACGCGGGTAGCGCTCGAGTTGTCATTCCGTTTACTTTTTTTACAATGGCGTGGCTTGCTAACGAACTAAAGAATGAACAATTGACGGAGCAATCGGTCAGGTAAATTCTTTGAGGACTGGGGAAATGTTTTTTTGTCTGTCTTTAGCAAATAAAACATTCACCAAGCCCATTACGGGAGTTTCAATGTCAAATTCCCGAAAATTGTCTATCCAATAGCTACGATAGTCATGTCCGTAAAGCAACTTTCGTAAATCTTTCTCCGATTTTCCGGCTTGCTCTTGCGCGATATCTCCGACCTCACAAATTATCGCTGGAGATTGAGAATTAGATAAAAGATTCTTAGCGCCTGCGAAAACAAGGGTTTCCGCGCCTTCAACATCAATCTTGATGACATCAACGCTGCCAATGCCTTGGTCAACCATAAATTCATCAACAGTTTCTGTATGTACGATTTCTTTTAGTTTTTCCGTATCCCATCCGATTAAATCTGGATTATTTTTGAAAGTTCCGAGAGAATGGCCGCCGTCATTGACAGGATTAATACTCAATGGAACCTCCCCGCGTTTATCCGACAAGGCAATCGGAAAAAGTCGAACCTGATCTAAATTATTCGTTTCAACATTTGTCTTTAATAATTTGAAGATGGGTGGGTATGGTTCGAAGCTGTATACTCGACCAGTCTTTCCAACCAGATCGGCCATCAGTAATGTGAAATAGCCGCTATTGGCGCCGATATCGAAGACGGTCATTCCGGGCTTTATTAATTTCCGAAAGGCATTTTGCGTTTCCAGCTCATAGTTATCAGGCTTGAGGAAAAAAATCTTTTGGAGTGTCCCTAATGAGAGATTCATTGAAAATGTATATTTTCCAAACAAACGCGTATGTTTCTCTTCAGTTGGCAATAAAAACCGACTAAAGAACCCGCGTCTGAAGTGCACGCATCGCGCAGAAGTTTGGATAAATGCATTCCATAGATGGGGAAAATTTGACATAAGGATAATCGACGAATTTTACAAAGTATTTTTGTTATATTTGACGACGCGCATTGAAGGGGTTTATGCTTTCACGTTGGCTTGCCAATTATTTTAAAACGAAATATCGAATAAGCCGCTTCGCAAGGTCCTTCAGGATTCCTGACAGCTATACGGTTCTGGATATCGGCTCCGGTGACAGCCCCTTTCCTGCCGCGGATGTTATTTGTGAAAAATTTCCGTGGGATGATCGGGAACGCACAGCTCGTTTTAAGCATGATCGCCCGCTCGTTGTCGGCGATATCGAACATCTCCCCTTTAAAGATAAGGCCTTTGATTTCATTTTTTGTTCGCACGTCCTCGAACATACGCTTCATCCCGATCAGGCGATCGCTGAGCTGCAGCGTGTTGGAAAAGGCGGCTACATTGAAGTCCCTACGTCTTTTCATGAAAAAACAGTCCTTAGCTACCCGGGTCATTTATGGTTCGTCAGTCGGGAAGGCAACAACACGCTGGTCTTCCGACAGAAAACCTCAGGAATTGTTGATGCAGAAGTTAATGAGATTGTGAAGCAAAAGTTGTATGAGAAGGATCCTTCATTTGAGGTATTCTATTATTCTCGACTATACGATTTGTTTCTCATAGGTCTCTATTGGAAGAATTCGATTTCTTGTCGAGTGGAAAGGTCCCAATCAGCATCAACGAATTTTGATAAGGCGACTATTGATATGTCGCATGGAGAAATTAAAGAAGCAAGGCCTTCCAATTCGGTGGGAGTAATGAAATCCTGGATTCGTAAATACCATTCTCGACATAAAAAGATTCAGCTTTCCGACTTGGTGGTATGCCCGAATTGTAGTGGGGCTTTGGCTCGCCGCGGCATGGAGCCTATCTTGCGCTGTGGTTCTTGTCAGGTTAATTTCCCGATCCAAGACGAAGTTCCCGTTCTCCTCAAGGAAGCAGCCAGCCCGGCTTTGCGCTGAGTTCAACGTGGCTATTCTTTTCCTGATATTGGTGGTTGGTACGATGGTCCGACTGCCTTTAGTGACTAAAGTCTTACCCTTCTATTCGTCCGACACCGCGGTACTGGATTTAATGGCGCGGCATTTTTTGCGTGGGGAGTTTTGTCTTTATTATTGGGGGTTTCATTATTACGGGGTGCTCGATCCGATTCTGCTGATGCCGCTCTTCCGATTTCTGGGGCCCTCGCCGCATGTTTCCCAGATCCTGCCGCTCGTTTTCTCCATTGTTCTTTTATTCTGCTTTCATCGCTACGTTGCGAAGATCGAAAATCCGATGACAGCTCATGTCTCTACGCTGTTCCTGGCGGCGGCATCTCCCAGTTTTCTGCAATATACGTTCACCACCTACAACTATGTCTTTGGCCCCTTGCTCGGCTTTCTTTTCTTCTTGCTCGCTATGGCGGTCTATGAGCGACCTCAAGATCACCGAAAATGTTTTCTATTTGGCTTGTTGAGTGGATTTGCGAAATATTATTTCGGTTTGATCTTGTTCTTTTGGGTGGCGACTGCCGCTGTCTGGTGGATGAATTGCCGAAGCGAGAAAGACCATCTCTTCGCCAAACTTCCAACACTCCGCGGTTTCTGGCGGGACCGTATTCTTTTGAAAAGGTATTCGGGCCATCCGATACTAAAGAAACTTTTGGTCTTCGTTAATTTTATTAACCTTGGGAATCTCCTACTGGCGGCGGTTCTTTGGTTTACGGGAGATTTTGTTCATCAATTTGGTTCCCAGACGGTCAAACTATTTTTCGGACCCACGTTTAAATTCAGTCTGCAGGCGGGTATCGCCGTCGCTGCTGTGATCGAATGGCGGCGGCTGGCGCATTTCGCTCGTGCGTTTTGGAATCATTCGTCCGGTCGATTGTTCGTTATTGGTTATTTGCTTGGTTATTCGCCTGCACTACTTGGTTGCTTAGTGGGGAATTTCCCGAATGTGCCCAGCGGTTTCGTGCCACTGCCGCAGATCTGGATCAATTTGAAAATGATCGTTGGTTCTATCTGCCCGAAACTGGCTTCGCTATCTTCAAATACGATTTTCGCCGGTGCGACCGTTCTCCTTCTGGGCGGCGGTCTTGTAGGACTCTTTTATCGTCTGTTTTCTCTCGCGATATTAGCTCGTCAGAACAAACCCGCGCCCCGATGGGCGCCGATGACTTTACTCTTTGGCATTAATCTTGTGGTTGGATTGTTTTACATGAAGCTCTTCGATGTCGGGACGACTCGGTATTTTTTGCCGGCCTACTTCAGCGTGGCTCTTGGAATAGCCTATACCATGCAATGGATTTCCCGTTTTAGCCGTCTGGCGGCGTGGGGACTATTCGGGCTCCTGATAGCGAATAATTTATCTGGAGACTGGGCGCTCCTGAAAGGCCAACCTGCCCGCCCCGGTTTCGAGATCCTGGCTGATGAGCTTTTGGCCAGGGGCTGTCGCGGAGGATATGCAGATTATTGGACAGGCTATCGTCTGGCAGCCGTGACGAATGAACGGATGATTTTTGCCGCGACTGGAGACAATAATCTTTATCCACCTTATCTAAATTATGCCCGCTCCCTTGACCACCCCGTCCTTATTGAGGAAGCAAATTCTGCGCAAAGAGAG
>Ga0206971_10043_pt1 | contig 44011 bp, 44 predicted proteins | sample Alteio_BWOrgHeat_85_FD_152917 | JGI IMG/M metagenome (GOLD analysis project Ga0206971, IMG submission 152917) | Enriched cells from forest soil in Barre Woods Harvard Forest LTER site, Petersham, Massachusetts, United States -... | ecosystem: Environmental > Terrestrial > Soil > Temperate forest >...
AAACGCTGGGATGACATGCGTAGACACATTTGAAAGAAACCCGGGGGCAAAAGCAAAAAATCTTGAAGCAGCGCGGTAATTTTCTCGGTTTGAAATCGCAAATTGCGATTTCAAACTATTGCAAAACGCGCGTATGCCAGACAAGCCTATTATACCCGATGAGGTCATCATGAATAAGATTTTTTATATCAGGAATCAAAAAGTGATGCTGGATAGCGATCTCGCTGAATTGTATGGCGTAGAAACCAGGCGGCTGAATGAACAGGTGGCAAGAAATATCGACCGGTTTCCCGAAGACTTCATGTTTAGGTTAACTGAAAAAGAGTTTGAAAGTTTGCTATCGCAAATTGCGACATCAAAACGGGGAGGCCGAAGAACGCTCCCTTATGTTTTTACCGAACACGGCGTATTAATGCTTTCAAGCGTATTAAACAGCAAACAAGCTATACAAGTGAACATACAGGTTATGCGGATATTCACCCGCATTCGCCAAATGTTTATTGATAATACGGAGCTGCACCTGGAGATTGAAAAGATAAAAACCAAACTCGATAATCACAGTAAAAACATGGAGGTTGTTTTCAGATACCTGGACGAGCTTCTGGAGAAAAAGGAAGAAACCAAGCCCCGTAAAAGGATCGGTTTTAAATCCGACGATCTGTAATGATTACTGTTATGCGCCGATATTGGCCGTAATAACACCGGCACGGTAACCGGCGCCATGAACTTTTTCGGGCAGATGGGCGCCTTCTTCCTCGCCCTCATCTTCGGGCACATTGTACAGGCCACACACCGTTTCGATTACCCGGTACGTGGTAGCCGCGGTATTGCTATTAGGATGCCTGCTGTGGCTGGGTATTGATGCGGAGAGGCAGTTGCCGGAGATGGGGAACGGAGAAAGGGGATAGGAGTTTCGCAAACTATTCAACAAAAATCCTATATTCGATGTATCTGTGTTTCATATTTCCCACGGTGGTAAAAAAATATGAATACTGACGCCAATGTTGACAGGCTACAAAAAGCACGGCTTTATTTTAATCATAGCGTTGTGCTTATTCGGCGTGATGTTTGCCCATGCACAGGACAGTTACCAGCCTCAATATTTGGCCTTCCTGGATACATCAAAAGGACGGCAACTACTACACCAATGTTCCCGGTCGGCACCAACAAACGTAAAGGGATTTTGGGTGATCCAGGAGCCGGAACGTGCCCTGCTTAGACTAAAATTTAAACGACTGCTTACTAAACTGTCCCGCCAATACAATGTGGAACCGGTTTTTTCGACTTTCCAGGGATATTGTGTCCAATGCGTTGGCGTCATCATACATGGTAGAAAATTTATTTATATCAGCGGGTTTAAGATGAGTCCCAATGAACTGAAAGATGACGATTATAAAAATTGGCAAACCGAACCGATCGTCATCTGCGACGGCGGCGATTCTGTGTGGGGCGCATTATTCAATATCGGTTCCAGGCGGTTTAGTCAATTAGCGTTTAATGGGGTTGGTTGAAGAGCTATCGTCTCGCTAACCGCGAGGCCGCAATAACGCCGGCACGATAACCGGCGTCCTAAACTTTCTCGGGCAGATGGGCGCCTTCTTCCTCGCCCTCATCTTCGGGCACATCGTACAAGCCACCCACCGTTTTAATTACCCGGTGTACGTGGTAGGCGCGGTATTGATAGCTGGCTGCCTGCTGTGGCTGGCTATCGATGCGGAGAGGCAGCTGCCGGGGATGGAGGAGGGGATGAGCGGGGTAAAATAGTGGGGTAAGGGTTGATTGTGCAAAAAGTTTAATGGCTGTGAGCGGGGCACGAGTACGCCGCCCTTTTGGCCTTTGTGCTGCATACTCGCGCCAGGTTCGGGGAGATGCTTGCTTGGGCAAATCAAGAGTAATCCGACTGACCGTTTCCCACTAAGGCATTACTATCCCGGAGACCATGCCACCCCGATGCGCGTTTTTTTGGCTGGCCGCGGAAGACGTTTAGTTACACTTATTCCAACAGAAACTTTTTAATATAAATTAAACTGTTCGCTCTGAGTGGATTATTCGTTTGCCCCTCCTTAGCTGCGCTAAACAATTTTACAAAGGCTTTTTGATAACTCTCCCAAAACCAATTTGGGTTTATTACGACATAGCTTGTATCCTCATCTATCATGATAGTTTCAGTCATCTCGTAGGACAGGAATACACCTTTTCCTTGAAAACCGTGGATCATTGTGTTCCTAAAGAACCTATAAACGACTTTCCCATAACAATCTATATTTTTCAAGTCTTTATTTGACCATAGACCGGTAAGTTTTTTCTCATATTTCTTAGTAAGTTTCCTGCCGAAAATTTGGTCTATCCTTTTTATAATAGATACAAATTGGTATGATGTATCATCCTTTTTTTCAGCATAAAACACCTGCCCGAGGGTTTCAATGCCAATGCATGTCATAACAGTCAAAGGAAAAGCAGACCTGTGTGCTTGTAAAGGCTGAACTTGATTATTGAGGTAGGTTTCAAGCCTACACCTTAGTACATCTATTAATTCTGTATCATCAGTAATCTTTCTGACATCCCCGTATGTAACAACATCATTTTTCGAGTTGCGTCCAAATATTCCTTCGTCAGGCAGTCTTTTCATCTATATAGATTAGAAAGCGAGAAGAGTACCGAGCCCGAATATTCTTGTCGCTACACAACTTGCGCTTGAAAATTGATTTGATATTTAATTCGTTACAATTTTCGTTACGTACCAAATTAAAAATAAGAAGAGTCCGAATATCAAATAAATAACCGGGGATCTTTTATGACTATCTATTCCTAACATCAATTTATCTACTTCTTGTTTGTAGCGCCCTGACATTTCTTCGTAGTTATTTCTTAGGCCTAGAAGGTAATTACTAAAATTGAACATTAACTTATTCAGTTTATTAACCTTCGCTAATCCGAAGTAAAACGAAAATATCCACAATGTCAAACTAGCTATCATTATATAGTCAGCACGTTGAAGTTTTTGATGTACTGTGATTGATATCGTAAACCCAATGCAGGCAGCAGTTATCGAAAGGACATAATAATAGTAGTTGATTTGAAAATTAAGAGCTTTGGTTAAAGAGTCATCAATTTTCTCCAAGGCCTTTTTTGCATCCTCCCTTTTTTCTTTAATTACCGGATCATGCATAGGTTTTGATGCTGTATTGCTTTTAGGCTTATGAAAGGTCATTAACAAACTTACCTATTATATTAATTTTCGATACGATACTATTGCAAATTTTTTGCTTAATTTTTAATCGAGGCAATAACTCAATTCACTGCTAAGTTTTACGTACTTAGATGTGCCCATAATTTAATATAGTTATTATCAATAGCTTTGTATTATGAAAATACAAATTGGGCATGCCATTAGTACTTACATTGATGCATGCAAACAGTTAAACACTGACAGAAAACGGCTTGGCAGCCTAAATCAAAACAAGCCGGTCTTCAATCAAACTTTTTACTACGCATCGGAAGCGCAAAGTTTATTAGACGCATTGGACGACATTAATCAAGCCGAAGCAGCTTTAAAAACTTCACAAGAGAAAGTAGAAAGTACACATTCAAACTTGGTTAAAATCTTTGATGACCATTTTAAAACAGCGACTATTATTACCGAGTATTTAGGCGCTGAGACAAGGGTGTCGCTGATAGAAGATGATGGCGTTTTAAAAATCTTGATTAACGGGAAGCCATATTTATAGGTTTAACTTGTATATATTCAACCACGATGCCCCCCCGTTAGTTTCCAAACGACAAATGCCTACACCCAGAGACTATCTCTACTTAATTACGCGAGACGGGTTGCGCCCCGTTGTTCGTAGTCTCCAACTACGAATGACCATGCAAGGAGACTGCGTCCCCTCAGCTGTTAGTCTCCGACTATGAATGACTACGCCTGGAGACTTTGTCTTAGGTTTTCTGTGGTATCTCAAATTTCGTACACATATAAATCCTTCCCGACATCGTCCGACATGCGCGACAAGATTTCCCTTGTATTCTTGCTTATTTTTGTATTGACGTTAATCTGGTAAGCTATTAGTAAACTTATTAAAGTTAAAAACGAATCAAGGATTAAAAGTTCCAAACCATTATTTTTGAGAAAATCTTTAATTACGTATTCGTGCACATCTGCAAACAATATGCTTGCTAAAATGAGAAGTGGCGTCCAGTTGAGAAAGGACATAATGGGCCTTGCAACCAGATTAGATTTATCGGCATTGTTTTTATCATTGTAATCTTTTAAAGTTGGAGTTGATAAAACAAAGTTTTGCACACAGCCTGAATATAAGTTATGAAGTAAAATTTTCCATTCATCTTGAGTACCACCTAACAATACGCTATCGTCGGCGCTAGCGGCAGCCATCACAGATATTTTGGCTTTTATTTTTTCGAAATCAGCCAAAATTCCTTTGACAATGTGATTTTCCCTACGTAGGGAAAAGAAAAACCATGTTGTAAATATAAGCAATGCAACTGGCGCGAAAATGCTTAGATCACTTTCGGTACATCTTATCCCCAATAATGGGATATTGAAATATTGTTTTTCGAAATAAACGTCGGCATAATGTTTCCTTAATTCCTGAAATGAGGCTGGGTCTTTGTCCAATCCAACAGTCGTTATGTAGGTTTTAAAAGGGCGCTCTGTTACATTGGTGTGCCGCTGCCAAGACCAAGTGACGTTAAACAACGAGATGAATATGATTAACGTAGCGAGATTAAGAAATAAGAGTACGTTTCTTGATCTGCTTGTTGCTTCCTTAATCCCAAGTATCTGGTTTTCAGCGCGTTTTTGCATAAAATCTATATTGATCATTGCCTTTTAAATTGAATTAATATCGGGTGTGTTTAATTTTGTCTCTTTTTCCCTATGTTGTGCGTAGTTTCCTCCGCTGTCCGTCGCTTCGAAACTATGGCCGACGGTGCCGAGGGGTCTCTCTCCCCTCCCAATTTAGGAAATCTATTAATTGCCGTTATCGCAAATGCTCAGTTTGCAGGTTGCGTTTTTGTCGCCCGAACAATCCCCGGCAACGCCATTGGAACTTCGCTCAGTTGATCCTACAACCGTCACTTTTGTCTTACAGATATCATTTTTGCAAACGCCAAACGATGCGCTGCCGCTTGCATCTGTTGTTGACCCAAATACCTTATTATCGCTACATTTAGTGATGCTGACCGATACACCGGAAACAGGTTGACCAGTACAATCACTAACAATAAATGTGGTTGTGCAATCGGCATTCAAATTTTTGCCGTTTATGACTCCAGCAAGCAAACAGCATAAGATAAAATGATGTTTCATATATTTTAGGTTAAAAGTCCACCCATGGATTGGTTTTAAATTCCAATTTAACTATTTCAGTTTTTTCAATGCGTTTGACGACATATCTCATTACGATACCGCTTTTCCGGTCGGAGGCTTTTTCAAGAAAATAATAATCCTTATCTGTTTCATATAAAAAACGATAAGTGCCTGTTCCTTTGATAAAGCGACTGGCCAGCAAGTCGGGTTGTTTTTCCTTGAATACGACCGTGACAAACTCTGACTTGGTTCCACCCAGATGTTGCGGTATTAATGGAAGAAGTATCAATGCGAAAAGTGCAGCCAGAACCGGCATAAATAAATAGTTTTTTGTAGCAGCGGGAAACAGTTCGAATGCTTGTTTTTTAATGTTAAAATAAAATAGCAATTGCGCCAGCAAGCTGATCAGCACGGGGTTAAGGATATTGTGAACAGCTGATAGCTCATAAAAAATAATTGCATCGGATCCGCCGAATATTAATACGACCATTAATATGTTTAACCATCTTTTTTTCAACCTGAATAAACTAACCAGTTGTATCCAAAGACGCGGCAGCAGAACAGCCCACATCCATACGTAAATGCCAATTACTATGCACTGGGGTTTGAGCATATCAATGCTTAGGATATTTAACTGGCTGAAAAATATGAATGTGCAGAACAGGCCAAGCAAATACAGGATAACCCCAGCCTTGGTTAGTTCCGATTCATTCGAAGGGATAAAATAAAGAGATAAATAGCCAGATGGGATAGGTGGTGGCGTGCTGCGAGGTGAAATGACTACATCAGGCATAGTGCGTTTGTAATAAGGCTATTATGATTTAAAATTACAGAATAAAAATCGAATTTAAAGCAAATTTTGTTGAAAAATATTGGGCGCGCAGATTGTGATTTCTAACGCAGATCCATGTGCCCCCCTCCTCTGGCGCGAGTGTGCGCAGCCGGCCTGTGCGGCTGTTTACTCATGCCCGCTGTTCCTAGTCTCCGACTACGACTGACTATGCCAGGAGACTGCGTTTCCATACTATGAGAGCGCTTTACACGCACTAAAATTTTTTATCCCAGTTAAAAAGGTTCTGCGGCCGCTTGGCCTCAATTAAAATACCGACTTTTTTCCCGGTGATGTTGTATTTGGTTTTAAGCTGCTCTTCGGTAAGTACCGTTAACGAAATAAATAACCAATCGTCCAGCATAGCTAAATTTCCTTCAAAATTCCCGGTTTGTATTTTATCGTTGATGATATATTGAAAAGTCGAATCACTTTTAGCAACAGTACACAGGCTATCGTAGGCGGGTGATTTTTTTCGCAGAAAAGCAATATAATGTTTCCGGGCAAAAGCCCTGGTCTGGATCAACGCAACGCCGTCTTTTGCATCGGGCCCGTAATGGTTGGTGGCATCGGTATCGGTTAAAACGGTTAAACTGGCAATCGTATTCGGGTCGAAGGCCATGAATTGCTCATGTGTTAACCGCACGCTGTCGACAATGATTACCGGGTGAGGGCCTAACTTTGGCGCTGCCGGGTCTCCGTTTTGCCCAAGCGAACAAAGAGGCACTAACCATATTAAAAAAAGAAGCTTTTTCATTTCAAAGTGCAATCGGCAAAGATTTCATAAATATAAAAAAAAGAGCATGATAATTTAGCAGAACGCCAACCAGAGATTTATAAGCCGCCCCCTCTTCCCCGCCAAATAATTCGCATCGATCAGTTTCAAGCCCTTCACCGCTTCTTCGCCATCAAATAGCCGGCCCATTTTTGGCTCGGATCATGGTCAAAACAGGGTTAACATCAATTTGTCCTAAAATTTATTAAATAACTGATAATCAACAGTTTAATATAGGGTTAACATTGAAATATGTTAAGTTGTGTTAACCCTTTTGTAGGGTTATGGGTCCGTGGTACCGGTATTTTTGCCGAAAAAAGCGCAGCAATTCATCGCTTCAGCTCCACCTTCATCCCGCTGACAGGTTGCCGCAATGGCGGGTAATTGAACAGAATCACTTCCGCTTATCCGCAGCCATTAATCCGGCGTTACCACCCCGGTTAATAAGTCAACCAGGTAAACATGACCGGGGTTAATGGTGAGTTTAGCCTTATGATTGCCTAAAAACTGGATAGTACCATCATAAATTTGATTTGGAACTTGAGGTACGTCAAATGAGCGCATGGGGCGGTAAACGATATGAAAGGTTGAGGTACCCTCGGTTACATCGGCAACTCCCGAGGTAAAATCAACCTTAAGCCCGGTTAGTACGTACGTGCCGAACAGGTAACCCGACGCTTCATTGAAGATTTGCTGAAAGTTAGCCCCGGAGTTTAGCGTGCCATCCATGGAAACCAGTTTGAAGGTTTGGTCGAGCGCCTTTACAGTATAATTTTGGTTTAGGTTTGTGTTATTTGAAAAGAGGAATTGATTTTGTTCCAGGTAGTTTACGGTGTCATTAAGGATGTAACCGTTAACATTGCCCCCTGTACAGGTATATTGAAAACGGAACGTGCCCGAATACGTTTTAACGGTATCGGAGAGGATATTCGTGCCGATTGTTATACTGTAATTGTAGCTGGTGTCGATCACAAAACCGCACAGCGGCGAAGTGCTGAAAAGCGCGCGGCCGGTAACTTTTGCGCTAAAGGGCGATTTAATCCCCTTGCTTACGTCGGCGCCGCCATATTGCCCGGTTATTGATTTGTAAAACATTGTCGCGGTTTGGCTGCTCAGTGTTGCGTAATCAACGGTGGTTGCGGCAGTGGCAGCCGGCTTAACGGTATTTTTTTTACAGCTGGAGTAAAACAGCATAAAGGCAGCCAAACAGAGGATGGCCCGGGTAATATTAATTTTCATAATTGTGGATTTATTACCCCGGGGCTAGGGTGTTTTTCAATATTTTATCGGTTTAAATATACGGTTTTTATATAATACAACCCGCCTGTTCATAAATTGGGGTAAACAGGCCCCTTGTGTACCCTGGTAGCGGGCAAATTATGTGCCAGTAAAGGATGGCATTGCGCAATACACTGATGGTCGCTTCGCAACTACGGCTTAAATGCCCGGAGGCTATGTATCTTTCACCCCAACCGGCACATTACCTTCCCAGTCTGTTATCAATGGTTGATGAAGCTGGTGCCACCTGGCAATAAACGAGTGGATATTGGTTAAATCTTTCCCGATCAATTGATCTAAAGCTGCTACGCTTCTCTTAAACCCCCATTTGGTAAAATACCGCTTGACTTTGTGTTCCACAAAGCGGAAAAGCGGCATGCCTTTAGTGTCGTCCAAACGAAGGCGCATCCTGCTGTTAGCGTTTGGCGCCTGGAAAAATTGGATGCAATTCAGGCCACCTAATTGCTGCAGCGAGGATGGCGCGGGCTTTAAGTCAAAAATATTTAAATAGATCTGTATCCACCGGTCCTTTTGTGAAATATAGGTAGTAATGGTTTCCAGGTGCGAATTTGCCGTCAGCCTGCACAGGTCATATACCCTGGCTCCCCCGGCATATTCACCAAAGCGGCTGCCTTTATAGGGAGATTTGCTAAAGCCATTTCGCTCCAGCGCCGGGATCCCGCTGTTTACAAATATGTTAACCCGCGCATCAAACCGTTCATTGCGCGATGCTTTATAAAATAGTCCCATAGTATTGATTTGCCCTTGTAAAAATGGAACGCTTGCGCGGCTGTCCTATAATTCCCTGATTTTAATATTCCGGAATGAAATACCGGTGGCCCAGTCCTGTAAGCCGATGTGGCCGCTCAGGTGTTTTCCAAAATCGGGGATGGTTTTAAAATGCGATTTCGCAATTTTGTCGGCCCAGGCTTTGGAGGTGAAATCTTCTTCCGTGGTCAGCGTCCCGTTCAAAAAGAATTGGATTTTCCCGTTAATTTGTTTGATCTCGGAATGGTTCCAGGTGTTTGCCGGTTTGGTTTTAACAGGGTTTTTTTGCGGGCCAAAACTAAACAGGCAGCCCGAGCGGTCTTCGGGCCTGGCGAAGTCGGCATTTGCATTGTCAAGCAACTGGTACTCCGGCCCTGATGACCAGGCCGCCGGCAGATCGGCGCGTTCCAAAACATTGATAAATACGCCGCTGTTGCCGCCTTTGGGCAGCTTCCAGTCGAATTTGAGGTCGTAGTTTTTATACAGATTATCGGTAACCAGGTCGCTGGCGGCCGAGTTGTCGTTACGGTCGACAAAGAGTTCACCGTCTTTAACCTTCCAAAGCGTGAACTGGGCGCTGCCATTGTACAAGTGCCAGCCCTCGGTGGACTGTCCGTCAAAAAGCAGTTTCCAGCCTTCGGCTTTCTCTTTTTTTGAAAGCACGTTGTTTTGATTCTCCAGGGCGGCAAAGCTGCTAAAAACAAAGGCCGCTATCAGGCTGTACGCTTTAATTTTCATTTTATTCGTTTTTGGGTTTTATGTTTGGCAACACAAATAAAGCATTTTTATCCGGTTTACATCAACACAACCGCTGCGCGTAATCCATAATTTCCAGCCACAGCTAAACGCCCGGAAACTTTGCCTGCATCACTTTCTACTTAAAAAACAGCCACCGCGTTAACCGGTAACACGGGTAAACAACAACTGGCGCGGCCAGCACATCAATGGTGTAATGGATATGCTGTACCAGCAATAAACAGGCAACCGCAAAAGCGGCAATAAGCGCTATTATTTTATCGTTTCGCTTCTGAAGGCATAACCAAATCATCACCATGGTAGCCGTGTGCCCCGAAAAAAACAGGTCTTTTGTGATGGCTGCGTTGCGGTACAAAGCACTGTTAAGCGGGTCGACCAGGTCGACCATACCTGCGGGCGGATCGAGCGCAACCAGGCTGAGGGTAACAAAACGCACAAGACAAACAAAGATCAATGTCCAGCAATAGGTGATATAAATAGAAGGGTTATTGATGGCCCGGATGAGTATTAATAATGCCATGCCCCAGATAATGGCAAAAATCAATACGGATACATTATGAGCGGGTATGCGCGCCAGCAGCCAGTCGTTTAACACCGCCCCCTGCCTTTTTTGAATATGCGCGAAAAAGATTGGTAAAACATAAATTATGGCAGCCATGACGAGGGTGCCGATAATGATTTGCCGGCGCCTGTTACGTGACTGCCAGGTTACCTTCCAGTTATCCTTTATTGAAGGTGATGGCATATTTGGGGGGCCATGTTAGTTTGGTAGTGGCAAAAGTAATGATTGAAAGCGTATTGGGAAGTCTTTGCGCGAATATGACTAAGCCATGCTGCCAGGAGTTTCGGAACCACGGACGAGTATGCCCGGAGACTATGTTTCCGCTCCCAACTCATGACATCACGCAAAATGCCGGTACGATTTAAAATAGGCCGCAAAAAATATCCGGCATTTAAAAACCAATGATATATTTGGCGTATGAAACCTTCGCACGCCTCATGCGCATTATTGTCAGCGCTGCCCCTTTTGGCCTGTTGTTTTACCCTGCAGGCCCAGGTACATTTCAGGAGTTACAGCCCCGGCCGTTACTACGACCGCAACGGGGTGAAACACATCGGCTTTATCGATTTCGGCAACAATTTTTGGGGCACCGTTAAAATTAATTTCAGGGAGGGCGTCGACACAGCCGCTAACCAGAAAATTTCCATTTCGGATATTACAGCCCTTGTGGTAATGCACAAGCCCGATACCGCCTATGCGCCGGGCACCTTAAATTTAGCAAAGCAAATGGTTATTGACAGTTTTGTTGTGATACAGGAAAATGTTGAAGGCCTCGTTTCGCCAACAACCGACACCCGTTTGTGTAAATTTGTGGTTGCTGCAGCAAATGCAAAAATTTACTCCAGGAATGTTAAAAAAAGCGCCGGCGGTTTTGGCATGGGCATTGGCAGCATTGGGGCGGTAAGTATGGCTGTGGGTGCAAATATTTCCTATACAGATACGGTGTATTTATGCGAGGAAGACGGCAAAACACTTCAACTCCGCAGGAGTAATTATAAAGAACTTTTAATCAAAGCCTTTGCCGATTATCCCGAACTGGCTCAGAAAATTCAAAACAAGGAACTAAGATTTGGCGAACTGAACGAGATTATAAGGAGATACGTGGCGCATAAAGCATCGTAAAGGGATAATTTCACATCATTTTTAATTCCTTCGCCACTTCCCTGTCGGATAGTACCGTTATTTTCATCCAAACTTCCTTATCGGGGTTTCCGTCTTTATTCACTTTTACGGCGCATACTTTGTCAATAAAATCCATGCCTTTAACAATCTCGCCGAAAACGGTATAGCTCTGGTCTAAAAATGGTGTTCCGCCGATGGTGCGGTAGGTTTCGCGCTGGGCTTCGGTAAAATGCAGGTTGTACTTTTTTTCGATGGCATCCAGTTCATCGTTGGCATAAGTTTTACCGTCAACAAAGTAAATCTGGGTGGTAAACGACGCCTTTTCTTTATTATCGTCCCGGCCCATGGCCAGCACCCCGCGTTTATGATATAAGGCGGTATTAAATTCGGGCTGTATCCATTTTTGTTCGGGTTTTAATGTTTTTGATTTGTCGTACAGCGAATCCGGGTCGCCGCCCTGGATCACAAAACCTTTCAGGATCCGGTTAAAAGTAGTAGCGTCAAAATAATGTGCTTTTACCAGCTTTATAAAGTTATCGCGGTGTACGGGGGTTTCGTTATAAAGCTTAACAATACAATAGCCTTGCGCAGTTACAATTTTTACGTACTGATTTTTTTGCTGCGCGATGGCCGGCAGCAGCAAGCAGCATAACAGGCCGGTAATAAAAGGTTTTAATGTTTTGATCATACGTTTAAAGATAGTGATAAGTAACATAGCGAAGTTATCTAACGAATTTGCATACTAAAAAACATAAAAGTAAATTTGTATAAATAAACCCGGATTTTTATGGTGATTACGAAAGGCGAACTTCAGCATATTTTGGATACAATGCCGGATCAGATAGATGTCGAGGAAGTGTTTGACAAAATACTGATCTCTGCCAAAATTGAAAAAGCATTAGATCAATTAGAAAAGGGACAATTTCTGACATCCGAACAACTGGATGAAGAGATAGAAAAGTGGTGAAGAAGGTAGTTTATCTTGAAATTGCCGTCAGAGATCTGGCATCTGTCTACAACTACATTAGCCAGGATTCAGTGAGATATGCCAGATTAGAAGTTAAGAAGATAAAGGCATTCTGCGAATCGTTAAAGAAACAACCATCGAAAGGCAAGTTTTATCAAACGATACGTGGCCAGGACGTTAGGTCTGCTGTTTTCAGAAATTATATCATATTCTATATAAACGGTATTGAAGGCCAAATAAGTATCCTCACCATCCACCATCATTCCCGCCTGATCGCCAATAATCCGGCTTTTAAGGATGAGTATTAATTTCAGCCCGCTGTTTGTAATGAGCAGGTTCTGGACGGTTATACCAAGAGACAATATCTTATCTTGCAGTGGCTGCGCTGCCGCGTTGATAAAGCGTTTATTCATCCCAAAAGCCTTCAAACTTCAGCGTAAATTCAGGAAAATATTTACGCAGCAACTTCCAGCTTAAATGCAATATCCAGATCAGGAGCCCAACTATAGCTGCAATAATCAGTGTAATAATAACGCCGGCCTTAAAAGCATCTTCCATCAGCCCGCAGCCAGAGAGCGAACAGCAAAAGAAAACGGCGACCAGGGGGAGGATTATTTTTTTCATGACACCTTGTTTCACACCATAACAGCGGTTTATTGAAATAGTTGGCCATTGTTAATTATTTTATAAGGCTGCGGTCAGTTTGTTGCCTGTAAAGCTACCGGGTCGCCGCGTAGTCCCAATCCTAACCCGAGCGCTATGGTATGTTTATACCATATTCACAAACTTGCATACCAAAAAACATAAAGTAAATTTGTTTAACGCAGCCAAATAATAAAACTTCGGCTGTGCAACCTTTTTTACTGCTTATCAAACAATAATTTTAACCATTATCCGCTATGAAAATCTTATTCACGATGGCCCTCGCGCTGCTGGTCAATCTTACTTTCGGGCAAACCTATGCCCTGGTTGCCGACAAACTGATCGACACCAAAAACGGCAAGGTGCTGGAGAATCCGACCGTTATTGTACATAAGAGCCGCATTATCGAGATAAACTATACAAACCATATTCCCGATTCGGCCACGGTCGTCAATTTAAAAGGATACACGCTGCTGCCGGGCCTGATGGATGTGCATACACATATACTGGCAGACGGCGGCGATTATGATAAGGACCTGTATGGTAATTCGCCGGTGTTCCGTTCGCTGAGGGCGGTGCATTACCTTTCAAAATTACTCGGTCAGGGCGTAACCACCATAAGGGATGTCTGCACTGAAGGCGCAGGCTTTTCTGACTTTGATATCAGCCGGTCGGTTGACTCGGGCTTTTTTGACGGGCCGCGGGTGATCCCTTCGGGCAAGGGGATAGCTGCAACCGGCAGGTATTACCCGATAGGCTTTCAACAAAATTGGGACATTCCCTTACCGTCCGGCACGCAATATGCCACCGGGCACGACGAATGTGTAAAAGCAGTGCGGGAGCAAGTTTCGCATGGCGAAAGGTGGATCAAGTTATATGCAGATTGGGGTACACCCACCTTCGATTTTGAGGAGATGAAGGCGATTGTTGATGAAGCCCGCAAATACCACGTTAACGTGGCTGCCCATGCAACCACCAGGGAAGGCACAAAAATGGCGATTGAAGCAGGCGTGCGGTCGATTGAACATGGCGTAGCTTTTGACGATTCGCTTATTACTATGGCGCTCGCCCATCACGTGTACTGGTGCCCAACCCTATCTGTTTTTGAATATTTTCATGAACCGATGGACAGCGTATACAAATATTTGAACAGGGCCTACAAACGCAACCTTAAAATAGTTATGGGGACAGATATAGGCAGTTATCCCTGGGTGGAAAATGATGTAAAAGAGCTGGAATATTATGTAACCAAAGCAGGCTTTACACCGATGGACGCCATAAAAACCGCAACTGTTAATTCAGCGGAACTGCTGGGAAGGCAGGACCGATCAGGCCAGGTAAGCCAGGGCTTTGGGGCTGATATTATTGCCGTAAAGGGCAACCCGGCTGAGGATATTAAATTGCTGCAAACGGTTGCCTTTGTAATGAAAAATGGCAAGATCATTAAACGGCCCGACGTAAAGTGAAGGGGGCGATTTTGCCGGTGACATAAACATTTTTTTCTACTGCGGGCGTCCGGACTTGTTTAATCCCTGCAGGCAGTAAATCATAACAACCAGCCCGGTTTTTGCATTTAAATTTAAGTTGTGTATTTTTAGTTCGCGGTCGGCACTAACCATCCTGTTAGATGGCGACATCTTTCTGAAAATGACCACAACATCATTCAAACTAACCATTCACATGGTTTCAAGCCTCGACGGCTATATTGCCAAAAAAGACAATAGCGTTTCGTGGTTTGAGACAGTTGATCACTACGAAAAAGGAATTACCATTACAGGACAAGATGTAGCAGAATTTCTGAAAACGATAGATTGCTACGTGATGGGCGCCCGTACCTACGAACACGCCCTGGAACTTTCGAAAGCTTATGGCTGGCCCTATGGCGATGTACCGACGGTTGTGGTAACCCACAGGAACCTCCCCAATGAAAGGCCTAACGTTGAATTTTATACGGGCGATCTGAATGCCCTGGTGCATGAACGGCTGAAACCAAATTATAAAAATGTTTGGCTCGCCGGCGGGGCAATGCTTGCAAAAGATTTTATCCGTTTGCAATTGGCGGATGAAATCAGGCTATCCATTCTGCCCATTATCCTGGGCGACGGAATACGGTTTTTTGACCCGCCGGGACAGGAACAACCATTACACCTGAAGGATGTTACAGCCTACAAAAACGCAATGGTAGAACTGCGTTATGAAATACGAAAATGATAGCGTATGCCAACGAGCTGAAGGCACAGTTAAAATCATTGAAATGAGATTTGAAAAGTTTCGGATGAAAGTTTATACATACCTGTTCGGCTTTCTGATTTCATTCTTAGCCATTTCCTGCAAAAAAAGCAGCACGCTGTTTGAGCAGGTGCCGTCCTCGGTATCGGGTGTGCATTTTAATAACCAGATCGTCGAAAATGATTCTATCAACCCGCTGGATAAGGTGAATGTTTATAACGGTGGCGGCGTGGGCATAGGCGATTTTAATAACGACGGCCTGCAGGACATTTATTTCGTTGGCAACCAGGTGCCCAACAGGCTGTACCTTAATAAAGGGGATATGAAGTTTGTGGATGTCACCAAAGAAGCCGGTGTCGGCGGTTTAGGCGGCTGGGGCAGGGGCGTTGCAGTTGTAGATATTAACAACGATGGTTTACTGGATATTTATGTTTGTAATACGCTGTTAAACGATCCTGTAAAAAGGCGTAACCTGCTTTATATAAACCAGGGGCCCGATAAAAACGGTGTGCCGCATTTTAAGGAAATGGCTAAAGAGTACGGGCTTGATATCAACCTGCATTCGACCATGGCATCGTTTTTTGATTATGATAACGATGGCGACTTGGATATGTACCTTACTGTTAACGAAATAAAAGACAACGATCATACCACGCTGTTTATGCCCATTGTTAAAGACGGCTCACGAAGCAGCACGGGTCATCTTTATCGTAATGATTGGGACCCGGTTTTAAAACATCCTGTTTTTCACGATGTATCAAAGCAAGCCGGCATCACGATAGAGGGCTATGGCCATGCGGCCAGCACGGTGGATATAAACTGCGATGGCTGGAAAGATATTTACGTAACCAATGATTTTTTAACCAACAATATCCTATACGTCAACAACCACGATGGCACATTTACCGACAGGTCGAAGGAGTATTTTAAACATACCTCCACAAGTGCAATGGGCCAGGATATTGAGGACCTGAATAACGACGGCCTGGCTGATGTTTTTGAATTGGACATGTTCCCCGAGGATAATTACCGGCAAAAGATGTTCATGAACGCGAACTTCTCAGCGCTTTATCTAAACTTCGACCTTTACGGTTACCAGTACCAGTATAACCGCAATACCCTTCAGGTTAACCAGGGTCCCCGTTTGGGCCAGGCGGATTCTGTCGGCGCGCCGGTCTTCAGCGAAACCTCTTTTTTAAGCGGCGTATCACAAACCGACTGGAGCTGGTGCCCTTTGATTACCGACTTTGACAATGATGGTTTTCGCGATATCATTGTAACTAACGGGTATCCGCGTGATATCAACGATCATGATTTCAGGGTGTTCAGGTCAAATGCTTATGCGCTTATGCCTAAATCGGAAATACTGGCGCAAATTCCGACGGTGAGGATTCCCAACTACGCTTTTAAAAACAATGGCAAACTCCAATTCAGTGATGTCACCAAAAGTTGGGGAATAGATGTTCCGTCATTTTCAAATGGTGCGGCTTATGCCGACCTGGACAATGACGGTGATATGGACCTGGTGATAAATACTATTAACGATGAACCGCTGATCTATAAAAATATGGCACGCGAAAGAGACAGGAACAACAGCCATTATTTACATATCCAGTTTACCGGCGGCCCCCAAAACAGGAATGGCATCGGCGCCTGGACGGATATTTATTATAGCCACGGCAAGCACCAGGTGTACGAAAACACGCCGTTCCGGGGATATCTATCAACCATTCAAAATATCGCACATTTCGGCTTAGGCAGTGTTACCCTGCTCGATTCCGTGGTCATCCGGTGGCAAAATGGCAAACAGCAAACCCTGAAAAATGTAAAGGCCGATCAAACGCTAAAAGTGGATATTAAAAATGCCGACCAGCCCTATACATTTAACCAGCCGGCAATTAATAAACAATCCCTTTTTAAAGAAGTAACCCGTTCGGTCGGGGTAAACTATAAACACAAGGAGGCAAATTTTGAGGACTTCAATATCCAAAAGTTGCTGCCGCATAAATTGTCGCAATATACGCCGGCAATTTCCGTGGGCGACATTGACGGCAATGGCTATGATGACCTGGTGATCGGCGGTAACTCCAAATACCCCGCGCAAGTGCTGTTGCAGCAGCCTGATGGAAAGTTTATCCAAAGAGAACTGCTGCCAAAAGGTGCAAATAACCCTTATGATCATTTTAAAGATGAAGGGTTGTTATTGTTTGATGCCAATGGCGATGGTTATCCCGATCTGTATGTGGCAAGTGGCGGTTATGAAAATGCGCCGAATAACTCTTTTTACCAGGACAGGCTTTATATAAACGATGGTAAAGGCAATTTTAAGGAAGCTGTCGACGCCCTGCCAAAAAACTTTGTCAGCAAATTATGTGTAAAGGCAATTGATTATAACAAAGACGGCAAACTCGATCTGTTTGTTTCGGGGCGCGTGCAGCCATGGCACTATCCTAAACCCGTTTCGAGCTTTATTTTACGCAACGACACGAAAGACGGGCATTTAAAGTTTACGGAAGTAAGTGCGGAAGTGGCGCCCGACCTGAAAAACATCGGCTTGGTTTGTGACGCTGTTTTTACGGACTTTAATAATGACGGCTGGCCCGACCTGATACTTACCGGGGAATGGATGCCGGTAACATTTTTAAAAAATGACCATGGCGTATTTAAAAATGTAACGGCAACTACGGGGATTGGCGATAAATTGGGCTGGTGGAATACGATTGTAGCCGGCGATTTTAACCACGATGGCAAGATAGACTACATAGTTGGGAATGTGGGGCTAAATACTTTTTACAAAGGATCCGAACAATACCCGGTTTATATTACAGCAAAGGATTTTGATAATACCGGCGATTACGATGCTATCCCTTCGCTTTTCCTGAAAGACCAGGATGGCACGATGAAGGAGTTCCCGGCGAATACGCGGGATGATATCGTGAAACAAATGATCAGTATGCGAAAGAAGTTTCAGAATTATAGCTCGTATGCCACAGCCACTATGGACGAGGTAATCACGCCTGAAATGCGCGAAGGAGCAATAAGGCTGAAAGCAAATACGATGCAGTCCTGTTACCTGCAAAACCAGGGCAACGGTAAGTTTACAATGACGCCCCTGCCGCTGCAGGCGCAAATATCGCAGCTTGATGGTATGGTGGTTGATGATTTTGATGGTGATGGTAACCTTGACGTGGCCATTAGCGGCAATGATTACGGAACAGATGTTTCCACCGGCAGGTACGATGCTTTTAACGGTTTAATACTTAAAGGTGATGGCAATGGCCACTTTACACCGCTTAACATACAGCAAAGCGGCATATACATCCCCGGTGATGGCAAGGCATTGGTTAAGCTGCGCGATCCCAGGGGCAATTACCTGCTGGCCGCCAGCCAAAACAATGATGTACTGAAAATATTTGAGCTGAAACGTCCTGTACGGACCATTAAGTTACAGCCAGGAGATCTGTATGCCACTATCAGGTATAAAAATGGCAAAATAACCAAACAGGAATTTCATTATGGCGATTCGTTTTTATCACAATCGGCCAGGTTTATGATAATTGATGATACCATGGCTTCGGTGGTCGTTACGGATAGTTACGGGCATAATAGGGATGTGCAATAAGCGGTCGATCCGGTCAAAAAATAAAAAACACCCAAATTATAAATGACGCACGACGAATACGATAAATGCATCTCCACGGGCGAACGACAGCTTACCGGTTTCTGGGAAAAGTTGACACATTACGGCCTCGTGTTCTTTTTTCTATTTATGCCTGCGGTGGTTCTTTGTCTTCAATTGGTCGACTATTTAAAGGGCGATCACCCGTTTTATTGGGGATTTGATCCATGGATCATCGCGATACAGTTAGTTTTAAGCGGGCTTACATTCTGGATACAAAAACGGCGGCTAAGGTTTAAAATAATCCAAACAATATTAACACGAGCGCAGGTGGAAGCCATTATTGAACGGGTGGCCGATGAACTGGAGTGGAAGGGCCATTTTGTTACCAGTAAAATTTATAAGGCCAAAACATACCCCGGTTTTTTTTCGGGCAGCTGGGGTGAAGAAATAACCATATTGCTTCCCGACAACCGGATTTTCATCAACAGCATCTGCGATCCTGACAAAAAGAGTTCCGTTACGTCGATGGGCCGGAACTGGGAGAACGAAGACTTGGTAGTTAAAAGCATAAAAAGGGCGGAAGAAATTGTTGTCAACGGGATAAGTTAAGTCACCTTTTGCGCTGAGCGTCAAGCATCCGTTTGAGTTCCGTTTTGGACAGGTATTTGCCGTTTACAATCACCGCATTTATTTTTTGCGTATAGCTGATTTCAACCAGCGGGTTGCCGTCCAAAACGAGCAGGTCGGCCAGTTTGCCCGCAGTTACGGTTCCCAGTTGTTTCTCCTTATACAAAAACTTGGCGGGATTAAGCGTAGCCGTTTGCAGCACCTGCAAATTGGTTAGCCCGGCCTTGTGTAAATTTACCAGTTCCTGCTGCAGGCCGAATCCAGGCACACAAAAAGGGTTGTTAACATCTGTTCCGGCTAATATCAGCACACCCTTGTTCATAAAAAAATGGGCAGCCGCACCAAAGGTTTTTACCAGGTCAGGCGGCAGCACCGGAGGCTGCCGTTTCCAGTAATTCACAAAGTCAAGGCTCAAATATTCCGTGCCTTTGGTGTACTTTATCATGGTATCATAGGGCATGCTTCGCCCCTGCGCCAGGGTGAGCGTAGGCACTATCGCTACCCGGTTTGCGATCATCTTATTTAACACCGCATCCGGCAGCCGAAAATCCTTTTCAGAAACCCCCAACGGCTCATTGCGCACCATAAATTGCCCGTCCTTCAACGATTTAACCGTATCTAAATAATGGTGCGACCATTTTACGTATCCGGCCTCTTTCCCGATGAGGTAGCGGTTAACATTAAAGTTATGCTCAATACTTCGTTGCCCGGCGTTTACAGCCTCTTCAAAGCCGACCTCCGCCGGTAAGTGTCCTTCCATTGGGATGCCTTTCTGCTTGCATTCATCCGCAATGGCCAGGTAAACAGGTTCGCGCAACAGGCTGTAAATTTTTATAAAATCATATCCCGCAGCGTGCAAACTATCCACAAGTTGACGGCCCCCGGCAGCCGTTGATGCCCGAAGTGAGGTCCCGAAAAAAGGCTTTCCGCCATCAACTATCGGGCTGCCGACAATAATGCGCGGGCCTGTGAACCTGCCGGCACCGATATCCGCTTTCAGTTTCAGCATTTCGTCACTGCCCCACATATCCCGTATCCCTGTCACCCCATTGGCCAAAAACAAGGGTACATATTCATGGCGGTTTGACGAATCATCGCCGGCATCGTGGATGTGCATGTCCCACAGGCCCGGTGTCAGGTATTTGCCGGTGCAGTCATACGCCCGCATTTTGGGATTTTTTGCCGGACTTGAGGAGATAGACCTGATGTGATGGCCTTCAATATAAACAGACTGATTGGCTGTGACCTTACCATGTTCAACATCAACAACATTAATGTGCTCAAGGTAATACTGTGCCTGCCCGGATAAATGGCAAAGCACGATAACGCACAGGATGATGATATTTTTCATTTGGTTTGTTGAAGGATAAAATAAAGGTACACACAATGATACAAAAAACTTAGCGCATAATTTCCGGCGCCTGCAAGCCGTCAGATTGATGGATTGAATAAACAAAAAATATCTTACCTTTATTCAACCTTCAAAATTTAAGAACTTCATGGAAAATTTAAACTCCGAGACAGTACCCCTGGCCAGCCTTGACCAATGGGAAGAAGATGTATTACAGCGCTATCCGGAAGCCGGCAAACCGGCGAAAAAGAAGGAGGAATTCAGGAATTACAATGATCCCGCCCATGATAGTGTACGCGAATTTTATCGCCTTAACCACAAATACCAAACCTATGATAACGTTTTGGCCAAAAAAGCTTATTTCCTGAAATTTGACAAGAAGGAAATGCCCTGGTGGGATGCCCTGGAGTACCTTAACCAGTTGGTCGACGACTCGGACCCTGACACGTCTATGGACCAACTGCAGCACCTGATGCAAACCGGCGAGGCCATCCGTGCAGATGGTCATCCCGATTGGTTTGTGCTCACCGGCTTCCTGCACGACCTGGGCAAAGTGCTGTGCCTTTTTGGCGAGCCGCAGTGGAACGTGGTGGGCGATACCTTCCCGGTAGGCTGCAAATTTTCGGATAGGATTGTTTACCCTGAGTACTTTGCTGACAACCCCGACTATTATGACGAGCGCTTCAATTCCAAATATGGGGTTTACTCGCCACATTGTGGGTTGGATCAGGTGCACATGTCGTGGGGGCACGATGAGTATTTATACCACATTACCAAAAATAACCTGCCCGAAGAAGCGCTGTATATGATACGCTACCATTCTTTTTATGCGCAGCACCGCGAGCATGAGTACGACCATCTGCTCAACCGCCACGATCAGGCCATGTTTAAATGGGTAGATAAATTTAACCCCTACGATCTGTACTCAAAAGCTGCGAAGCCACCGGTGGTTGCCGAATTAAAACCATATTACGAGGATCTGATTGCCAAATATTTGCCCGCAACGGTTAAATTATAAGGATTCCGGGGTTTATTTTGTCCCTCCGTTTGCAGGGTCGGATGCATACGTTTTATCCAGCCAGGCAACAATTTCCTCCCAGCTTTCGAGCGGTATTTTAGCATGGGTGGCATTTTTCATCACAAAAAATTCCTTTTTGGTACTGGGGATCAGGTTATAAAAGTCCTGTACTTTATCTATTGCAAACAATTCGTCTTTATCGCCGACGCCCACCAATACCGGGATATTTAACCCTTTTGGCAGCCTGAGTTTTTTCACATCCATCATGGTAAGGAACCGCAGCGTATACCGGTAATTCCAAAGCGTATCTTTTGATACGGACATGCCATCGCGGTAATACTCTACCGCCTGGTACGAAGGGCGGAAAATAGAACTTGAGAGTATCTTAAGCTGCTGAAAAAACGGCACGGGCTTATTTAGCCCTTTGCGGCCCTCGTACGCGCCGGAGAGTAATATCAAACCTGAAATCTCGTTCGGAACCGCATCGGCGGCCACAATGGCGGAAGCCACGCCAAGGCTATGCCCCAAAACGATCACTTTGGTAAAACCGAGCTTCTTAACATACTTTATGGCCTCGGCCAGGTCGGCGGTAAATCTTTCCTTGCCCGGTGTATCGCCTCGGTTGCCGCCCGATAAACCATGCCCGCGGTAGTCAAGGCCAAAAACAGTATATCCGCCTTTGGATATAGGTATGCCTGCCATGCTATAGGGACCGCTGTAAGCCGTAAAACCATGAAAAATTAAAACCGCAATATCCTTTTTTGCCGGGTCTATCGTGTCGGGATTCCATCTTCGCAAAAAAAGCGTTTCCCCGTCGGTTGTCGTAAACAGTTCATGCGGGCCTTTAAAGTTTTGCCTCAAAACAGCTGCTTCCTGCGGCGTAATACCTTTATTTTTTATCCTCGACTGACTTGGAAGCCAGGCTAATATCAATCCAAAAATCACTATGGCTACGACCAGGAAAATTATGCCATACAGAATTCTTTTGATAATCTTTTTCATGCGTGTAATTATATTGGATTAAAATTGGGCAGCCCTATCCATGAACTGACATCTAAATCACACTTAAGACTTTCGGCTTGAGACTTTTGACTTAAACGACAGCGCCCCCATCAACACTAATTACGGCGCCATTAACAAAGCCCGCCTCGTCAGATGCTAAAAACAGGTACACATTAGCCACGTCTTCTGCCGTACCCAGTTGATTGGCGGGCACTTTTTCTTTCATGGCATTCAAAATATGCTCAGGAATAGATTCGATCATCTCTGTTGCAATAAAACCCGGCGCCACAGCATTAACCGTAATGCCCTTGCGACCTAATTCCCGCGCCCATACTTTTGTCATCCCTATGACGCCCGATTTTGTGGCCACATAATTGGTTTGACCAAAATTTCCATACAGTCCTACAACCGACGAAGCCTGCACGATGCGCCCGTATCCCCGCTCAATCATAAACGGCGCCACCGCTTTGGTACAGTTAAAAACACCCTTGAGGTTCACTTGTACAACCAGGTCAAATTGTTCTTCTGTCATTTTCAACAGCGTTGCGTCGCGCAGGATGCCGGCATTGTTTATCAGGATGTCAATTTTACCAAAGTCGTTCATTACAGCAGTAACGGCCTCCCGCACTATGGAAGCATCTGCGGTATTCACTTTATAAAATACTGCTTTGGCACCGGTTTCAGCAAGCATTTGTGCTACTTCCCTCCCTTTTTCTTCCTGCACGTCCCAAATAGCCAAGGCTGCGCCTTCCTGCGCAAACCGGATGGCGGTTGCTTTACCTATACCTGCAGCCCCGCCCGTAATAATGGCGACTTTATCTTTTAACCTGGTCATATAATTGGTTTATGCTATTGGATTATAAATGTAATTATTTTATTATATCATTTATCAAACATCATTTATGCAGCATGCATTAACTGCGGTTTTGCTGCGATAAATTTCATTTGGTTCGGATTGGGGCACCGCCGAATGTAAACAACATTTGTTTCAATGTTACGCCCGCTTTAAATGTTGCTCTTGAAAGTTTCCGGCAGCGTCCCAACATGCAATTGCCTTGCCGCCGCCCCTCCTACCAATACGGCGATTATACAAAATACTTATTTTTTTTATTATTTGCTTTAGTTCTAAAAAATTTAATACTTTTCCGAACTTTGTTTTCAAGTGTAAACTATTAACCCAATTTTTTTAAAGCTTATGAAAAAAGTATTTTTTTTCTTTACAGTTTTGATGCTGTCGGCTGCCTTTGCGCATGCCCAAATTACGGTTCAGGCTCAGCTGCCAAGAATCAGCGCTGACGTAATTATCGGTAACAGGCCACCAAACCCCAATGAAATGCGGGCCATGAGAGCTGAAGAAGCGCTCCACCCCAACATCACCAAATCCATGAACGATGTGCAGGCAGCGCTGCAGGCTTTACGCCAGGCGCCTGACGAATTTGGCGGTCATAAAGCAAAAGCCATGGCTGATTTGCAACAAGCCTGGGTATCGTTAAGAAAAGCGCTTTATTACCGTCTTTACTCGGACAGATAGTCGCTAAATTAGTTTAAGCAAAACAAAAACGAAGCCGGCAAGCTCCCTGGCTTCGTTCTTGTTTTTACCGGGGCACGGAGCGCCATTTAATACCTTTTGCCCCGTCTTACAGAATGCATGCTATAATCATGAGAAACGTATTCTTTATTCTTTTGCTAATCATGCCTGCCTTTGTTATAGCGCAGGAAAACCTGATGGGCAAATCGCGCGCTGAAATAAAAGTGCACTTTAAAAAAGAAAAAATAGCGCTTTACAAAACTGACGATAGCGGCCCAAACCCTTCCGATAATTATAAAAATAATGACGGCCCGGACATAACCTGCTATTTTGATAAAGCCGGGATCTGCGGAGAGGAACTCGACATTGAGCATTATTCAGCGCTGGCAAAGCTTAAACCTATTTTAGATAGCGCCTGGATTAAAGTGGACGATAAAACGTGGGTAAACAAGGAGAAAACGATTAGGGTGCTTATAACCGTGATGCAGCCGCTTGACCAATTGTACGTGATGTATACCAAATACGGCAAGAACGTGGCCGACTCCTTTTAGCCAGGTATTGGTCACAGGCAGCATCTTTTCAAAATCATAGCATACCCGCTCTGCGGGCTCCAATTCGGAATAGTCTGGTCCTTTGTCTTTAAAACAACCCGCGCTAATTTTGGCAGAAAGATTAGTTGCAGCATCTTTCCGTAATTTATATCCCGCGCCAATATCATTTTTTAAAATTTTTTTCAGAATTGTTGCTTTAAACGCATGCAACGCTGCTTTACTTTTTCACCCTCAACCACAACCTTTTACCACGGTTTCCGTAAAAAAGAATTGCCCTGCCTGCCAATTATTTACTGGTTGATTTTGGAATAGATGATTAATAAGCGGAAAAAAAAATTATTGTACCGGGTAACGGTCTTGCTTACCATGATGATTGGGCCCTCCCTTTGTTTTGCCCAGCAGCAGAGTCTGCAATTTCAACACTTTAGCACACGTGAAGGGTTATCTCAGATCAACGTAAATTGCATAATACAGGATAGCCGCGGGTTTATGTGGATTGGCACACGGAACGGTTTGAACCGGTACGACGGGTATACCTTTATTACGTACCGTTACGAGGCAAAGAATGACAGCAGCTTGAGCAACAATATGATCACCGACCTGGCCGAGGACAAGGAGGGCAATATATGGGTAGCCACGCAAAGCGGCCTGAATAAATACGATCGCAAGACTGGCGTTTTTGTGCGGTATATGCATGATGTACATAACAGCAACACCCTATCCAACAACATCATTAACCGGGTAGCCGTCGATCATGAGGGACTATTATGGATAGCCACCCAAAACGGCGGCCTCGACCGTTTTAATATCGGCACGAAAATATTTCAGCATCACAGACATGCGGACAATTCGACCGGTTCCATAAGCGCCGATAATGTACGGGGCTTATATGTCGATTCGCACGACAATGTTTGGGTTGGAACGTCAACAGCGGGCTTGAACCGGTATAACCGGGCTAACAACTCTTTCTCAACCTATCAATTTAACGATCCAAAGACTGGCCGACCGGCCGGCAGCAATATTATTTGCATGACGGAGCAGAGCAACCACCAGTTGTGGATAGGCACACAGGAGGACGGCCTTTTTTTGTTTGATACTGCCGATGGCCATTTCTCCCGTTTCATGCAAAATGATGCCGATTTGTATAGCATTTCAAGCAATACTATTTATAGTTTAAATAAAGATGAAGCCGGGAATTTGTGGGTAGGTACTGAAAACGGGGGCCTTTCAATTTTAAATACGGTTAGCCGCAAGTTTTACCATTACGCGCACGACGAAGTGGACAATTACAGCATCAACGGCAATTCCATCTACGCGATATGCCGCGACAAACTGGGCGATATGTGGCTCGGCGCATTCAGCGGCGGAGTGAACTTGTTTAAAAAAACCACATCAAGCTTCCCGGCGTACCGGCACAATTCTTTTCCAAACAGCCTGTCCAACAATTTTGTATTGGCGCTGTATGAGGATCGCGACAAGAACATTTGGGTGGGCACGGATGGCGGCGGGCTGAATAAGTTCGACCCGCAAACCGGTACGTTTATTACTTATATGCATCGCCCCGGCGATAAAGGCGGTATATCAGGCAATTATGTTTTGGCTGTTGACCAGGATGACGAAGGTGATCTTTGGCTTGGCACCTGGGGAAACGGCGTTACGGTAATGGATCCCAAAACCCATGCTTATACTTATTTTAACAAGGATGCTAAGGGGGTTCAGCAGTTAAGCGGCAATAACGTTTACAATTTGATCCAAACAAAAGACAAAAAAATTTGGATGTCGGTGTTTGGCGAGGGGCTTAACTGCTATGATAAAAAGCAGCACGCAATGGTGCGTTATACTTTTAAGGGTAACGATCCGAAGGGCATAAGCAGCAATTATATTTATGCTATTTATGAAGATCGAAAAGGCCGTTTGTGGATAGGCACTTCAGATGCGGGGCTTGATCTTTTAGACCGGAAGACAAACACATTCACCCACTACCAGCACGACGAGAAAAGAAACAGCCTGAGCAATAATGGCGTAACCGATATTTTTGAGGATAGTAAAGGCAATTTATGGCTTTGCACACTTGCAGGCCTTGACCTTTTTGACCCGGAAACCGGGCATTTTAAGGTTTTCACAAAAAAGAACGGCCTGCCCAGCGATATCACCTACGCCCTGCGCGAAGATGAACGGCATAAACTTTGGGTGAGCACCAATGGCGGCCTGTCTGCATTTAACGCGGTTGATTTCAAGTTTAAAAATTTTACAACCGAAGACGGTGTACAAGGCGATGAATTCAAACCCCATTCTGCGCTAAAGGCAAGTGACGGGAAAATATATTTTGGCGGCGTAAACGGCTTTAATGCCTTTTCGCCCGGGCAAATATTAAGCCCGATTTCGCCATCGCCACTGTTAGTCACCTCGATAGAGATATTAAATAAACCGGTGGCCATCGCGAGAAACAGCAATGACCCCTCGCCACTAAAGCAGGATATATCGGACACCCGGTCAATTACGTTATCATACAAGCAGTCGGGTATTACGCTGGGGTTTGCAGCACTTGATTTTGGCTCCCCGGAGAAAAAACAATACGCTTATAAATTGGAAAATTTTGAGAGCGATTGGAATTATGTCGGCAGCAGGAACAGCGCTTCCTATACTAACCTCCCGGCCGGTACCTATACTTTTAAAGTAAAATACCGCAATAGCGCGGGTATCTGGTCGCCCGCAATCAACAGCCTGCAAATTGTTATTGTACCTCCCTTTTGGCTGACCTGGTGGTTTAAGGGATTGACCGTTCTGCTATTTGCGGCCTTGATTTATGGCATATTTAAGTATAGGGTAAGATCGATTAAATTGCGGCAGCGGGAGCTTGAAAAACAAGTGGAAGAACGTACCGAGTTATTAGCCAAGATCACAGCCGACGAGCGCAATGCACGTGAAGAGGCTGAAAAATCTCTTGTGCTGGCGGAAAAAGCCAGGACAGAAGCCTCCAAAGCAAGGGAAGAAGCAGAAAAGGCCAACCAGGCCAAAAGTGTTTTCCTGGCAACCATGAGTCACGAGATTCGCACGCCAATGAACGGCGTGTTGGGCATGGCTACCCTGCTTAACCAAACCGAGCTCAACTTTGAGCAGCACGAATACGCACAAACTATTTTACATAGCGGCGAGGTATTGCTGAACGTTATTAATGACATCCTGGATTTTTCAAAAATAGAGTCGGGAAAAATGGAGCTCGACCCCCACGATTTCGAACTGAGGAATTGCGTGGAGCAGGTGCTTGACCTTTTTGCCGGAAAGGCATCAGAATTGGGCATCGACTTATTATATTATATGGACCCCGGCCTGCCGGCATTAATAAACGGTGATGGCATGCGCCTGCGGCAGATACTGATCAACCTGCTTGGCAATGCTATCAAATTTACACACGCCGGCGAAATATTGGTTTCGGTTAAGCTGGTAAAATTGAATGGGGAGGAAATAGAGATCGGTTTTGAAGTTACCGACACCGGCATCGGCATCCCGCAGGAAAAACTGCCCAAGCTATTTGAAGCGTTTTCACAGGTCGATTCATCCACAACCCGCAAATACGGCGGCTCGGGCCTTGGGCTTGCTATCTGCAAACGCCTGATCAACTTAATGGGCGGCGACATCTTTGTAAAAAGCCTGCCGGGTAAAGGCACAATGTTTAGTTTCAGCGTAAACTGCAAATTAAGCCATGTTGAACAATTGGCTTCTGAAAGCGCTCCAAAAGATATCTTAAAAGGTAAAACAGTTTTGGTTGTGGATGACAACGCAACCAACCGGCGCATATTACAGGCACAGCTTGAACAATTGCAGTTTAAGGTAGTTGCAGCCCCGGGCGGCCGGGAGGCGCTCGATCTGATTGAGCGGGACAAGACCATTGAGCTTGTGATTACCGATATGCAAATGCCTGATATGGATGGCGTAATGCTTAGCCTGCTGATAAAAAAAGAGCGGCAGGACATACCAATCATTTTGCTTAGTTCTATCGGCGACGAGAGCCTGAGAAATTTCCCCGGGCTGTTCGGCGCAGTTTTAACCAAACCGGTTAAACCACTTCACCTGGAAAAAATGATTCTTGCGCAATTTAGCACAAAGCAGCATGAATCAGAGCCCGAAAAGCGCAAGCAACACGTTTTGAATGCAAATTTCGCACTGGACAAGCCTTTGAACATTTTGGTTGCTGAGGATAACCTGATCAACCAGAAAATGATCCTGAAAGTGCTGGAGAAACTCGGTTACCATGCCGATCTGGCCAATAATGGCAAGGAGGTGATTCAAATGCTGAACAGGCAATTCTACGACCTTGTATTAATGGATGTGCAGATGCCCGAACTGGACGGCCTGGAATGCACCCGTTACATCAGGGCCAACTATAAGCGGCAGCCTGTCATCATCGCCATGACCGCAAACGCAATGGTTGAGGACCGGGAAGAGTGCCTGCGCGCTGGAATGAACAACTACCTTGCTAAGCCGCTAAAGATAGATGCGCTCCTGACAATGCTAAGCGAGATCAGCTTCCGGGTTCCTGTTTCGGTATAACGGGAATATCTTAACCCAAAAAAATTCCCCCAAAAAACAGGTAAAGGCAATTAATGTTCAATCCCTGATTTCTGCATCTATATAAATAGTCACTTGATCAGACAGCGTTAAGCTGCTATCGCCCAGGCCATAATCCAGCCGATTGATGCTGAAACTGCCGTTAAATTCACTCATGTCTCCTTTGGCGGTATAAGTGAACGGTATTTCCACGGTCCGCGTTTTGTTTTTTATGGTCAGGTTAAATTCTCCGGTGTATTTATTGCCGCTTTTGTATTTGATGGCAATGGATTTTAGCAAAATTTTAGGGTAATGGGCCACATCAAAAAACTCATCGCTTTTTAAATGATCGTCGCGCATGGAGTTATCGGTAGTAAGGGTTTTTACATCGACCGAAGCGTCGAACGACGCTGCTGCAAGGTTTTTTGGGTTAAATTGAATGGTTGCCTGCAAACCACCCACTGAGCCATCCACGCCAATGCCCATGTTTTTTACTTTAAAGGTTATGGCGGAATGGGTTACTGTATTTTGGGCGGATAAGGAAGCGCATAGCATGTTGAAAGCGATAAGCGGGACAAAAAGATTCTTCATACGGGCAAAGTCAAATCGACGGTAAAATAATTTATTTGGTTGTAGTTTTTAGTTAAGACGGTAAAAAACAAAAAAGGTTTCCCCGGCGGCAACCGGATACGAAATTATTTTGAGTGTGGCCCCGGAAAAATTGCATTGTGCCATGCACCTTTAAGTAGCGTTTGTCAAAATTTTTAAAAGAATAAAGTATCTTGCCCGCACAACCCAAAAAAACGAAATGAAGGAAGTGAAATTCAACTATAATTTATACTGGGCGCTGCCCGTCACATGCATCGCAGGGGGCATGTTTATAACGATTTGTTGCATGACGGCCAGCTTCGACGCAAAAACTAATCCCGGTCCTGCTTTTGTCATGTTTCTTATGTGTGGATTAACCGGCTTTATGGCATTTACGCTGTTGCGGATCATTTTCAAAGCTTTTCGCGGGGAACCGGCGATAGCTTTGACGAAGGAGGTCTTTATTGCAAACACTCAAAATCTTCAAATTGACTGGAACGACATTACCAATGTGGCCATTCGTAAAACGCGCGCCACAATGCTCGGTATAAGCGTTAGCAACCCTGCGAAATATTTTGATACACCGATGAAAAAATTCCTTTACAAATTGAATGCCGTGCTGACTGACGATGACTGGCGCATAAACCTGGATTTTGTTTCGGGCAATAACCAATATATTCTTGAGCAAATAGACGCCTTTCGCGAATCCGGAGCATCAGCTAAACGTCTGTGATGCGAGCGTAAACCTGGCTGACTGTTCAAAACGTGCCTGATTATGTATAAAGCCGATTACTCTCCATGCCTTGCACCAATAATCAATGAAACACACTGACGTTATCGACGAAATAAAATACAGCAAATTCCAGGCATTGTGGATCATTATCCTGATCGCGGCACTTTTTACCCCATTAACCAACCTGGTCAAACAGGGTATGCTCAATCGAGACTATCGGTGGTTCCTTTTGTTTTTCTTCGCTACATCTTATGTTATATGGAACTTTGTACGACCAACGGTATTCCTGTTATTCGGCATACCTGCTGTGGTTATAACAAGGTCATACATCGCGCTAAGCGAGTTGGGTTATGATATCGATTGGAAAGATATTGAAGAAATTAACCTGGATGTGACAACGGGAAGATCAACCTCCTATACCCTGGTAATAAGCGTTAAAGACCCATGGAAATACATCAGTACGATACGAAACCCCGTAATGCGTTATTATCGCTGGTATGCCAAAGACTATTTTTACAAACCCTTTGCAGTAAGTTTAAATAACCTGGAAGGCGACAGCCAGGGAATTTACGACAAAGTTGAAAACCATTTTCACCAGTATCGCCGCGGAGCTTAAAATTCAATGTGCGCCCTTATCGAAAATACATGTACCGGCCCGCGGTCCTGGTTATAGGCGGGGTGGAGAATAAACTGGTAATCAGGCGAGATAAAAAATTTATTTTGATACGCGTTCAATTTGTAATAGAATTCTGCGATCATTTCGGGCGCATAATTTAACCTGCCATCGCCAATCAGGAAACCATAACCCCCATCGGCAAGGTATTCGCGGTGCGGGGCCGACAGGCCATTTACGATAAAGCCCAATCCCATTTCATCATCTTTCCGTTTCCATTGATCCCCGTTCAGTACACCACCAAAAGTAAAAGAGCGGTCAATTTCGGTAAAGAACCAGGTTTCGGTATGCCCGTCGTTCCAGCTGGCTTTGGCAAATACACCAAAATCTTTGCTGAGGTATTGCTCTGCGTTAACACCCAAACCGTATTTGTGCCGCCCGTATTGCTGGGTAGAATCGACTACCGGCGCTGTGGGATTTAGTGCAATAGCATCCAGGTAATTTCCGAATTTGCCATTATTTAAAAATCCGAGAATACGCACTGTGCCCTTCTGGCCGTCAATAGCGTATCTTTTTTCATATTCGGTGGTTACGGTATTGGCCCTGGTTACATCTGCATCCCAGGTCGACGAGTTTTCATGTGTGACCGACATAGTCACCGCGAGACGCAGCGTCCAGCTGGGCTGGCCCAGTTCTGTATAAACGCCCAGCACATAGCCGCGTGTATTGGCCGGGTAATCCCAGGCAGCGTTGTCCATAAGGGCCCAGTTCATAAATTGCGAGCGCGGATCGTGACTGAATGTATTATTGTCAAAAAAATCGCCCATATTAAACTTGCCGACGCCGAATGTGAAATACCGCTTGCTTTTTAACCCGGCCAACTGTAGCTCTTCACTTTCTAAAGTGTCTTTCTCCCTGCCCCACTCAAACGTCTGTTGATAAAAAAGTCGTCCGATATAAATTTTATTCTGCACACCCCCTACCCTAAACGTTTCCCCGTTCGGGAAGCCGGCTACACCCAGCGTCTGGCTCAAACCCGACCCACCGGATAACTCAGGATCGAATACAAATAACGAGCCTTTCCACAAACGGGCTGTACCGAAAAAAGTCGATGTGATGGAAGTCTGGGTTTCTGCTAATGGCGATAAGCTATTCATCCCGCTGTAAGGCGCATTAAAGGGAGGTTTATACTGGGTGATGATGGTCTGCTGGAAATGAAAACCTAAATTTTCCTGCTTAACCGTGTCTTGTGCATCAGCTATTGCAAAACAAAATATTAGCAAAAAAAGCAGGTGCAGGTTTTTTTTCATATGAATATTTGGCGAAAATAGCGTTGCAATATAAATCCAATGTTAAGGAATGTAATACCGTTATAATTTTATGCAAACCTAATAAATATTTTAGACTTGTCTAAAATTATTCTCAAAAAAGCTTGTTGACGAATCTATCCGGCTCATTAACTATAAATCAGGGCTGTTGTTCGATGTGTTCCACTTCAGCTACCGGACTGAACAGGTAAACGCGGCGCGAGCTTACCTCAACGCATTTATATCGTTTGCGCAGTTTCTCTTCTTTTCGGAAAATACGTCCGTCCTTGAGTTTGAACAGGGCTTTTATGGGAAGCTTTTCAACGGTGTGGACTGATTCCTTCGGTGCATCGTATTTGCGAAGTGTGCGGTACAGGTGCAGGTCGGAGCAGCTGGAAGCTGCCGGGTTATCCAGGTACCGGGTGATGGCATGTTTTATATCCGCAGGCAAGGTTTCTCCGTCAAAAAACGGCTGCATCATTTTTTTGAAATTGCTTTTCCACTCGGCGCCGTGTGGCCTGGCCTTGTGCTTATGCTCATTCCAGGTATGCAGGTGCGCAAATTCATGAACGGTGGTTACCAGGAAAGCATAGGGATTCAAATCGTAATTTACTGAGATTCGATGCCCTTTGCCCTCATGCGGCGGCCGGTAATCACCAAACTTACTGTTACGGTTGCGCGAAATTTTGAACTCACATTTAAAGTAGTCGATCCACCGGCCGATTAGCGGGGCTGCTTCAGCGGGAAGGTACTTTTCAAGAATTTTTATTTTATCCAATGTTTACCTCAAAGCAAAGATAGGGAATTGGGCAGAAAGCTTAAAGCGAAAAGCAGAAAGCTGGAAAGTTTATCTCCAGTCCTGCTTGTCGCTTGTAGTCTTAGTCTTTTAGCTTTTACATCGGATCGAGCAAAAAGCTTAAAGCGAAAAGCAGAAAGAACCATAACAGTTCTTTGATTCGTACGCTTTCAGCTTTAGTCTTTCAGCTTTTACCTTAAAAGGTTGTACACCAGCAAACTGGCCCCATAGGCCAAAACTGCCATATAAGCAAACTGAAAGGCCGGCCATTTCCAGTTTTTGGTTTCGCGGTATACAACCGCCACCGTGCTGGCGCATTGCATAGCGAAAGCGTAAAACATCATTAACGAAAACGCCACGGCCAGTGTAAACACAGGCTGGCCCGTTTCGGGATTTTTGGCTGTCTTCATTTTTTGCTGAACGGACTCCATTTTTTCGGCATTGCCTTCCACACTGTAGATAGCGGCCATCGTGCCGACAAAAACTTCGCGGGCGGCAAAGGATGTTATGAGGGCAATACCGATCTTCCAATCAAATCCCAGCGGCCTGATCACGGGTTCGATCGTATGTCCTAATACGCCGGCATAGGAGTTTTCCAGTTTTTCAGATTTTATTGCTCTTTCCAACTCATCCGGCTTCATCGAGCGGGCATATTGCGGCTGCTTATATTTTTGATCGATCTTTTCAAACCTGTCGCCCGGGCCGTACGATGCAAGCACCCACAAAATAACCGAGATGGCGATGATCACCTTGCCGGCCTGCACTACAAACGTTTTAGCGCGCTCGTACATGCTGAAAGCAACGTTGTTCCAGCGCGGCATACGATAAACGGGCAGTTCCATTATAAAGTAGCCGCGTTCGCTGCCTTTTATCACGTGTTTAAGTACAAAGGCCACTACAACGGCCGAGATCAAACTAAACACATACATGCCAGTAAGCGCCAGGCCCTGCAGGTTAAATATCAACCATACATTGCGGTTCGGCACTGCTAACGATATTAAAAGAATATAAATAGGCAACCTGGCCGAGCAGGTGACCAGCGGTGTCACCATGATGGTGATCATCCGGTCCTTCCAGTTCTCGATAGTGCGGGTGCTCATGATCGATGGTACCGCACAGGCAAAACCACCGATAAGCGGAACGACTGATTTACCGTTCAGCCCCACCTTGCGCATCAGCTTATCCATCATAAACGTAACGCGGGCCATGTAACCTGTATCCTCGAGGATTGAAATAAATGCAAATAAAATCGCAATCTGCGGTATAAAAACCATTACCCCGCTTAGCCCCCCGATGACGCCGTCGACAACTAACCCGGTTAACGGGCCGGCGGGCAAAATATGGTGCAGGTTGTTTTGTACCCACACAAATCCATCCGCGATCAGTTCCATCGGGTAGGCCGACCACGCGAAGATAGACTGGAACATAAACAGCAGCACCCCGACAAAAATGATGAGGCCAAAAAAACGGTGGGTTAATACTTTATCGATCTTATTACTGATTGATTCTTCTTTCGCCGTTTCGGGAACTTTTACCGTATCATATAATACTTCGTTTATAAAGTTGTAGCGGGCAATCGTTTCGGTGGCCTGCGCTTTTTGCGAGTGGAAAGAAAACTCTTTTTCAAGCGCTTCTATCCGGTCGCTTTGCTCGGTCGAAATAAATTTAATATCCTCATGCTGGTGTGCAAGCTGCAGGGCATAATACGGGTTATCAAGTTGCAGCTCACTGCTGATCTGTGCGATCAATTGCGGTGCAATAGCCTCGACATCGATCGATTCTTCCTGCAGGGCTATGTTATTAGCAAAGCTGATCGCTTCCTTTAATTTATCAATTCCCTCGCCTTTCCGGGGCGGCGACCGGTATAACCGGTACGCCCAGTTTTTTGGCGAACAAGTCGATATCAATAGTAATGCCGCTTTTTTTTGGCCAGATCCATCATATTCAGGGCCACAATAACCGGTATTTTCAGGTCGGCTACCTGGGTATACAAAAGCAGGTTCCTTTTCAGGTTGGTGGCATCCAGTATTACCACCACCAGGTCGGGCTTCAGCGGGTTAGCCTTGTCGGCCAGTATGGAAAATACGATTGATTCGTCTTTGCTTTTTGGGTAAAGGCTGTAAGTACCGGGCAGGTCCACAATTTCAGCCGTGCGGCCGTCAGTTAAGGTGCTGTACCCTGTCTTTTTATCAACAGTTACGCCGGGAAAATTTCCTATTTTTTGATTTAAACCGGTTAATGTATTAAAGAGGGTTGATTTACCGGTATTGGGGTTCCCAACAAGTGCAACTCTCAGGTCGGTTTTCAAGGGAATAAAAACTACTGCAAAATAATCGTCGAGGCTTCAAACTTACGAAGGCTTAACTGGTATCCCGAAACATTAACGGCTATTGGATCGCCAAGCGGCGCAACACGCGCAATCGTGATCTCTTCGCCGGGCAGGCATCCCATTTCCATCAGTTTTACCGACATTTCGAGGTCTGTAAATTCCTTTACAATTCCAACCACCCCTTGCTTAAGTTCTGAGAGCGTCATAGTTTTAAATCAATTTCCGAATCAAAGGTAAAGCTTATTTAAATTTAATCCAAATAAGAAAAGTGATTGGAATCACATTTTTTTGAGATAATCGTCATTTTTTGATGTGCAGATTTCAGATGTGCAAATGTGCGGGTAAAATTATTTGCATATCCGCGCATTTGCACGTTCGCATACCTGCACATCATCCTAACACATCTGCACATCCGCACATTTGCACATGCGCACCTCTTGCTTAATGGCCCCAAAATGCGGGCAGCCACAGCCTTTATGAAAAATGCCGCAGGACGACAATGCCATTAATCCCACCAAACCAATGAGTAAAAGTTTTTTCTTCATAATAACTTTTGCTTAGCGCTTATTATTTTAAATCTAATAACTCCGCAAGCCCCTTTATAATATGCGCCGCAAAAAATTATTCCCGACTATTTATACGATTGTACCGGGAATAAATGTTGCCTCATAGAGGCTGTGCAACAAACAAAACAAACTTGCCATCTGGTATTAAATAAGCAAGCTTGGTGGTCCTGGTGAAACCATTGTGGTTAAAAAATTAACCACAATGGTCACAAAGTGACACAAGGGCCTGGCGCTTCAAAATCTGTGGCGCGCTTTATTCTATAATACATGGGCAACAGGCGTCAAAATAAAAAGGCCCGCAGTGCAGGCCTATTGTATTTTAATTGGCCTTATGTTAAGCCCCAACCAGCGATTGATAATCTTCGGCGGATAACAATCCATCCAGGTCGGCAGGATCATTCAGGGTTGCTTTAACCATCCAGCCCTCGCCGTAAGGATCGCTGTTTACCAGCTCGGGTTGTTTGTCCAATGCGGGATTAACAGAATCGATGGTTCCGGCAACCGGCATAAACAGGTCTGAAACGGTTTTAACGGCCTCAACGGTGCCAAAAACATCATCCTTGCCCACTTCCTTACCCAACGAAGTGATGTCGATATAAACAATATCACCCAGTTCGCGCTGCGCAAACTCGGTAATGCCAATAGTAGCTACGTTGCCATCAACTTTTATCCACTCGTGATCCTTAGTGTATTTTAACCCTGCCGGAAATTCCATAATCTTTGATTTTTTTGTGTCAAAAATAGCAAAAAAGAATTAACAGAAAAGTGTGCGGGGAAAGACAAAAAAATGCGGGATCAGGTTTGACAACTTCAAAATCTGTCAAATCTTAAAACATTCGGAATCAATTTTGTGCCTCGTTTAGTCTTTCTTCAGGATCAGCACATCCTGGAAGAACACTCCAGGGTTTTCCTTCCAGTTACCCTGATAGAATTGGGTTAAACTAAGACCCGACGATTTTAATAGCATGTCCAATCCGGCCCTGGTAACGCCGATAGCGTCTTCAGGATGATGGGCAAACGGCGTGGTAAACCAGTTTTTGGATTGGTACGCGCTCTTGTTAAATATCCAGTCTACCTGGTTGGTGTTATGATATCGTCCGGGCGCTTTGCTCCTTCGCGAGAGCGAAGATTCATAAACTTCATCCAAAATAAAAAAGGTGATTATCGCTTTCCCCCCCTTGCGCAATACACGGGCAATCTCGTCGAAATAGAAAATAGCGTCTTTTTCACTCAGATGGGTCCAAACCGACAGTGCTGTCACCATATCCTGCGACCCGGACGAAACAGGCCAGGGCTTTAGTTCCGGCGACTGCGAACCTGCATAAGTCGGGTTGGCAAGGTCAAAATGTACAAAATGATAATTCTGAAAACTGTAATGCGATTTGCAAAATTCGATGTCTTCTTTCATTACATCTATGCCGGTGTAGCTGCCGCCGTCGCCAACGAAGGGTTCAGATGAAATACCCAGCAAACCGGTTCCGCATCCGATATCCAGTATGTTAGCGCCGGTCTTTTTCGTCAACTCCTGGTAAAGCAGCGTCTGAAAAATCCCGATCACGTGGGCCCATTCGGCATAGGAAAGTTTACCGCCCCGGCGATCAGGGTATGCGGGGATCAGCCTTATATTCTTAGTTCTTCGGATATGTTTGCGGTCTGTGTCGCGAAAGACACGGTCGAGCCAGGGGAACAGTTTTTGTTTCATTTTTAAATAAGCCGCCACCGCCTTTCGATGTAAGATGACAAAAGGCATGGATTTTAACTCGTCTGCCGGTTGCGAACCGGCGCAAAATTAGAAAAAGGCATATTTAAAAGTTGAAGTCAATCAAAATTAATACATTCAAAATTTATCAAACCTCAACACCCGCTCATTGCCAATGTACCCGGTAACGCGCATCCGTATCGACACAAAAGGGTTAACACAACTTAACATATTTCAATGTTAACCATTTTTTAATTTATTTATAATCAAGTATTTAATAAAAAATTGAATCAAATGTCTTAACATCTTTTTTGTGCATTCACTGACATGAATTTGTCAGTAAATTAACTTCAAAATTCACGGTGAAGGCTAAGCGTCATTTCAATGTTGACATGGTACCGGGTCTGGGGGTAACCCCTACTCCTCTACCATCTCGCTGTTCGGCGCGGCAGGCTCAGGATGTTCCCGCTTGAAATAGCGTTTCTGGAAAAGTAAAATGGCGATCACGCCAACAGATATGGATGCATCGGCCAGGTTAAATATCGGCTCAAAAAATTTAAACTCCTGCCCGTGCCAAACCGGGAACCAGGAAGGCCAGGTACCTTTAAAAAGCGGGAAATAAAACATATCAACCACCTGACCTTCAAATAGTTTGCCGTGCTGATAGATGATACCGTAAAATGTTGAATCGATGATATTACCCATGGCGCCGGCAAAGATGAGCGCGACACACCAAATGAGCCCGCGATGGTATTTATGCCTGATGAGGTATACCAGTCCGAAGCCTATGCAGGTCACGGCCAAAATCCGGAATATAGTTAAAGCAAGTTTGCCGCCTTCGCCGCCAATTTCCCAGCCAAAGGCCATACCGTTGTTTAAAGTATAACGCAACATACCCTTCCTGCCTAATAAGTGGATGGCGCCCAGGTCCTGCTCTATATGCGTCCTGACCCAGGTTTTTATCAGCTGATCGGCAATTAATATGATGACAATTAAAAGAAAGGGTTTGGTATAAGCCGCTTTCATTTACTGCCTGAGTTTTGCCTCCATGCTCAGCGTGGTATGCGGCACTGCGCGCAGGCGTTCCTTAGGGATCAGCTTGCCGGTCTCGCGGCAAATACCGTAGGTTTTGTTTTCTATGCGGACCAGCGCTGCTTCCAATTGTTCAATAAACTTTTTCTGGCGTGCGGCCAGCTGGTTTATCTGTTCCTTTTCAAGCGTTGCCGATCCGTCTTCCAATGTTTTGTAGGTGCCCGCAGTGTCATCGGTGCCATTGGCATTCGGCGAGCTCAACGATGTTGCGAGCGAGTTTAATTCTTCTTTAGCTATACGCAGCTTATCGAGCAATATGCCTCTGAATTCCTGCAGATCCGATTCGGAGTACCTGGTCTTTTCGTTTTCTTGTTTCATTTACGTTTTACTAATAGCAATCAAAATTTCATTTCCATCAATCTCTGTCTTTTCACCTTCAGTTAGCTCATTATCAGTAAGAATACTGTCTGCCAAAATTTCGGCGCAAATATAGGATAAATTATTATTCACCGCATCCCAAATATAAGCCGGGCATTTTATGCGTACATTGATCCGATCGATCACTTCCAGGCCCATATTCTTGCGCTGGTTTTGAATACGGTTGATCACCTCGCGCGCCAAACCTTCCTGTTTCAATCCGGTGGTAAGCGTAACATCTAAAGCCACCGTTAGTTTTCCTAAATTTGCAACCTGCCAGCCGGGGACATCTTCAGCGATAATTTCCACGTCGCTTAGGAGAATTGTATGATGAGCGGTGATTTGAATAGTGCCTTCCGTTTCCAGCCTCGCTATTTCATCGGCAGTAAGGGTTCCTATAGCTTCGGCCACCGCTTTCATATCCTTGCCTACTTTGGCGCCAAGCGCCTTAAAGTTTGGTTTGATCTTCTTTTTGATAAAACCCGAAGCATCCGTAATATATTCAATGCCCTTAACATTAGTTTCGGATAAGATCAAATCCTTCACCTGTTCTACCTGGTCTTCAAAGTTCTTATCCAAAATAGGCAGCAGCACCCTGCTGAGTGGCTGGCGAACATTTATGCCTACCTTTTTGCGCAGCGACAATACCAGCGAAGAAATATCCTGGGCCATTTGCATGCGCTCTTCAAGCGCTTTGTTTACCAACGCCTGGTTATACTCAGGGAAATAAGCCAGGTGAACTGATTCAAATCCCTCTTTCCGGGTAGTCTTGTTAAGATCGGTGTATAACCTGTCGGCAAAGAACGGCGCAACGGGCGACATTAGTTTGGCAATAGTCACCAAACAGGTATAAAGCGTTTGGTAGGCTGATAATTTATCAAAAGAATCCTCCGACTTCCAGAAACGGCGGCGGCTCAGGCGCACATACCAGTTGCTCAGGTGTTCGTCTACAAACTCCTGTATCGCGCGGGACGCTTTGGTGGGTTCATAATCGGCATAAAAACCATCGACATCTTTGCTCAAAGTATTCAGCAGTGAGATGATCCATTGATCGATCTCAGGCCGGTCATTTATATCTATTTCCGCCCCGGCATATTTGAATTTATCGATGTTGGCATACAGGGCGAAGAATGCATAAGTGTTATAAAGCGTGCCGAAGAATTTGCGGCGCACTTCATCCAGCCCTTCCATATTAAACTTCAGGTTATCCCAGGGCGATGCATTACTGATCATGTACCAGCGCGCAGCATCCGGGCCGTATTGTTCGATGGTAGAGAACGGATCAACCGCATTCCCCAATCGTTTGGACATTTTGTTGCCGTTTTTATCCAGCACCAGGCCGTTTGAAACCACATTTTTAAACGCGACGCCTTTGTTGCCAACCCGCTCATTAACCGCTTTCACCTCATCACTGGCCTCGCTCAACATCACCGCAATGGCATGCAGCGTAAAAAACCAGCCGCGGGTTTGGTCTACCCCTTCGGCGATAAAATCTGCCGGGTACGCATTTTCAAATTGTTCCTTATTTTCAAACGGGAAATGCCATTGCGCGTAAGGCATGGCGCCGCTGTCAAACCAAACGTCGATCAGGTCAGGCTCGCGGAACATCGGTTTACCGGTCGATGATACCAGGATTACATCGTCGACATAGGGACGGTGCAAATCGACTATCTCGAAGCCTTCAGGCATAGCGCCAGCTTTTATCGCTTTGTCAATCTCTGCTTCGAGTTCAGCAATCGATCCGATACACTTTTCCTCCGCGCCATTCTCCTCTCGCCAGATCGGCAGCGGCGTTCCCCAAAAACGAGACCGCGAGAGGTTCCAATCCACCAAATTCTCCAGCCAGTTGCCAAAACGGCCCGTTCCGGTCGATTCAGGTTTCCAGTTGATGGTTTTGTTCAGCGCCACCATTTTATCCTTTACGGCGGTGGTGCGGATAAACCAGCTATCGAGCGGATAATATAATATAGGCTCGTCCGAACGCCAGGAGTGGGGGTAACTGTGCTCGTATTTTTTTACGTCGAACGCTTTGTTTTCTTCTTTTAGTTTGATCGAGATCAGCACATCGGTCGGCTTAAAACCCGGCTCTTCGCGCTCTTCCTTGCTGTAATATTCTTCTTTCACGTAGCGACCTGCAAAATCGGTCACCTCATCAACAAAGCGCCCCTGCTTATTCACCAGCGGTACTTCTTTACCGGCTTCATCCTTCACCATCACCGATGGTACGCCATTTTCCTTACACGCCCTGAAGTCGTCCGCGCCAAAAACCGATGCGGTATGGACAATGCCGGTACCATCCTCGGTGGTCACAAAGTCGGCAGCGATCACCCTGAAGGCATTTGCTTCCAGGTCGGCATTGGTTACGTAAGGTAATAATTGCTCATAATGAATGCCGACCAGTTCCGAACCTGAAATATATCCCGTTGCCAGTCCGGCTCTATCGTAAGCATAAGGCTGTGCCTTATTTTTAGGATCATAGTGCAGGCCATCTAAGGTCGGAACGACATTTGGGCCAGCTACTTTAGTAACCAAAGCATCGGCTAAGATCACCGTCACCGGGATTCCGGTATATTGATTATAAGTTTTTAGCTTAACATATTTGATATTCGGGCCCACCGCCAACGCACAATTTGCCGGCAAGGTCCATGGCGTGGTTGTCCAGGCCAAAATGTACAGATCGGTATCAACGCCGTCAAACAGAAATTCAGAATTCTTATCCCGCTTTACCTTAAATTGCGCGGTTACCGAAGTATCCTTTACATTTTTATAGGTGCCCGGCTGGTTCAACTCATGCGAGCTTAAACCGGTACCCGATTTTGGCGAATAAGGCTGAACGGTATAACCCTTGTACAGCAGGTCTTTCTCATGCAGCTGTTTCAGTATCCACCAAAGCGTTTCTATGTATTCGTTTTTGTAGGTGATATAAGGGTCTTCAAGGTCGACCCAATAGCCCATTTTTTCGGTAAGGTCGTTCCAGATATCGGTATACCGCATCACTTCCTTGCGGCATTCGTTGTTGTAATCCTCAACGGAGATTTTCTTACCAATATCATCCTTGGTGATGCCCAATGCTTTTTCAACGGCAAGTTCTATCGGCAGGCCGTGCGTATCCCAGCCGCCTTTGCGTTTTACCTGGTAGCCTTTAAGCGTTTTGTAGCGGCAAAAAATATCTTTTATGGAGCGCGCCATTACGTGGTGTATACCGGGCATGCCGTTAGCGCTCGGCGGGCCCTCATAAAAGGTGTAAGGGTTATTTGCCGGGCGGCTGCTGATGCTTTTTTCGAAGATGTTATGCTTCTTCCAAAACTCCAGTATTTCCGCGCCGGTCTCCGATAAATTTAAAGCTTTATATTCCTTATACATGCCGCCTGTTTCACCAAAAATTTTAGAGGTGCAAAGTTAGGAAATTTGCGGTTAAAAACATCATAATAATGTGAAAGTGAATGGTAGATTTTATTCGTTGATCTATCGGCTGACTCACCGAAATCAAGGCCCACATCGCCCCCGTTTAACATTATTTAACACAATCCCCAAAACAAATGGTCGCCCATTATTTGCGCCTCCCGTTTTCGTTTTGCATCTTAGCACACTTTTTTTAAACGATTGAAAATGAATTTGACGCGCAAGCTATTCCTCGCAACCTTAACATCACTCATCATATCGGGCAGCTTATATGCCCAGCAGGTTAAAAAGAAACCTGCGGCCGGCCAAAAAGCAAAACCTGCCGCAGCCGCTCAAAAAGCAGAACCTGCAACTTTACCGAATGACCCTGATGTGCTTACCGGCAAATTGCCCAATGGCCTAACGTATTATATCCGCAAAAACACAGAGCCCAAAAACAGGGCGGTATTGTACCTGGTGGTGAAGGCCGGCTCGGTGCTGGAGGACGATAACCAGCAGGGCCTGGCGCACTTTACCGAGCACATGGCCTTTAACGGCACACGCGATTACCCGAAAAACGAGTTGGTGAACTACCTGCAAAAATCGGGCATTAAATTTGGCGCCGACCTGAATGCCTATACTTCATTCGACGAAACAGTTTACCAATTGCCATTGCCGACCGACAGCGACAAAGTTTTTGCAAATGGCCTGAATATATTAGCCAACTGGGCTGCCTACCAAACCTTCGATCCGAAAGAGATTGATGCCGAACGCGGCGTGGTGCTTGGCGAAGCGCTGGCCCGCGGCAAAAACGCTGAAGAACGGCTGCGTTACCAAACCTGGCCGGTTTTACTTAACAATTCGCGGTATGCTGACCGCCTGCCCATCGGGAAAGAAGATATTATAAAGAATTTTCAGCCTGAAACCATCAAATCATTTTACCACGACTGGTACCGGCCGGACCTGGAGGCGGTGATTGCCGTTGGCGATTTCGACCCGCAGGCGGTTTTAGGCGCCATTAAGCATGATTTCGGGTCGCTGACCAATCC
>Ga0206971_10044_pt1 | contig 42761 bp, 34 predicted proteins | sample Alteio_BWOrgHeat_85_FD_152917 | JGI IMG/M metagenome (GOLD analysis project Ga0206971, IMG submission 152917) | Enriched cells from forest soil in Barre Woods Harvard Forest LTER site, Petersham, Massachusetts, United States -... | ecosystem: Environmental > Terrestrial > Soil > Temperate forest >...
TAGATTTACCAGCTACATCCAACGCTATCATATCGCCATTTTCTACCAGCCCTAAATTACCACCAATGGCCGATTCGGGCGAAACATGCAATATTACCGTACCGAATGCGGTACCGCTCATGCGCCCGTCGGATATGCGCACCATATCGGTTACGCCTTTATCCAGTAGTTTTTTAGGCAGCACCATATTGCCTACCTCCGGCATACCGGGATAGCCCACCGGACCAACGCTTTTTAAAACCATCACACAGGTTTCGTCAATATCCAGGTTGGGGTCGTCAACACGGGCATGGTAATCTTCGATATCTTCAAAAACAACAGCACGGCCGCGATGCTGCATCAATTCTGGCGTAGCAGCCGATGGTTTAATAACCGCGCCGTTTAAAGCCAGGTTGCCTTTAAGCACTACAATGCCCGCTTCGGGTATCATGGGTTGTTTAAAGGTATGTATTACTTCTTCGTTATAAATGGTGCCGGTGGTTGCTATGTTTTCTTTATGCGATTTCCCGGTAACAGTTAGCGTATCCAAGTCTAATACAGAACCCATTTGTTTAATTATAGCCGGTAAGCCGCCCGCATAATAAAAATCTTCCATCAGGTATTTACCCGAAGGCATCAGGTTTAATAACAGCGGCATTTTACTGCCAATTTTATCAAAATCTTCTATATTCAAGTCAACGCCTATGCGGCCGGCTATAGCGGTTAAGTGGATCACAAAGTTGGATGAGCCGCCAATGGCCGCGTTAACTTTTATCGCATTCTCAAAAGCCGCGCGGGTTAATATTTTCGACATCTTAAGGTCCTCTTTCACCATCTCCACAATGCGCCTGCCCGAAAGTTGTGCAATGCGTTTTTTCCTCGAATCAACCGCGGGTGTTGCTGCCATCCCGCTTAACGACATCCCCAGCGACTCGACCATACAAGCCATAGTTGAGGCTGTACCCATTGTCATGCAATGGCCCGCGCTGCGCGACATACAGCTTTCCGCCTCGGTAAATTCTTCGTAAGATATTTTGCCTGTTTTAAGATCGTCGGTTTGTGTCCATACACTGGTGCCCGAACCTATATCATGACCCTTATATTTGCCATTCAGCATGGGGCCTCCTTGCACTACTATAGTTGGCAGGTCAACGCTGGCCGCGCCCATCATCGTAGAGGGGGTAGTTTTATCGCAGCCGGTAAGCAGTACTACCCCATCAATAGGGTTGCCCCGTATTGATTCCTCGGCATCCATGCTCGCCAGGTTGCGGAAAAGCATGGCCGTAGGTTTCAGCAACGTTTCGCCTAATGACATAATGGGAAACTCCAGCGGGAAACCGCCTGCCTCCAGTACGCCCCGCCTCACGCTTTCGGCTATATCACGCAAATGCGCGTTGCAGGGGGTAAGTTCCGACCAGGTATTGCAGATGCCTATAACCGGGCGACCGTCAAACATATCTTCGGGCATGCCCTGGTTCTTCATCCAGCTGCGGTAGATGAAACCCATTTTATCTTTTTTGCCAAACCAGTCGGAACTGCGGTATGCACACATAATATTAAGCGGTATATAGGTTTATTATAGTTGGTGTTAACGCTTGCAAAGTAATAAATCTTTAAAACAAAATCGGCTTTAGCTTAAATATTTACGACCGCTACTAATTTGATCGCCTCTATTGCCTCTTTCACGTCATGCACCCTCAAAATGTTAGCGCCTTTCATTAGCGCGATGGTATTTAAAACAGTGGTACCGTTCAAGACATCATCAGCTGTACCGCCTAACAGGCTATAGATCATTTTTTTGCGGGATATGCCTGCCAGGATTGGAAGCCCCAAGGTGTTAAATTCATCCAACCGGTTCAGCAGCGCGTAACCATGCTCCGGTTTTTTGGCAAAGCCGAAGCCGGGGTCGATAATTACATCAATTACACCTAACTGCTTTAGCTGGTGATAACGTTCAACAAAATAATCAAACACTTCGTTAAAAACATCATCGTAAACCGCTAATTGGTTCATGGTTTTGGGGTTGCCTTTCATATGCATGAGGACGTAAGGCACTTTCAAGCGCGCAACCGTGGCAAACATATCCGCGTCCAGTTGTCCGCCAGAAATATCATTAATTATATGCGCCCCTCCTTTTACCGCACCCTCCGCCACTTTTGCACGAAAGGTATCAACCGATAAAACCGCATCCGGAAAACTCGCGGCAATAGCTTCAACAACAGGCAGCAATCTGTCCATTTCTTCCTGTTCAGAAATATCATCCGCGCCGGGGCGCGAGGAGTAAGCGCCCAGGTCTAAAAAAGTAGCGCCCTCCGTTAACATTTTTCCAGCATGCTCCAAGGCATCAGCAATGGAGGGCTTCCGGCTTCCGGCATAAAAAGAATCGGGTGTAAGGTTAATAATGCCCATTACTTTCGGTGTGCTCAAATCAATGAGTTTACCTGATGCATTTAGCGTTGCCTTTTTATGAAAAAATGTATCTTTAGCCACTGTTTGTTTTGTTGTAAAGTTGCAAAGTTGTAATGTTGTAAAGTTACTTTGAATTTGTGATTTTGAATGAAGGTTTAATCGCCGCATATTGCAACATTTCAACTTTACAACTTTTAAACATTCCAACAACTTGAATACATCAACCGAATACGAAGCCGTAATTACTATTTGCAAGGCACTTTTTATTAAAAAAACGCACGACTATGGTACTGCCTGGCGCGTGCTTCGCCCCGAATCAATAACCGACCAGATATTTATTAAGGCGCAGCGCGTACGCACGCTCGAGGAAAAGAAAATAGCAAAGGTTGATGAAGATATTACCGGCGAATATGTTGGTATGGTGAACTATTGCGTTATCGCGATGATGCAGCTGGAATGTAGCGACGATACACCTGTTGAATTATCGCCTGATCATGTAAGCCGCTTGTTTGATGAAAAGGTACAGGAAACCAAAGAATTAATGTTTGCTAAAAATCATGATTATGGCGAGGCCTGGCGCGATATGCGCATAAGCTCATTAACAGATCTGATATTAATGAAACTACTGCGCGTAAAACAAATAGAAGACAACAAGGGCCTCACACTGGCATCGGAAGGGATAAAGGCGAATTACCAGGATATACTCAATTACTCGGTATTCGCACTTATAAAATTGGGGGTAAAATGAAAAACGGGTTTTTATGGTTCTGCAGAATTGGCGTAGGCTTGCTGTTTATTTTCTCGGGCCTCATAAAAGCGAATGACCCGCTGGGTTTTTCTTATAAACTGGAAGAGTATTTCGAGGTTTTCCATATCACTTTTTTAAATAATCTGGCACTTAGTATTGCCATCTTACTATGTGCTTTAGAAATGACATTGGGTTTTGCCTTATTAATAGGTGTTCGTGCCAAACAGGTAGCCTGGGGGTTATTGCTTATCATTATCTTCTTTGCCTTTTTAACCTTTTATTCGGCGTTTTTTAAAGTTGTGCAAACCTGCGGTTGCTTTGGCGATGCCATACCGTTAACACCATGGCAATCGTTCAGCAAGGACCTGGTATTGCTATTGCTTATCATCGTACTGTTTAAAAACAAGGATAAAATAAACCCCCTATTCAGTTTTAAAACCGGGGAGCGGTTATTCATTATTTCTATAGTACTATCCATCGGCTTTGGGTTATATACCTATAATTTTTTACCGGTAATTGATTTTTTGCCCTATAAGATCGGCGCGAATATTCCCGAGGAGATGAAAACTCCGCCGGGTGCCGTGCCCGATGAATTTGAACTAACCTATAACCTTAAAAATAAAAAAACCGGCGAAACTAGAACAATGACTGATAAAGAATACCTTAAAACAGGTATTTGGAAAGATAATAATTGGGCAGTAATTGGCAATCCTGAAAGCCGCCTGGTTAAAAAAGGGTTTACCCCAAAAATCACTGACCTGGCTATACAGGACGCGCAGCGTACCGACTATACGCAGGAACTGTTATCAAACCCGTTTTATAGTTTGGTAATTGTGGCTTATGACCTGAAAAAAACTGATGGTGCCGCCATTAACCGCCTTAACGCGCTCGCGACTAATTTAACGCAGAACTTTAACACGCGCACTATATTACTCACCTCTGCATCGGCTGCTGATGCTACAACTTTTGCCAAACAATATCATTTAATAAGCGAGCTGTTTTATGCCGATGGGGTACCGTTAAAATCAATGGTGCGCTCAAACCCAGGGGTTATTTTACTTAAAAACGGGACTATTATTAATAAATGGCATTACCATACCGTACCTGATTACGACCACTTGGTAAAACAATATTTTCAGCAATGATACGCTACCTCATCCGCAAATTTATTTATGGCTCGGCAGTAATGCTGGGTATTGTGGTGGTGGTGTTTTTTCTGTTCAACATATTACCGGTCGATCCCGCCCGCATGACCCAGGGCCAGCGCGCTGATGTGCAATCATTACAAGCCGTACGCAAAGAGTTTGGTTTAGATAAACCTATTCCCGTACAATTTGCCTATTATATCAATGACCTTTCGGCTATCGGCATCCACTTAAACACCCCGGCCGAACGGTTACGCTATCATTATATACCCTTGTTTGCCATTTCGCAACAAAAAGTGGTCGCCTTAAAATGGCCCTACCTGCGGCGTTCGTATCAAACCAGTAAGGATGTAGCGTCGCTGCTGCTCGAAGTGGTACCCAATACGCTGGTACTCGCCACAACCGCCATGCTCTTCGCTATAATTATCGGTGTATTTTTGGGGATATTAAGCGCGGTGCATAAAGATACATGGGTAGACCGCTCGGCTTTGGCTTTTTCCACCTTAGGCATATCCGCTCCTTCATTTTTCGCGGGGATTATTATCGCCTGGATATTTGGTTTTGTATTAAGCAGGTACACGGGCCTTAATATGTCGGGCAGTTTATATAGTTATGATCCGTTCACGGGCGAAGTGCTCACGCTGAAAAATTTAATATTACCTGTGGTTACTTTGGGGCTTAGGCCCCTGGCTATTATTGTGCAGCTTACCCGCAACGCCATGCTGGATGTGTTGGGGCAGGATTATATCCGCACCGCGAAAGCAAAAGGGTTAAGTTATAACGCTATTATTTACCGCCACGCCTTAAAAAATGCGCTAAACCCGGTTATAACGGCTATCGCCACCTGGTTCGCCTCCTTACTGGCAGGGTCGTTTTTTGTGGAATATGTATTTGGCTATAACGGGCTGGGTAAAACCACCGTTAATGCTTTGGAGTTGTCGGATTTCCCGGTGGTGATGGGTTCCATATTGTTTATCGCTTTTATTTTTGTGGTGATCAATATTCTGGTAGATGTTGTTTATGTTTGGATAGACCCCAGAGTTAAATTACAATGAAGTTATTTTTTATAGGTTTTATGGGATGCGGCAAAACCACATGGAGCCGCAAGCTGGCGGCCCACCTGGGTTATGCCTTTGTTGACCTTGACCAGCTACTGGAAGAAAAGGCCGGCATGACCATAGCCGAATACTTTACCATACACTGGCAGGAAGCGTTCCGCGAACTGGAATCGAAAATACTGAAAGAAACTGTTTATCCCGAAAATGCCGTTGTATCAACCGGTGGCGGACTGCCCTGTTTTTTTGATAATATGGATTGGATGAATGCCAATGGCCAAACTATCTATATCCAATTATCGCCAAAAACCCTGGCCGAAAGGCTGGATAAAGGTAAAACCACCCGTCCTTTATTGCATGGTTATCATGGTGATGAACTGGTTGTGTTTATCGGCGAAAAATTGGCAGAGCGCGCCCCATTTTATGAGCGGGCCACGCATATTGTTAATGGAATAGATATGTCTGTCGAAGGGCTGGCGCAACTGATAGGATAAATGATCGGTGATTATATGAATGTTAAACTTACAGGATGATAAAACATATTTTAATGCGGATTAAAGGCACGCTGGAAATTTATTTTCAGTTCAACCTGTTAAAAAAACGTAAATTAACCATTGGCGCGTCCAAAATTAAATTAGGTAAGGAATGGATGCTTTCTGAATATGATGCCCTCGATGCGAGTAAAGCGTCGGATTGGCAACGTTTATTCGGGAACGGGCGCTTAACCAATATTTTGGCAGAACACGTGTGGGAGCATATCCCCGATGAAGAAACCCGTCTTTCTAACCAAAACTGCTATGATTACCTGCAAAAGGGCGGCAGGCTGCGCATTGCCGTTCCTGACGGGAACAATCCGGACAAAGAATATATTGAATGGGTAAGGGTTGGCGGCAGCGGCGTGGGCGCCCACGATCATAAAATATTGTACACTTATGATGTGATGAAAAGCAGGTTGGAAAAAGCAGGCTTCAGGGTTGAGCTATTGGAATATTGGAACGAGAACGGCCAATTCCATTATACAGACTGGACAACCGATGGCGGCATGGTCCACCGTTCACGCAGGTATGACCCGCGAAATAAGGACGGCAAATTGGGCTATACCTCGCTCATTGTTGATGGGTTAAAGGATTAAATGGAGCCTTAGCTAAAAACATGGATAATTTAAGAATTGCGATAACAGGATGGGGCGGAATTTCAGCATTAGGCTTGAATAGTGAAACTGTTTGGAATAAATACCTGGATAATCAGCATTACTTCACTAAAAGAGAATTCAATTCCAGAAAAGAATGGTGTGCCCCGCTTTCGGCTGAATGTAAAGCAAACATAGTTGCTTTAAGTTCAGAAAAGCCTCAATACCGACAATTGGATCCAAGTGTTTTGTATGCTATAGCTGCATCCAGGATTGCAGTTCAGCAGGCGGGATGGGATAAGCATTCAGCATTTGGAATTAATATCGGCTCCTCAAGGGGAGCCACTACAACTTTTGAAAAATATCATACTCAATTCATAGAAAGTAACGGGCAATTTGTCAGTCCTTCAACTTCGCCAACCACAACCTTAGGAAACATTGCCAGTTGGGTAGCTGTTGATGCAGGTGCAAATGGCCCTGCTATTTCACATTCAATTACCTGTTCAACAGCTTTACATGCGGTAGCTAATGCAGCGGCCTGGCTTAAATCGGGTTTATGTTCGCGCTTCCTGGTGGGCGGAAGTGAAGCCCCTTTAACAGCTTTTACTATCGCTCAAATGAAGGCTCTTAGAGTTTATTCATCTCTTAATGATCTATACCCTTGCCGTTCAATGGATCTCAGTAAGAAACAAAATTCAATGATCTTGGGCGAAGGGGCCGCTAGTTTTTGTTTGGAATTAAAGCCTGATGATGGACTGGCCTATATTACCGGAATTGGGTATGGCACGGAAAGCATTGATCATGGAGCTGCTATTTCTGCCAATGCGTTATGTTTGCAGCAGTCTATGCTAATGGCAATTAAAGGCGTTAACGTGGAAACCGTAGACGCGATAATTCTGCATTCGCCGGGCACAATAAAGGGAGACGATTCTGAAATGAATGCAATTAAAGCAGTTTTCGGGCAATATAAGCCTCTTCTAACTTCTAACAAATGGAAGATCGGTCATACTTTCGGGGCTTCAGGAGCATTTAGCATGGAAATGGCTTTGCTCATGTTAAAAAATAATCGGTTTATTCAACCGCCTTATCTTGTACAACAAGATTCAAATCGTACTTTAAAAAGAATTTTGGTAAACGCTGTAGGCTTTGGGGGTAACGCCGTAAGTGTTTTAATTGAAAAATAATTTGGTTTATTAACCCCCGATATTGTAGCTCACCACGTAACGATTGGTTTTAATTACCGTTAAAATGAAACATTTTAGCTAAAAAAGCATTTATAATTAATAGTTATGATAAAATTTTTACTATTAATTTTTACTGCCGCAATTGTTTTTAATACTAATGCCCGGGCCCAGCAATATGTTTTATACGGTAATATAACCGACCAACAAAACAAGCCTGTTCCATTTGCCTCGGTTTATATCAAAAACTCATCTTACGGAAGCACTGCCAATGAAAATGGCGACTATCTTTTTAAATTAAGTCCGGGCAGCTATGTGGCTATTTATCGTTTTGTGGGTTATAAAGAGAGGGTCGTAAAAATTACAATAACCAATCATGATGAGCACATGAATGTGCAGTTGAGCGATGATCTGTTTGTGCTGGCCGATGTTAAAGCTAAAAAAAACGATTTATCTGATCCGGCAACTGCTATTATGCGCCGGGTAATTAGTAAGCGCGAATATTATTTAAACGAGGTAAAGTCTTACTCGTCTGTTGAATATATTAAGGGCGTAAAACTAATAGTAAGCTCGCCAAAAACCCTTTTAGCCAGGGAGATGGCAAAATTGCTTAATTTGGATACCGCCGGAAGAGGTATATCCTACCAGTCAGAGTCACTTTCAACCTTTAGTTTTGAACAGCCTGATAAAGTAAAAGAAGTATTTATCGCTTCAAAATCGGCCGGTTCAAACCCGCCTTTTGGGTATAATAAAGCTTCGGACCTACAGGTAAATTTTTACAACAATTTATTTATTGTCGATGGCCTCAGCAGTCATGGGTTTGTTTCGCCTGTAGCTGCCAGGGCGTTTACTTATTATACTTATAAGTTATTGGGTACAATTGTTCAGGATGGAAAAAAAATTGACAAAATACAGGTAATACCCAAGCTTAATGCTCTGGCATTTACCGGCTGTATATATATTATGGAAGATGACTGGCGTATTTACAGCGTTGACCTTATGCTTACAAAAGCCAAAAACAACCTGAATTTTGTTGATACATTAAAAGTTAGTCAACAATATATTCCGATAAAAAATAATGTTTGGGAGCCCTTGTCTTTCCAGTATAAATATACAGGCAGCGTACAGGGTTTTAAATATAGCGGGTATTATTTAGGTATAACCAATAATTATAAAATTGACACCACTTTTAGAAAGGATTATTTTTCCGGCGAAATTTTACATGTGGATACCGAGGCCAACAAAAGGGACGCCGCGTTTTGGGCATATTCAAGGCCCGTGCCTTTAACAACAGCTGAGGCCAGGAACTATAAAACAAAGGACAGCATTTCAGGATTGAAGGAGTACACGGTTTATTTGGATTCGATGCATCATGCAGACAACAAATTAAAGATACTTCCCTACCTGATCAAAGGCTACTTAACGACCTCGATAACCGGAAAAGATTCATTATACCTGTACCCCCTGCTGCAAACCGTTTATTATAATACCGTTGAGGGCTACGGTATATACCTGAGGGCCAGGTATTCAAGAACATTTGACGACAACCGGTCATACAGCATAACGCCCACTTTACGATATGGTTTTGCAGATAAATTGTTCAGCGCCAATTTACATACAACATATACCTACGACCAGGCACATGCCGGAAAGTTTTTTTTAAATTTTGGCAGTGATATGCCCGACCTGAACAGCTTAGGTACCCGTTCGCTTTACTTTAATACGTTAAGTAGTTTAATAAGCGAACAGAATTTTGTTAAATATTATCGTTCGGAATTTGGGGATATTGGATACCAGCGCGAATTAGTTAATGGGGTGTTATGGTATGCAAACATTTCGTATGCCAACCGCACGCAATTATATAATACTTCGTTTAACCATATTTTCAGCTATTCCGACAGGCATTACACTTCCAATAACCCGTTGGCGCCAAACGCGCCCGAAGATGACCGGTCAATATTGTTTCCGCAAAACAAGGCTTTAACTTTTAATACTTTCATAAAGTTTACTTTCGATCAGCAATATATTACCAGGCCCACAGGTAAAATTTATTTACCATCCAAGTACCCGGTTATTACTGTTAATTACCGTAAAGGGATAAATGGCGTGCTGGGTTCGGATGTTGATTATGATTTTGCATCTCTGCAGGTAGAGCAAGACTACGTACCTATGGGTTTACTGGGCCATTCGGCATTCAGGATTACAGCCGGCGATTTTTTTAACCGGAAAACCTTGTATTTTATGGATTATAACCACTTTTTGGGCAACCAGGGTACAACAGCCGATCCAACGTATGTTGGGAGTTTCCACTTTTTACCTTTTTATACATTTAGTACAGCCGACCCATTTTTTGAGGCGCACTACCAGCATAATTTTGCGGGGGCCCTGTTTGATAATATCCCATTGCTGAAAAAGCTGAAACTCGAAGAAATAGTTGGAGCGAATTATTTGAGTGAAAAAATAAATCCAAATTACTCCGAATTTTATTTTGGCATAAAACGGCTGATATATGGGGCAGATTACGGCGTATCGTACCAGGGAAACAAAAAATACCTGCAGGGTTTCAGGATATTTTATGGCTTGAGATAGCAATTTGCCGGGAGGTTTTATAGTTGTACCTGCCGGTTGCTATTTTTTCCAAACGTAAAAAGTCTCAAGACTTTCGATTTGAGGCTTGTGACTTGAACCGGTAGAAGGAAGTGTCGAACTTGTTGAATAATCTGCAAACAATTATTAATGCAAAAGGCATGGTTGCATAGGTTGTTGGTTATCCCGGAAATAAATTTTCAAACAAGCCACGAGCATGAACAGGTTTTTTGAAAACAGATCGTCTTTCGGTTTAACCGTTTCAGGTGAGTGCGCAGGCTATGGTTTTTACATTCTATCCGATTTGTGCCGTAACGCAACCATCTTTAAATCTTTGCCGTAAAAGTAGTTGCCTGTTAATTAACTGGTTTATGTGCGTTTGTGGAAATTTTTTTAGGGTTATAGTGGCGAAATCTATAAAGTGGTGTTGCTTCGTTCTGATATTGTCCGGGGCGGTCTCTTCCTATGCAAATGTTTACAAAGCCGCCATTTCTGTCATAGTAAAGCCAAAGCCGGCCCCACACCACTACAACCGCCTATCCGTTAACTCATTTAAGTACAAACCGCTTCCATTTTTTAGTTTTGGCCCTCCAGATATCACGATGAATGTTTGCGGCACCAATGCAATATTAAACTCATCTACGGTTCCCGGCTATTCAAGCTCAACTTTAATATGGGATAATGGTACAACAGCCACTTCCCGTACAGTTACGAGTTCAGGGACCTATTGGTGGCAGGTAACCGGAACCAATGTAGTTGCAAATGGTGATTTTTCGTCGGGTGATACCGGGTTTACCAGCTCTTATGCCGATAAGACCCCTGGCCCCAACGGTACCAATCTTTTTCCCGAGGCCACCTATGCGGTAGGTACAAATCCCCATGCTTACCATAGTTCGTTTTCCACATTTGGCGACCATACAACCGGGAGCGGAAATATGTTAATTGTTAACGGCGCCTCTACACCAAATGTTACCGTATGGCACCAAAATATTACCATTGCAGCCAATACGGATTATGTTTTTTCGGGTTGGGTAACCTCTGCAACTGCAAGCAATCCGGCTATATTGCAATTTTCTATTAATGGCACTCCATTGGGAAGTGCAATAACCCCCTCTGCCTCATTAGCAGACGGGGTTTGGCAGTTTTTTACCGCTACCTGGAATTCGGGCGCTACCAGCGGTAGTGTGCCTATTGCTTTGGTCAATCAAAATACAGCTGCCAGCGGTAATGATTTTGCTATTGATGATATCGTATTTGCCCCGGTTTACCGTCAAAATATTATTGTAAATCTTAACCCCGTACCGGTTTTGGCAGTAACCAGCCCGGGGGCACAATGCGGTGGTACGTATGATCTTAAAAATGCCATTACCGGCTATAATGCGACTACTTATACTTACGCTTATCAAAACGGAGCAACTACACTTGGCTCGTCGGTTGTTTCGGCCTCGGGCACATATACCATTACCGAAACCAATAATACAACCAATTGCGTATCGGCACCGCAAAACGTTACCGTTACCATTAACCCCGTACCGGTTTTGGCAGTAACCAGCCCGGCGGCACAATGCGGTGGTACGTATGATCTTAAAAATGCCATTACCGGCTATAATGCGACTACTTATACTTACACTTATCAAAACGGAGCAACTACACTTGGCTCGTCGGTTGTTTCGGCCTCGGGCACGTATACCATTACCGAAACCAATAATACAACCAATTGCGTATCGGCACCGCAAAACGTTACCATTATCATTAACCCCGTACCGGTTTTGGCAGTAACCAGCCCACATACCGTATGTGCAACCTACGACCTTACTACTGGAATAACAGGCTATGACCCTACAACATATACTTACACATTTAAAGATCCATCTAATAACGTACTAACACTGGCAACCGCACAAGCCATAACACAAAGCGGCACCTATACTATAACTGAAACCAATAATACAACCGGTTGTCAGTCGTTACCGCAAACAACAACAGTAACCATTATACCAAATCCAGTAAAACCGGGAATAGCATCCCCTTAACAGATATTCAAAGATTGAATTACAAGTTAGTCCGGATTTGCAACCCCAGATTTAGATATACGCAGATTTGTTAGCTGCGAAACCATAAATTAAATTAAACACAAAAAGCCTCAAATCTTTCGACTTGAGGCTTTTGATTTAACTAAAGGTATCGGGAAGCTGCGTAGTGGCAGCGAAACGGATAAGTTGAAAGCCCATACAGCGAGTGTTTGGGCTTTTCTATTTTACTTCGGATCAAATGAAAAGAATTCCAAAATTCAAACAGCTTAAATCATTTTCCCGAATTAACAATAAAATTTATAGCTTTAATCAATGTTAAAATAGTACAGGTATTAGTCAACCTGTTGGAATGATTTTTACTGATGCACTTTTATATTTGTTATTAACCAACAATAAACATAGACCGACTCTCTAAAGATCGTTGTTTTCGGAGGTGGTAATACTTCCACCATAACATTAAAGAAGTAACTATAATCATGAAAATGCTAATTATGAAAAAATTCAATGTGGTATTTTTTTACCTTTTGGCCGGTACTGTTTTCTTTTCGGGATATTCACAAACGCCCTCTTTAGGGACTCGCGGTAAATATTACATTGTGGATTATTCCCCGTCAGGTCAATCGGGCGAATTACAGATCCCGGTTACCTATACCTTATGGGTCCCTGCAGGCGTGAAGACTATTCGCGGTGTGATCGTCCATCAGCACGGTGCCGGCACCTCCGCCTCCAAGGCGGGCGCCGCCGCCGCTTATGACCTGCACTGGCAGGCGCTGGCCAGGAAATGGGATTGCGCGCTGCTTGGTCCCAGCTATCACGTTTTGAACGAGGGCACTGAAATAGGGCCGGGCGAAGCGGAACTCTGGTATGATCCGCGCCGCGGCTCAGACAAGGTCTTTTGCAATGCCCTCGTCGCGCTTGGAGAGAAAGCGGGACATCCGGAAATCGGCTCCGCGCCGTGGTGTCTCTGGGGCCATTCCGGAGGTGCGCAATGGATCAGTCAAATGACAGTGATGCATCCCGACCGGGTTGTGGGCGCCTGGATTCGCTCCGGCGGAACCACAAAATTTCACTCCCGCCATCCTGAGTGGCCCGATCCTGAACTCACCGAGGCCGTGTATTCGGTGCCGATTATTGCCAACGCGGGCGTGCGGGAGAAGGGTAGTGCCCAGTTTAACGGTTCGTGGATAGGCATGATGGCCACGTTCGAGGAATATCGCCCGCACGGAGCGCCCGTCGGTATGGCGCCCGATCCTGTGACATCGCACAACTGCGGCGATTCCCGCTACCTGGCCATTCCCTTCTTCGACGCCTGCCTGGCCATGCGCCTGCCGGCAAAGGGAGCGAAGACCCAGGCCCTTAAACCCGTTGACATGAGCACGGCCTGGCTGGCGGATGAATTCGGTGACGCCGCCGTGCCTGCGGCGGAGTATAAGGGAGACATAAAAAAATCTGTCTGGTTGCCGAATGCAACTGTGGCCAGGGCGTGGATGGAATACGTTAAAACCGGCACGGTGGGCGATCTCACGCCGCCGCCTGCTCCCTTCGATGTGAAAGTGGAAGAGATACCGAATAAAGGAAATGAGATTTCCTGGTCTGCAGACGCTGACCTTGAGAGCGGTATCGGTGGGCTCATCATTATGCGCGACGGTAAAGACTTGACGCGATTGCCGACGGTGGTACAGAATGGGTCGGCGCGGCAGGCCTTCCAGGGAATCTCATTTCACGATACACCGGAGATTCCGGTACCTGCAATGCGCTATTTGGACACTTCAAGCCACGCCGGAGAGAAGCACACTTACACAGTTGTCACGCTGAACGGAGCAGAGGTGCACTCAAAGCCATCCGACCCGGCGACGGTGCAAAAAGGCCACGCATATTAAACGGTTTAAAAGAATAATACTATTTATGAAAAGATCAGTTGGGAAATTCGTTTTGCTTGTTGTTGTTTTCTTCGTTTGCAGTAATTACAATGCAAGTTTAGCCCAAACTGGGGAAATATCGCCAGGGTCATTGAAATGAAAGCAGGTCAACCGGTAACAATAAGTTTACAAGTAGAATGACCCCGAAATAAAATTAAAAGTTGTAGATTTATTTAATGTTAAGATAGTACCAGTATTAGTCGATCTGTTGGAATGATTTTTACTGGTCCCGTTTTATATTTGTTATTAACCAATAATAAACAACCAATTTCAGGCTTTTTGATTCAGATTTCGAGGGATAATAGCGCCTAAACGTATTAGATAACGTAGTATGAAAAAAGGATTACTCGCCGCATTAATTTTTGCGGGTATTTGCTCGTTTACGGCAAATGCTCAACAACCCGCACAACTGCCCCCCTTAATTTCAATCAAAACCAATGCAGTAAGCTATTTGTACGGCAGCAAGGCGGTTAAAATAGACGGGGCAGCTACTAAACAACATGGCGACTTTGTAAGGGTTACCGGCCCGGTTAGTATGGAGTGGAGCGTGCAGGTACCAGCCGCGGGAACTTATGAAGTGAGGCTCACCCATAGCGTAAAAACAGCCGCCGACGGAAATAATGTAACCATTGCTGCCGGTAACAGCACGGTTAACTATACGTTAGTGCCTACCCAGGGGGTTTTCGGGCAGGGGTCTTATGAAAGGATATTGCTTAAAGATATGCTTAAACTGGAAGCAGGAACTCAGCAAATAACCCTAACTGTTCCCGCCACTGCAAAAGGGCCGGTTATGGAGTTGCGTGCTGTTGAACTGGTACCTATAGCAGCTAAAGCAGCCATTGAGGCTGATCAGAAGAAAGCGATCCGCGCAAGGGCAAGCACTGAATGGCTGGCAAAAGCAGGATACGGGTTGATGTTCCACTATACCTCTCAAAGTGTTAATAGGGACGGCACCAAGAAAAGTTATGCCGATGCTATTGACGCTTTTGACCTGAAGGCTTGGGTGAAAATGGTGAAATCAACCGGTGCCGGATATGTTATTTTTACCATTGGCCACGCGGAACCCTATTGCCCGGCGCCCATTGCAAGCTGGGAAAAATACCATCCGGGTCATACTACTAAACGCGATCTCGTTGCTGAAATGGCCGACGCGCTGAATGCCGAGGGCATAAAGCTGATGTGTTATTTTCCAACCCATGTGGTAGCCAAATACCGCAAGGTGCCTGAAAAAGAATTCTCGCAAATTAATAAAGAAGTGATGACCGAATTTGGTGAGCGATATGGAAAAAAAGTAGCGGGTTATTGGTTCGACGGATGGTACCAATGTTTCGAAGAATATCCTGATGTATCTTTCCCCGATTTCTTCAAAGCCTGTAAAGCGGGTAACCCCGACCGTATAATCGCTATTAATTCATGGATATACCCGGCAGTTACCGAATGGCAGGAATACTGGGCCGGTGAAACTTCAAGCCCGGTTGGGCTGCCAACAAACGGTACCGCCGATCGCGGCCCCGGCATGGGGTTACGCTACCAGTCGCTCATTATTATGGAGCCGTATTGGGTACAGGACAAAGCTGCAATGCCTCCTCCCCGTTTTACCGCCGAACAATTGAGCAAATATATTAAAGGGAGTATGCAGCAGGGAGGAGCCGTTACCGTAAATATGGGAATATACCAGGATGGTACAGTTGATGAAAAAGCGCTGCAGGTAATGCAGGAAGTAGGTCAAACAATTAGAAAATAAAAATTAACCATTAATAGAAATAAGTTTATGAACAAAAACAAACGTAAATTTTTAACAGGACTGTATTGCACTTTGGGAAGTGCAATAGTATTCTTGTCAATTCCTTCGGTGTGTAATGCCCAGGAAAGTTCGGCTCAGCTAAGCAAGGGTAAAGGAAGCACAGGGGGGATTCAGCATAAAACCTGGACAGAGTATGGTGGCGGCAACGATCAGTCAAAATATGTGGACTTTAAGCAGATCAACAAGAAAAATGTTAATCAGCTCCAGGTCGCCTGGACCTATTCAACAAATGATAATGTTGCTACTTCCAAGTTCAACCCCATAATTGTAGATAATGTAATGTATGTGCTGGCAAAGAACAATTCATTGGTGGCGATAGATATTGGAACAGGTAAGGAAATATGGATACACGCCAACCTGAACCCGCGGTCGAAAAGAGGAATCAATTACTGGGAAAGCAAGGACAGGAAGGACCGCCGCTTATTATTCAACGTAGGCAATACCCTGCAGGAAATTGACGCGAAAACCGGGAAATCTATCCTGACATTTGGCGACAATGGTTCGGTTGACCTGACAGAAGGTTACGGGCTTGACCCGGCAACTATATCCAACCCTACATCGTCCTCTCCGGCCCATGTTTTCGAAGATTTGATCATAGAGGGATCCACAACCGGTGAGGGCTATTTCTCAACTCCGGGCGATATCAGGGCATATAACGTAATTACCGGAAAAGAGGCATGGATATTTCATACCGAACCGCGTGAGGGTGAGTTTGGTTACAATACCTGGCCCAAAGAAGCCTATAAATATATCGGCGGCGTAAATGTATGGGGAGAGTTTTCGGTTGATGCCAAACGGGGTATAGTTTATTGCCCTACCGGGTCGCCTACTTACGATTATTATGGAGCCGACCGCGAAGGGCAAGGTTTATTTGGTAATTGTATTATCGCACTCAACGCACGTACAGGAAAACGCATCTGGCATTTCCAAATGGTGCATCATGATATGTGGGACTTTGACGCAGTATCAGCCCCTCAGCTAATAACAGTAAACCACAATGGTAAAAAAGTTGATGCGGTTGCACAGGCTACTAAACAGGGCTTCCTGTATGTATTTAACCGGGTTACCGGCAAGCCTTTATGGCCCGTAAAAGAGATCCCTGTTCCACAGAGCAAGACGCCAGGCGAACACTCATGGCCCACCCAGCCTTTTCCAACAGTTGTTCCTCCTTATAACCGGCAGGTAATAACCGCGAAGGATATTAACCCGCTTTGGTCGGCCGGTAAGCGCGACAGCATGTTAAAGCGGCTGGCTGCAGGAAAGTCGGGGTTATATGAACCTCTTTCAACCGAATACGAAACTTTTACAATGCCTGGTGCTAACGGCGGTGCGCTCCACGGAAATACAGCCTCTAACCCCGGCAAGGGAATAGTTTATGTATCCTACCAGGAAGCCCCGTCAGTATATAAATTAGGCAAGACACCGCCATCCACGCTCAGGGTGCCAATCTCGGCAGACGAAACTGTAAGGGCGCAAGCCATGTATACCGAAAAGTGCCAAAGCTGTCATGGCCCTGACCACAACGGTGCTATTGGCCCTTCGCTGGTTAATTTAAATAACAGGCTTACTTATCAAAATTTTGATGCATTGCTTGAAAGTGGAAGAGGGCAAATGCCGGCATTTGTTCATTTGGGCGATCAGGCTACAGCAGATCTTTACAAATTTTTCTCGTCGCCTATTGTAGCCCGTAACTTTGGCGGCAGGGGCGGTGGCAGGGGTGGCTTCGGGCAAACAGCGGGGGCAATGCCTGAGGGGCCGGTTGTAGAATCGGGCGGTGCCCCGGTGAAGGACAAGGGCCGTGAACGTGTACAGCGTGGTTATCCTGAAGGGTTTCCAGTTCCTCCTGTCAAGTATGATATGAACGCTTCAAGCACAAGTTATGGCTTAGGTTTCCCTGATCTTTTAAAAGCCCCATGGTCAGGTATAGCAGCATATGATCTGAATACAGGAAAATTAAAATGGAACCGGGCGCTTGGTAATGTAGATAAATTTGGCAAAGATACCGGCTCGCCTAAAGGTTCGCAGCATAAAGGAATGCTGATTACAGCTACCGGGTTGGTTTTTGCTACCTGCAATGATGGGAAAATATATGCTTATGATGCAGATAACGGGAATATTTTATGGTCATATAAATTACCGAGGGAACCGGATGGCCTGCCTGCAATGTATGAGTACAAGGGACGTGAGTACCTGGTGATCTGTTCAACAAGCGGCCGTACGGATAGAACCAAGACGGACGAAGAGACGTTCAGGGGGTATACGGTGCTTGCACTTCCTGAAATAAAAAAGTGATATAAATAGTAATATAAAAGCATAACCGGGAATGGAAATTTGAACCATTCTTTCACTTAAAATTATTTGTTAGTAGATCAACCAAAAGACCTTAAAAAGTGAAAATTTATTTTAAACTCACATTAGCTGCCATCTGCTTATTGCTGATAGGCTCCGGCAAAACCCTCGCCCAGGCCCTTAAGCCGTTTGAGGGGGAAAAAACCAGTTGGAACGGATTTGACCGGTACGACTATTTTATGGACATGGAAACCTTTGCCATTACACCGTTTACAGCCCTTGCGACTGAAAGGACCGGAATGGACGACAAAAATACGCCCAAAGGCAAGGTACGCTGCATTGTTATTGTACCCAAAACCGCTGCGCCGGGAAACCCGGTTACCTGGCGCGGTTATTACTGGGACCATGAGCCGCAATCGGAAGTGGAGTTGCTTAAAAGAGGTTTCCACGTAGTGTATGTTAACATAGATCCGGGCAAACAATGGGAAGCCTGGTATAGCTTTTTTACCGGGCATGGCTTGTCGAAAAAACCGGCTTTCAGCGGCATGAGCCGCGGCGGCATTAACGAATATGCCTGGGCTACGGTGCACCCTGATAAGGTATCATGCCTGTATGCGGATAACCCGGCCATTCGGCCCGAGAGTTTTGCCGCTTTGAATACCCTGGTAAAATATGACATACCCGTATTAAGTATAGTTGGTACAGAAGATTTTGTTTTCCCCACCAACACGCGGTTGATAGAAAAGGCTTTACTGCTTATGGGCGGGCGCATGACCATGATGATAAAGGAAGGGACAGGGCACCATCCGCATAGTATAAAAGACGCCACATTTATAGCCGATTGGGTGGTGCAAAATATAAAACCAACGGTACGCGACCCGCTTTTTGCCGATACCGGCGCGTTTGTAAAAACTTATTACTACAGCTCGGAAAATAAGTACCAGTATCTTAAGATAGAGAATACCTGGGCAACGGTGCGCGGACCATGGTTTACGCCGGTTTACGATGTTTATAACGTTAAAAACGATACCAAGTTCGGCATAAAAACATTAACTATAATTGCGCCCAATAAACCCGCGCCGGGCAATCCCTGGGTTTTCAGGGCCGACCGTATTTTGGACGGTGACGCTCCCGTAGAGCAGGCCTTGCTGGCTAAAGGCTATTATATCGTGTCGCCGCCTATAACCGGGCAAAACCCCGTGCGCAAGGATTGGGACAGTTATTATAATATGCTGGTTGCTAAAGGATTTTCAAAAAAACCGGTTATGATGGGTACCGGCGCTTATGCCGGCGAGGCTTATATATGGGCCATTTACAACCCCGATAAAGTATCGTGCATATACGCGGATAACGCGGCTATGCGCAGCATTATGGAAAAGAAACAACCGCTTGATACGCTTGCGCCATTGGCAAAGGCCCATATACCAACGCTGCACGTTAGCGGCGCTACCGATCCATGGCTAACTACTGATACCCGTGTTGCCGAAGAAAAATATAAAGCATTGGGCGGCAGCATGACCGTTATAACTATACCCGGCGAAGGGCATTTCCCGCGCGTACCCAGAGATCCGGAGCCAATAGTGGCGTTCATAGTAAAAAACACGAAGCAATAATATTTGCATAAACATTGTTTCAACAGAAAATAAAAAAGGCAGTTACTTTCTATCGTAACTGCCTTTCTTTTAGGTAGAGGGAAGCGGCGAAGTGTCGAACTTTTTGGAGGACCTCCGTGCTATCTTGGTGCTAAAAATATGATTTCATAGATTATTTATTACGCGCATTTATTACACGATTTTTCATTTCTTCGCTAAAATCGACATAATTTTTAACTCTGCTCTTGTGTACATATCCTATAATGTTTTGAAGACCTTTTCTATTGACCGGCCACCACTCGCTTGTACCATCTGGCACATAATAGAAAAACTCATCCTTAGTGAATTTATCCACAATTGAAGACGTCGCAGAAGGCTTGGCCCTAACATTAACATATCCATCCTTATCATTAATTGACCCTACTAAATAAAGCCTTTGAGGAATATTATCATACATTTTACCTTCTAACAGGTCGCCATTATTTAACCAGATCCAACTTATTTGTACAGGTGTTTCTATACCTAAATCAAAATAAACCTTTTTCCCATTTGGAAAATCTAATTCAAGATAGTCATCAAAATTACCGCCCTGATTATATATTTTCGCCCCATCAATTAATATTTTAAGCTGAGTTAAGTTTAATCCTTGTGTTAAATCTAACGAATAGGGTTTAAAATCTTTAATAATAAAAGATGGACTCGCATCATTTAAGGTAATTTTCTTTTTTTCTATTAGTTTGAAATCATAAAAATCACTCTTTAGGCTGTCAGCTACTATTTGTTCTGCTTCACCATGAATACCTCCGTTTGCATAAATCTTTGAAAGCTCGCCAATAGTCGCTTTATTTTCAAATAAAATTTTATAAAATTCCTTTATACAATTTCTATAGTCAGTATTAGTGGGCGCTTGTGAAAATAATTTACTGCTAATAAATAGTTGGCATAAAACAACTAAAAGTATCTTTTTCATTTTGGTTGGCAATTATTATAAATAACACGAAGTGGTATATAAAGTTGATTAGAAAGAACTGGGCTGACTACATTTAAAAAACCTTGTATTTCCTCCCCCGCTGGCGCAAGTATGCAGCGCCGGCAAGCGCGCGGCGTACTTGTGCCTAAAATTACATTATCATTGGCTCGATCAAAACAATATCCGGAAATAAAAATGATGGCAGGCCATAATAATCTTTAGCGCTGCTGTATAAATAGTCCTCAGGGCTTTCAACAAACCCGGCCTCTACCGGGTTATCATGAATATAATCCAATTTTTGATGTATTACTTTTGGGGTAAATAATTCGATGGGATGATTGTCCTGCCTCCAAAGTTGAAAGCCTGTATTATTGCTATTGGTTAGCCCCGCCTGTTCCATTAATTTCAGTATCCATTCGCGCCTGCTTTCCTGCGGATGTTCCGTTATGGCCTTTCGTAATGCAATGGAAGAGTGCCGTTTCATATCCCTTACTATATCCTGCATATTGTCTTTTTCTGTACCGATTATCATATGTACATGGCTGGTCATGAACACCAGCCGAAAATCTGCAATCCTTTATTTTGCCGGCAATACTGCCAGCTATCTAAAAGTATCTGCCTGTATTCGTTACGTATAAACAGATCGATCCAGCCAACTACGGCAAAAGTTATAAAGTATAGTCTTTCCTGGTCATGAAATTTATATTTGCTGCTCATATTTTAAATATATGGACAATCTTGTGATCAGCAAAATGGTATAGGCACAAGTACGCCGTGCTTTGGCTTACGCTGCATACTTGCGCCAGCTTTTGAGAAGCAAAAAATCGTCATCAAACAAAAAAGCCTCAGATCTTTCGACTTGAGGCTTTTGACTTAACTAAAGGTAGCGGGAGCAGGACTCGAACCTACGACCTTCGGGTTATGAGCCCGACGAGCTACCAACTGCTCCATCCCGCACTATTTTTGGTGTTATCACCCTTTGTTCATAACTACAAAAAGCGTTCCGTTTAAGCTAAAAATGCAATTTACATTCCGTTTAAATTGGACTGCAAAGATATAATTCGTTTCTTTGCAGTCCAAATTATATTTTGTTTATTTTTCTATGGGGCATAAGGCAGGTTTTGTGAGTATTATTGGTAAGCCCAACGCGGGTAAATCAACCCTGATGAACGCGCTGGTAGGCGAAAAAATGTCTATCATCACACCCAAGGCCCAAACCACCCGCCATCGCATATTGGGTATTGTGAATACGGATGACTACCAAATTGTTTTTTCAGATACGCCCGGTATCATCAAACCGCATTACGCCCTGCACGAAAGCATGATGCACCAGGTTAATGGCTCTATTGTAGATGCCGACCTTATACTGCTGGTTACCGATATTTACGAGGAGTATGATGAAGGGGATGTACTTAAAAAGCTGGAAGGATCTACAGCGCCCTTAGCGGTACTGATCAATAAGATTGACCAGTCAGACGAGGAAACGGTGAAGAAAAAAGTAGATTACTGGGAGGAGAAATTAAACCCCGCCGCAGTGTTTGCCGTATCGGCCCTGCATGGCCATAACGTGCTGTCGGTAATGAATTTTGTGATAGAACATTTGCCCGAGCACCCGGCTTATTATGAAAAAGATGCGCTGACCGACCGTAACGACCGCTTCTTCGCATCAGAAATGATAAGGGAGCAAATATTTAAGCAATATAAAAAAGAAATACCCTACAGCACCGAGGTTATTGTAACCGCCTTTGTGGAGGGCGAAAAACTGCACCGCATAAGCGCCGAAATTATTGTTGAGCGCGACTCGCAAAAAAACATCATTATTGGCGAGGGCGGCAAAATGCTGAAGATAGTAGGCACTTATTCGCGCCGCGATATGGAAGATTTTTTCCAGAAGAAAGTGTTCCTGGAAATGTTTGTAAAAGTAATACCCGACTGGCGCAGCAAAAAAAACTACCTGAAGAAATTTGGGTACGAGTAGCAGAGGGTTTTACGTAATACGTAATATGTTTTACGTTTATCTTTGCAAACTAATATTAATACATACAAGAGCCCGGCTCTTCAACACGTAAAACGTTCAACGTCTAACGTAAAACCCTTTTAAATGAGCAACATAGTAGCCATAGTTGGCCGCCCGAATGTGGGCAAATCAACTTTATATAACCGATTAACCGAGAGCCGCAAAGCTATTGTGGACGACTTTAGCGGCGTAACCCGCGACAGGCATTACGGCGTTTCCGAATGGACGCATCACCAGTTTACGGTTATTGATACCGGCGGCTATGTAGCCAACTCCGACGATGTGTTTGAAGCCGCCATTCGCGAACAGGTGGCTATCGCTATTGAGGAAGCGTCGGTAATTTTGTTTTTGGTAGATGTTACTACCGGTATTACAGACCTGGATGATGAAATTGCGGCCCTGCTGCGCAAAGGCAACAAGCCTGTATTTGTGGTGGTTAACAAAGTGGATAACAACAGCCAGCTATCAGACGCTACGGTATTTTACAGTATGGGTTTGGGCGAAATTTATAATATCTCGTCTATGACGGGGTCGGGTACCGGCGAACTGCTGGATGAAATGGTAAAGCATTTTGATACCGAGCCGCTGGAAGAAAACACCCGCCCTAAATATGCTATTGTTGGCAGGCCCAATGTGGGTAAATCATCCATCATTAACGCGTTGATAGGTAAAGAACGCAATATAGTCACCCCCATAGCGGGCACCACGCGCGATTCTATCCACATCCATTACAACCAGTACGGCCATGATTTTATGCTGATAGATACAGCCGGGATGCGTAAAAAAACCAAGGTTAAAGAGAATATTGAGTTTTACTCGGTAATGCGTACCATTAAGGCACTCGAAGAGGCTGATGTGGTTATCCTGATGATAGACGCGGTTGAGGGCATAGAATCGCAGGATATTAATATTTTTCACCTGGCCGAAAAAAATAAAAAAGGGGTAATGATCGTGGTAAACAAGTGGGACCTGATAGAAAAAAACAACAAGACCACCAAAGTTTTTGAGGATATGATAAAAGAAAAGCTGCAGCCGTTTACCGATGTGCCTGTTGTATTTACATCAGTAACCGAAAAGCAGCGGGTTTTAAAAGTGATAGACGTGGCTAACCAGGTGTATCAAAACCGCGCCCGAAAAATACCTACTTCAAAACTGAACGAGGTAATGCTGCCCATAATTGAGCATTATCCGCCGCCCTCCATCAAAGGGAAATACGTTAAAATTAAATACATTACCCAAATAGCGGGCACATCGCCTATGTTCGCTTTCTTCTGCAACCTGCCGCAATATGTTAAGGAACCCTATTATCGCTTTATTGAAAATAAGCTACGGGAAAACTTCGAATTTAGCGGGGCGCCTATACAAGTTTGGTTCAGGCAAAAATAGTTTAATTTGAAAATTAGCTAATTTGAGAATTTGAAAATGAGCCATGATCAATTTTCAAATTAGCACATCATCAAATTTTCAAATTAAAGCGCAGCTACGGCTTTTTTCAAAACCTCGTCGTTAGTGTTTATGGTTTTAAAGTAGGCCTCATCTCCCCATTTAAAACGGGCGGCAGTGGCTTTGAGCAAGGTTTTAATATTTTCTTTGGATATCAGCAGTTCATGCGGATCTATTTGTTTGACGGTTTGCGAAGCGTATAAAATAAAATCGCCCAATTCCGCGTCGCTTATGGTATAGCGTTTTATAAAATCATCGCCTGCTAAGTACTTGTTTAATTCAGGCTGCATGTGGTCAACAACATAAGCCATAAAAAGCTGCTGGCTATTGAGTTGCTGTATCAATAAGGTGCCTTGCGTGGTATCGGCAGGTACAAAAATATCGGGCATAATACCGCCGCCGCTAAAAACTTTCCTGCCCAATGAAGTATGATAATTGCCGGGTTTGCGGAAAGCACTGTCCTTTAAATTGCTTTCTTCCGAAAACAGCTCGCCTTTTCGCATACGTTCAGTCAGTTCGTTGCGATAATTTTCTATACCACCGCTATATGATTTTTGAATAGACCGTCCCGAGGGTGTATAATAACGCGCAATAGTTAGGTTGATAGCAGAGCCGTCGCCAAACGGAAATTGCTCCTGCACCAGCCCTTTGCCAAATGAGCGGCGGCCAACAATAACTGCCCGGTCAAGATCCTGTAAAGCGCCTGCCAGTATCTCACTCGCGGAGGCCGAATACTCATCAATAAGCAAAGCCAGTTTACCGTGCTGAAAACTGCCCGAATCGGTCGAGAAATAATCGGTGCGCGGCTCATGAACCCCCTTTGTGTAAACGATGAGCTGTTTTTTAGATAAAAATTCATCCGCCAGGGCGGTAGCGGTATTCAGGTAGCCCCCGCCGTTTCCGCGTATATCCAATACCAGTTTTTGCATGCCCTGTTTTTTTAATTTGTTCAGTGCGATGCGAAAATCAGCATCCGTAGCCGATGCGAATTTGCTGATCTTGATATAACCCATAACCGGGGTAAGCATATAGGCGGCATCCATACTACTAAGCGCAACGCGGTCGCGCTTTATGTTAAAAAACTTAATGGTTTTACTCCCCACGGGCAATACAGCCATTAACAATTGCGAATCTTTTTCGCCCCGAAAAATTTTATTTACGCGGTCGTTTATTAAATGTGTACCCGAAAAATTTTTATGGTCAACATCGATCACCCTGTCGCCCGGTACAATGCCCGCTTTAGCGGCCGGGCCGCCGGGATATGCCTGTGTTATTACCAGCGTATCGCGCAGCAACAGGTATTCAATGCCAATACCGTTAAAACCGCCTTCCAGTTTTTCATTGATGCTGGCAGCTTGACGTGCAGGCAGGTAAAGCGAATGCGGGTCGAGGTTTTGCAGCATACCGTTTAAGGTTACGCCTTCAATACTGTCAACATTTACCGAGTCGACATAGTTATGGCGAACAAGGTCTAAAACCTTGGAAACCTTATCCTTTCCGTCGAACGAAATATGGCCCGCAAGGTTATTATCGCTTATTAAAAGGCCTATGGTTACGCCTAATAAAAGCAAAATGACCGACCTGAAAACAATACCCGCCGTTTTTTTCATAAATTCCTCTTACAAATTTACTGATTTGGGTTTGACAGTACTATATTTATTAAGCCATATCAGGAATTTTACCGAATTTTGGCAAATAATACATCTCAAATGCAAACCACAACCGAAAAAGATTCGCACTATAACCACCTTGAGCAGATGAGCGTGGGTGAGATCCTTCAGCATATCAATTACGAAGATGAAACGGTTGCGGTTTCGGTAAGCAGGGCGTTGCCGCAAATAGAAAAACTGGTTACCGCGGTTACTGCCAAAATGAAAGCAGGCGGCAGGCTTTTTTATATTGGGGCGGGAACCAGCGGACGCCTGGGCGTGGTCGATGCTTCAGAATGCCCGCCAACATTCGGTGTGCCTTTTGATTGGGTAGTAGGTATTATAGCCGGGGGCGACGGCGCCATCCGCAAAGCGGTTGAATTTGCCGAGGATGATGTTAACCAGGCCTGGAAGGACCTCATGGCCTTTAACATAACTGGTAAGGACGTGGTGGTAGGCATTGCCGCATCGGGCACTACACCCTATGTAATTGGGGGCCTTAAAGCTGCCAATCAAAATAAAATAACTACCGGCTGCGTTGTTTGCAATAGCAGCAGCCCTGTAGCTGCCGTAGCACAATACCCCGTTGAAGTAGTTACCGGCCCCGAGTTTGTAACCGGCTCAACCCGTATGAAAGCGGGCACTGCCCAAAAGATGGTATTGAATATGCTGAGCACCGCGGTAATGATACAGCTGGGCAGGGTTAAAGGTAACAAGATGGTGGATATGCAGCTAACCAATAATAAACTGGTTGACCGAGGCACCCGCATGGTAATGAACGAAACAAAACTGGATGAAGCCGCCGCTGCCGGGCTGCTGAAAAAATACGGAAGCGTTAGAAAGGCCGTGGAGAATTATATTAAATTAGAAATAAAAAAGTCTCCCCTACCGGGGGAGATTTAGAGGGGGCTAAATGCACGAAATAGAACCATATTATAAATGGCGCGATGACTATGTAGCATCGGAGGATGAGTATTCTCCTTTTTATGCTACGCAGTATAACGAGTTTGAATTTGATAAACAGATATATAACTACCTGCTGCATCCGCAATGGGATTCGTTCGGCTCAAATACTTTGTACATGAAAGTATTATTTGCCGATTATGACCGCTCCTACGCTATCATGGAATTTATCGGCGAATGGAACGATGCCATTAACAATGATATTATGCTGTTAAAGCGCGAAATAATTGAGTTGATGGTTGATAACGGCATTAACAAGTTTATTTTGATCGGCGAAAATGTGCTGAACTTTCATTCTTCGGATGATTGTTATTATGAAGAATGGTTCCAGGATGTGGAAGATGGCTGGATAGCCGGCATCAACTTCAGGGACCATGTGCTGCAGGAGTTTAAGCGTAATAATATTGATTACTACATCAATTTCGGCGGCGAACTGGACGACCTGAACTGGCGCGCGCTAAAACCGCTGCAATTATTTAAAAAGGTTGAGGAGCAATTGATAAAGAGGTTGAGTTAAAGAGATCAGTGATTTGCAAGTTTGAAAAACAATTCTTCTAATCACTAAGCTGTCAACACGGGCGTTTTTTTATGACATAGGCATTGCTCACCTATTTGCACATTACAACTTTATTCCGCATCTTTGCGCTGCTTATAGAGAAAGACGGAGGGATTAGACCCTGCGATGTCTTAGCAACCTGTGCTCCACAAGGTGCTAAATTCTACTTATCGGCTTTGCAGATAGGAAAGATAAGCGAAAGTCATTTACCAACCGACTTTTCGATATAAGCGCTTTTCAGTTTGCAGTTACCAGTTTTCAGTTTGCAGTTCTTCATGGAACTATAGCTTACTGCCCACTGCCAACAGCAAACTGCCAACTTTACAACATGAATATAAAAGAAGAATTACAAAAACGTATACTCGTAATTGACGGCGCAATGGGTACCATGATACAACGGTACCAGTTAACCGAAAAGGATTTTCGTGGGGAGAGATTTAAAGATCACCCTTCTGATCTGCAGGGAAATAATGACCTGCTGAATATTACGCGCCCTGATGTTATTAAAGCCATACATGCCGAATATTTGGATGCGGGAGCAGATATTATTGAAACCAACACCTTCAGCACACAGGTTATTTCATTAGCCGACTATCATTTAGAAGAGCTGGCGTATGAGTTAAGCTATGAAGGCGCTCGTTTAGCACGTGAAGTAGCTGATGAATATACTTTAAAAGAACCGCATAAACCCCGTTTTGTGGCGGGCGCAGTTGGGCCAACCAACCGTACCGCTTCCTTATCGCCTGATGTGAACGACCCGGGTTATCGTGCCGTTTCTTTTGACGATTTGGCCGAAGCCTATTACACACAGGTACGCGGTTTGGTTGATGGCGGCGCGGATGTGCTGTTGGTTGAAACCATATTTGATACCTTAAATGCCAAAGCGGCATTATTTGCCATTAATCGTTATGCTAACGAAAGCGGCAAACATTTGCCGGTAATGATATCGGGCACCATAACTGATGCTTCGGGCCGCACCCTTTCGGGGCAAACGGTTGAGGCGTTTTGGAACTCTATACGCCATGCTAATTTGTTATCAGTAGGGCTTAACTGCGCTCTGGGCGCCAAAGAAATGCGCCCGCATATACAGGAGCTTTCTGAAAAAGCCGACGTATTTATTTCGGCTTATCCAAATGCGGGTTTGCCTAATGAGTTTGGCCAGTATGACGAAACCGCGCACGAAACCGCGCACCAGGTTGACGATTTTATGAAAGCCGGCTTGGTAAATATTGTGGGCGGCTGCTGCGGCACCACGCCCGACCACATTAAATGTATTGCCGAAAGAGCTGTAAAACATTCGCCGCGCAAAATAGTGCAGGTTGAACCTTATATGAGGTTAAGCGGCCTTGAAGCCGTTACTATTACCCCCGAAAGCATTTTTGTAAATGTGGGCGAGCGTACCAATATTACCGGCTCGCCAAAATTCTCGAAGTTGATATTGGCCGAGAATTATGAGGAAGCGCTAACTGTTGCACGCCAGCAGGTAGAAGGCGGCGCCCAGGTTATTGATATTAACATGGACGAGGGCATGATCGATTCGGAAGCGGTGATGGTTAAGTTTTTGAACCTGGTTGCTTCTGAGCCTGATATATCCAAACTGCCCATCATGATCGATTCATCAAAATGGACGGTTATTGAGGCGGGATTAAAATGTATACAAGGTAAGGGTATCGTTAACTCTATCTCCCTTAAAGAAGGCGAAGAAAAGTTTAAAGAATATGCCCGCAAAATATTAAGCTATGGCGCGGCAACCGTGGTAATGGCTTTTGACGAAACTGGCCAGGCCGATTCATTAGAGCGCCGTAAAGAAATATGCCAGCGTTCATATAACATACTGGTGAATGAGGTAGGTTTCCCGCCGCAGGACATTATTTTCGACCCTAATATTTTAACAGTGGCCACCGGGCTCGAAGAACATAATAACTATGCCGTTGATTTTATTGAAGCCACTCGATGGATAAAACAAAACCTGCCCTATGCTAAAGTTAGCGGTGGGGTAAGTAATATTTCGTTCTCTTTCAGGGGGAACAATGTGGTGCGCGAGGCTATGCACTCGGCGTTTTTGTACCATGCTATAAAAGCGGGTATGGATATGGGCATTGTAAATGCCGGTATGCTGGAGGTTTACCAGGAGATTGACAAAGAGTTATTAGAACTGGTTGAAGATGTATTGCTGAACCGCCGCGACGATGCCACCGAACGCCTGGTTGAATATGCCGATACGGTAAAAAGCAAAGGCAAAGAGATAGTACGCGACGAGGAATGGCGCAAAGAGCCGGTAGAAAGCCGCTTATCGCACGCGCTGGTAAAAGGCATTATTGAATACCTGGATGATGATGTGGAAGAGGCCCGTCAAAAATATGCTAAACCGCTCGAAGTGATCGAAGGCCCTTTAATGGATGGGATGAATATTGTAGGCGACCTGTTTGGCGCGGGCAAAATGTTTTTGCCGCAGGTGGTAAAGTCGGCACGGGTAATGAAAAAAGCGGTGGCTTATTTACTGCCGTTTATTGAGCTGGAAAAACAACGGGTTATTGATGCCGGGGAGGATTCAAGCGGAAGCCGGGCCAATGCGGGTAAAATATTAATGGCCACCGTAAAAGGCGACGTGCACGATATTGGTAAAAATATAGTAGGCGTGGTTTTGGCCTGCAATAACTTCGAGGTGATAGATTTGGGCGTGATGGTTCCCGCACAACGCATTATTGAGGAAGCTAAAAAGCAGGAAGTTGATATCATTGGCTTAAGCGGTTTAATTACCCCTTCATTGGATGAGATGGTGCATTTTGCCAAAGAAATGGAACGCGAGGGCTTTACGATTCCGCTAATTATTGGTGGCGCAACAACATCGCGCATACATGCGGCGGTAAAGGTGGCGCCTAATTATTCGGGGGCGGCTATACACGTGCTGGATGCATCGCGCAGCGTTACCGTTTGCAGCAGTTTAATGAACCGTGATACACGTGATGACTATATACAGGGCATAAAAGACGAATACGAAAAAGCTAGAGAGGCACATGCCAACAAAAAATCAGACAAGCGTTTTGTAACGCTGGAGCAGGCACGCGCCGATAAATTTCAGATAGACCTCGATAAAGTTGCGCCTAAACCCGCCTTTACGGGCACTAAGGTTTTCGAAGCTTATCCACTGGCAGAGTTGGTGCCTTATATTGACTGGACACCGTTTTTCCATACCTGGGAACTGCGCGGCAGCTATCCTAAGATATTTGATGATAAGTTTGTTGGCGTTGAGGCCAAAAAGTTATATGATGATGCCCAAAAACTTTTAAAGGAAATAGTAGATAATAACTTATTACAGGCTAACGGTGTTATCGGCTTCTGGCCGGCTAACGCGGTGGGGGATGATATTGAATTGTATACGGATGAAAGCCGCACGCAATTATTATCGCGCATACATACCCTTCGCCAACAATCAGAAAAAGTAAAGGGCGAGCCTTATTATGCCTTATCAGATTTTGTGGCCACAAAAGAAAGCAGCGTTTCCGATTATTTCGGCGGCTTCGCGGTAACAACCGGTATTGGCTGCGATGAACTGGTTGCTAAATTTGAAAAGGATTATGATGATTATAACAGCATCATGGCTAAAGCCCTTGCCGACCGTTTAGCCGAAGCGTTCGCCGAAAAAATGCACGAGTTGGTACGTAAAGAATACTGGGGCTATGCCCGAAATGAAGAACTGACCGCCGAAGAACTGATAAAAGAAGAATACCAGGGCATACGCCCGGCGCCGGGTTACCCCGCTTGTCCGGAGCATACTGAGAAGATCACTTTGTTCGACCTGTTGAAAGCCGAGGACAATGCCCACATGCACCTAACCGAAAGCCTGGCCATGACGCCGGCTGCATCCGTAAGCGGATTTTATTTCGCGCACCCGCAGTCGCGCTACTTTGGGTTAAACAAAATAAGCAAGGACCAGGTGGAGGATTATGCAAAGAGGAAAAATATGACGGTAGAAACGGCTGAAAGATGGTTGGGGCCTAATTTAAATTATTAAGCCCCCCGACCCCCTAAGTTATTTATCAATGAGATAAACTTTGTGAGGTTCTGATTTCAATGCTTGTTCTACAAAGGCAGGAATAAACAAAATAAGTTCTTCTATTTTGCTTGTTACAGTATTAAATACGGCAATAGAGATTTTGTATTTATTAAGATTTTGCTGGTGAACAAGGTTTTTATCGATTGTTAAAAATATCTCAAAACCGTTCTCTGCACATAATGTCAAAAGTTTGCCGTTCTTAACACCGCCCCATCCTAACTCTGTTACTGTATAAACTTCAAACCCTTTTAAATAAACCTTAAGCTTTTTAGTAACGCATTCGTCAAGCAAAATTTTCATTGAGTATGTTGGTAGATGTTTCGATAAGATTCTTCGACATTTCCAATATTTTGATTACCTGCTCGCGGCTCACCCCTTCAAAATCTTCTAAAAAAGTCTCGATAGAATCACCTGTTTCTAAATAATCAAATAAATTTTTGATCGGTACACGGGTACCGAAAAAAACAGGTGTGCCGCCCATTATTTCTTTGTCAATATTAATTACGCGTTGTTGCATGATCTTGTGGCGTTGATTATCAAATTTACAAATAATATATTGATTATAAAGTATCTTTGAATATGACTATCATAACCATACAGGTTCCAGGAAAAGCCAAAAGCAAACTATCGGCTATTGTTAAAGAGTTGGGTGGTGAGATCATTTCTGTATCTACTGACAGGCAGGCATCGAAAAAAGAAAAGTTGCTCAACGAGATCAAGCAGGGATTAAAAGAGGTAAAGAATATCCGCGAGGGAAAAACAAAGTCTTATTCCATGTTTGAACTTTTGGATGGCAAATAATGTACGCCTTACTGCATTTTTCTTAAGGAAAGCCAAACGACTTTTAAAGAAATATCCTCAATGTTTTAATTTCATTATCAGTTAATTATAAATTTTTATATTTATTAAAAATTTAATATGGCAACTGTTAATAATGTCGAATTTAATAAGTGGGACGAAGAATTAATCAAAATTACTTTAACCAATAGAACGGATGTAAACACAATAAACTCTACCATCTTTTTAAGAAACGCCATTAAATCAGTATTAGATGGCATCAATAATGATGATTATCCTGAATGGTTTGTTGAAAGTTTTGATGCAATAATTAATCTTTTTTTAGGCATATTGAGATCTGCATCAATTACCCAACCTCAAACAATTCAACAATCAATAAATAATCTTAGACAAGTTATATTATTAGGTATAAAAAATAATTCATTTCCAATATATCATACCTTACCCTTTTTGGAAAATTATGCAAAAACACATAAAATAGATAATCAATTATCCAATATAGAATCAATCAGCAATTCAGTTGATAAATCAATAAAAAAAATCGAGGATGATGCCAGTTTAGAGATTAATTCCTTAGAAGAAAAATTTAGCATATTTAAGGCAGAAGCAGATAAGACATTATCTCTTCTTAATAAGCAAGCAGGAAAAATTGGTGTAAAAGATTATGCTGGCATTTTTGAAAAGCAAGCCTTTGAACATTCAAATTTTTTTATAGATCAGGAGAATGTGGATAATAGAAAATTTAGTGTAAAATGTTTTGGTAAAGCTCAACGATGGCTTGCATTCGCAGTTATAGCTTTTGCACTATTAATATATTCATTCACTAATTTGGACAACTATTTCAGTTTAAAAGATCAATATGTTTTTACACCAGAGGTAACCGTACATATTATTGGCCGATTTCTTTTTATAAGTTTATTTATTTTTATAGTATCGTTTTCGTTTAAACAGTTTAGAGTCAATATGCACCTTTATACTTTAAACAAGCACCGAGCAAATACATTAAAATCTTTTGAATATTTGACTCGGGCCCCTGATCAATTGGCACCCGAATCTTACAATGCAATTTTGATGGAAGTAGCTAAGGCAATATATGAATCAGGTCAAACAGGTTATATTAGTTCTAATGAAAATCATTCAGACATACCTTCCATAATTGATATGTCAAAAGTAATTACTCAACCTAGGAATTAATATTCAACCACCTCCCCAAAACTTTTTTCCTCAACCACTTGAATATCAAAAAATAACTCCGTACTTTTGCAGTCCCGAAAACCGCCGCGCCGATGTGGCGGGCGAGGGGTTAAAACAAAATAGAACAGAAAAAGGAAAAATGCCTACTATCAATCAATTAGTTAGAAAAGGTAGAGTAGCTCTGGTCGACAAGAGTAAGTCGCCGGCGTTGGACAGCTGTCCACAGCGAAGAGGAGTATGCACCCGTGTGTATACCACTACCCCTAAGAAACCAAACTCAGCAATGCGTAAAGTTGCACGTGTGCGCTTAACCAACGGTAAAGAAGTAAACGCTTACATACCCGGAGAAGGCCACAACTTACAGGAACACTCTATTGTATTGATCCGTGGCGGTCGTGTTAAAGACTTACCGGGTGTACGTTACCACATTATTCGTGGTGCTTTAGATACTTCGGGTGTTGCCGGCCGTAATCAGCGTCGTTCAAAATATGGTACTAAACGCCCTAAACCAGGCCAGGCTGCTGCAGCCCCTGCAAAAGGTAAAAAGAAATAATTAAAGGAGGATAGTAAAAATGAGAAAATCGAAACCAAAAAAAAGAATCCTTCTTCCTGATCCAAAATTCAATGATATTTTGGTAACCAGGTTTGTCAACAACATGATGTACGATGGTAAAAAATCAACCGCGTACGCTATATTTTACAATGCTGTTGAGATAGTTGAAAAGAAAACAAGCGAAAACGGGTTAGAAACCTGGAAAAAAGCTTTAAATAATGTAATGCCTGCCGTTGAAGTAAAAAGCCGCCGCGTAGGTGGCGCTAACTTCCAGGTACCTACCGAAGTAAGGCCCGAGCGTAAAATAGCGTTAGGTATGAAATGGTTGATCAGCTATGCCCGCCGTCGTGGAGAAAAAACAATGATGGAGAAATTAGCCGGCGAGATCATATCAGCCGCTAAAGGCGAAGGCGCAGCAGTGAAAAAGAAAGAAGATACGCATAAAATGGCTGAAGCTAACAAGGCGTTCTCACACTTTAGATTTTAATTAGTGAATTATTGAATGAGTGAATGAGTGAATAGGTGAGTTTTTAATTAAACATTCACTCATTCGCTCACCCGCTCATTCACTCAATATAAAAACATGTCAAGAGATCTAAGATATACAAGAAATATAGGTATTGCCGCTCATATTGATGCCGGTAAAACAACTACCACCGAGCGTATTCTTTACTATAGCGGCGTGAGCCATAAAATAGGCGAGGTACACGAAGGTGCAGCTACAATGGACTGGATGGCGCAGGAGCAGGAGCGTGGTATTACCATTACTTCGGCCGCTACTACTATCGACTGGAAATACAGGGGCCAAACTTACCACATCAATATTATTGATACCCCCGGGCACGTGGATTTTACCGTTGAGGTAAACCGCTCGTTACGGGTATTGGATGGTTTGGTTTTCTTATTTAGCGCGGTTGATGGTGTTGAGCCGCAATCAGAAACTAACTGGAGGTTGGCCAATAACTACAACGTTGCCCGTATAGGTTTCGTTAATAAAATGGACCGCAGCGGCGCCGACTTTTTAAATGTTGTAAAACAGGTAAAAACCATGCTGGGCAGCAACGCGGTTCCGTTACAGTTACCAATCGGCGCCGAAGAAAACTTTAAAGGTGTTGTTGATTTGATTAACTGGAAAGGTATTGTTTGGAACGAGCATGATAAAGGCATGACCTTTACCGAAGTGCCTATCCCGGAGGATATGATCGAAGAAGCAACCGAGTGGAGAGAGAAATTATTAGAATCAGTTGCTGATTATGATGAGAGCCTGATGGAGAAATTTTTCGATGCCCCTGAAACTATTACCGAGCGTGAAGTATTAGACGCTTTGCGTAAAGCAGTTTTAGATGCTAAGATAGTTCCGATGGTATGCGGTTCATCGTTCAAAAACAAAGGTGTGCAAACCATGCTCGATTATGTGATGGAACTGTTGCCTTCGCCAATGGACGTGGAAGGTATTGTGGGCCATAACCCCGATACAGGCGCTGAAATTGTACGCCTGCCATCAGAAAAAGAACCATTTGCTGCTCTTGCATTTAAAATAGCAACCGACCCGTTTGTGGGCCGTTTATGCTTTATACGTGTTTATTCGGGTAACCTGGAAGCAGGCTCGTATGTATATAATATGCGTTCAGAAAATAAAGAACGTATCTCTCGTATATTCCAGATGCATGCTAACAAGCAAAACCCTATCCCTAATGTTGGGGCAGGCGATATTGCTGCTGTAGTGGGCTTTAAGGATATTAAAACAGGCGATACGCTTTGTGATGAGAAACATCCTATCGTGCTGGAATCTATGAACTTCCCTGAGCCGGTTATTGGTTTAGCTATTGAGCCTAAAACACAGGCCGATGTAGATAAACTGGGCATGGCCTTGGGTAAACTATCAGAAGAAGATCCAACCTTCCGTGTTAATACCGACGAAGAAACCGGCCAAACCGTAATATCAGGTATGGGCGAGTTGCACCTCGACATTATCATGGACCGTTTAAAACGCGAGTTTAAGGTGGAGGTTAACCAGGGCGCTCCGCAGGTTGCTTACAAAGAAGCTATCACCGGCAGCACACAACACCGCGAAACTTACAAGAAACAAACCGGTGGCCGTGGTAAATTTGCCGATATACAGATCATTGTTTCACCTACTGACGAAGGCCTGAAAGGTTTACAGTTTGTAAATGAGATCACAGGCGGGTCAATTCCGCGTGAGTTTATTCCGGCTGTTGAAAAAGGCTTTAACGCAGCCATGGTAAATGGCGTATTGGCTGGTTACCCGTTACAGGATTTGAAGATCCGTTTAATTGACGGGTCGTTCCACGCGGTCGATTCGGATGCTTTATCATTCGAAATTTGCGCACGTTCCGCCTATCGCGAAGCATTGCCAAAATGTAAGCCGATCATACTGGAGCCGATAATGAAAATCGAAATATTGACCCCTGAAGAAAACATGGGTGATGTTATTGGTGATATGAACCGCCGCCGTGGCCAGCTTTTGGGTATGGATTCACGTGCAGGCGCGCAGGTAATAAAAGCTACTGTACCGCTTTCAGAAATGTTTGGGTATGTAACCCAGTTGCGTACCATCACTTCGGGCCGTGCCACTTCAACTATGGAATTTGACCACTATGCTGAAGCACCGCGTAACGTACAGGATGAAATAATTGCAAAAGCAAGAGGCAAAAAAGCCGCAGCTAATGCGTAAATTAATTTGAAGATTTGATAATGTGCTGATTTGAAAATTAGCCCTGTCAATCTTCAAATTTTCAAATAAATAAATTTTCAAATTGATCAACCATAGCTAATTGCTCTTATGGCTGGTTATAAAAAACAAAAAGATGAGCCAAAGAATCAGAATCAAATTAAAATCGTACGATTACAACCTGGTTGATAAATCAGCCGAGAAGATCGTAAAAACAGTAAAGCCAACAGGCGCTGTAGTTAGCGGACCACTTCCGTTACCAACCGAAAAGAAAATTTTCACAGTATTGCGTTCACCGCACGTAAACAAAAAAGCACGTGAGCAATTCCAGTTATGCTCTTACAAGAGGTTATTGGATATCTACAGTTCCAACTCAAAAACTGTAGACGCGTTAATGAAGCTTGAATTGCCAAGCGGCGTTGAAGTTGAAATAAAAGTTTAACAGGGCCGGAAGGTCTGATAAGTATTAAAAGCCATTCGATTTTCGGGTGGCTTTTTTTGTTAAGCGCAATATTTCCCGAATTCTATTTTTACCTTTACAATTTCGAAGCGAAAATTTTGTTTCATGAAACAAAAATTAGCAAATTTACAACCTGTTGATTATAAATAAATTAAACTAATTTTACCCACAAAAACCCTGACGAATACGTCGTTACATCTTGTTTCATACTGTTTCACTCGGTTTTTATAAGGCAATGTTTTTCAATGAGTTAAGTCAAAATCTTGTTTCACGTGTTTCATTTGTTTCACACACGCGTGAAACAAACACTATTTCAGGGACCGGGGGCTTTACCCTCTTCCCATCAACTCATCTACCTTATTACGCTCGGTTTGCAGCTCGCGGGCCAGTTTCTTTTCCTTATCGTTGGCTTTGGTTTTATAAGCCTTGAATTCTTCTTCCAGCTCGTTATACAGCTGGGTACGATGCACCACCTCGTGCCTGGAACTGCCCGACCGAGCTATAACTACTCCTGCAACAATACCGATTAAGATAACCAGGCCCCACATTATAGCGCTGTAAAGGTTTTTTGACATATCCAAACCCAAAAAGCTGATCATATCAGTTTGTGAAGAAATGGTTTGATCTTTATTGTTCACATCAGTTTGCAAGGAGTTGATGGCCTTAGTTTGCTGGTCGGCCTTTTGTTGAGCAGCTTTCAATTGGTTGCGCGTGGTGGTCAGCGTATCCATAAAGGTTTTCCAGATGGCCGAAACAAAGGGTTGCTGGTAATTATATACCTTAGTTAACAGGTATTGATACTGGCCGTTAAGGCTTTTATCAAAAATCGGGGCCGCTTTAACAAGTGCGGCAGTATCATGCGGCGCAACGGGGGTGATAGCGGCTCCGGCGTTTCCGGTAGCTTTAAGTGTGGCCAGTTTCTTTAAGCTATCTGCTTTATGTATTGCTTTAGCGCTATATTTATATTTTGAATAGTAACCATATCCATGCCTGCTATAAGGTTTCCCGGTTTTGGGGTTGATAGGTACCACAGGTTTCCCGGTTTTAGGATCCATAGTTACCGACTTCACGACTGCGGGCTTAACAACTGTTTTTTTAACAGCCATGGGCTTTCTTAGGCTATCCTGCGCTCTGGTAAAAGTTGTAATGCCTGATAGCAACAATACCAGGAGGGTTAATTTCAACACAAAACGGTTTTTCATAGTGGTAAAATTAGACAATGATTTATTAAAAAAACAAGTTAAAAAACGTTTAGTGTTGGTTTTTAGGTGATTTTAATAAGGCTAATGTAAGGTTTCATACGGATTTTTGCCGCTCATAGTTATATTAGCGGAATGAATATTGGAATAATTGGTTTAGGCGATATGGGGCGTTTATACGCCAAAGCGTTTTCAAAAGCGGGTTATACGGTTTGCGGATGCGATTTACCGGCTAACAAAACCCAGCTGGAAGAAGAACTTGCGCCTTACCATATAAAGGTATTGGATAATGGAAAAGAAGTATCGCAAATAAGCGACCTGGTAATTTATTCGGTTGAGGCCGAGAAAATAGGCAGGGTAGTTGCCGAAAATGCGGAGTACACCAAACCCGGCGCTATAGTAGCGGGGCAAACCTCTGTAAAAACCCCCGAGATAGAAGCGTTTGAAAAATACCTGCCTGCAAGCACGCAGATCATTACCTTTCACGGTATGCATGGGCCTGGCTTTGAGCCTAAAGGACAAACGCTGATATTGATACCCCATCGCGCCGATGCTGCCGCGCGGCAGCGTATGGTTGATCTGTTTACGGCCATCGGGTCAAACATAGTTGAACTGGCCGATTACCACGAGCACGATAAAATTGTTGCCGATACGCAGGCGGTAACGCATGTAGGTTTCGAAAGCATGGGCACGGCCTGGAAGGCAGCCGGGTTTTTTCCGTGGGAAAATGCCTCGTACATAGGCGGTATAGATAATGTAAAGATTTTAACCACGCTGCGCATATTCAGCTATAAGGCGCACGTGTATGCCGGGCTGGCTATACTAAATCCGTATGCCCGGCAGCAGGTAAGGCAGTATGCCGTATCCGAGTCGGAGTTATTTAAGCTGATGATACAGGAGGAGGAAGCCGCTTTTCGCGAAAGGTTGTACAAGGCCCGCGATTTTGTGTTCCACGAAAGCCGCAAACCTATTATGCTGAGCGATAAGGTGATGAAGGAGTTTTCGTTATCGCAAAACCACGACAAGCAAAAGCCTAATTCGCATTTAAGCATATTAAGTATGGTTGATGCCTGGTATCATTTGGGTGTAAACCCGTATGATAACCTGATAGGCCAAACCCCGCCGTTCCGGTTACGTTTAGGTATTGCCGAATACCTGTTTAAAAACGAGGAGCTGCTGGAAGAATCTATCCAGGCGGCGCTTTATGATAAAACCATACGGGGCGATGACCTGGAGTTTCATTCGGCGGTACGCGAGTGGTCATCGATCATCGGTTATGGTGATATGGAAGGCTATAAGAAGCATTTTACCGATGTACAGGCCTTTTTTAAAGGACGGCTCGAAGAGGGCAACAAACAAAGCGCGGAACTGATCAGGAGGTTGATGAGCGAATAGTCATGAACAGGATTAGCGGATGGTAGGGTATGTGTGTTTCACGCGCGCGTGAAACAGATGAAACACGTGAAACAAGATTTTGACTTAAGATGCTATATTTCAGCCATTTGTAAAAAGCGAGTGAAACAGAATGAAACAAGATGTAACGACATATTCGTCGGTATTTTTTATACTCAATTTATGTGTTTATTGTTGATAATCAAATAATTACAAATAAGCTTGTTTTGGTAGGATGAAACAAACGCTAAATGGTTAGTGTACGCACAAGCGGGACGCTTGCGGTAACGGGCGGGCCACCGCGATATTTTAGACAAATAATGCCCGGCATCAGTGCGGAATTTAAAATGCTTTTTTAATCAGGAGAAGGATATTAGATAAAGCTTGGGGATTGGCTTCACTGATTTTACCTATAACCTGTTTTTCCCAAACCCGGATGGTCATGATCTTGTTGCACCGCACTTCACTTCCGTTTAATAAGGGTTCCGTCAGGTCGTTATCGTTTAAAGGGTACGAAAATTCCGAATCGTGGGTTTTTGTAGTGATAGGGCATACCAGGATATCATTATCCAGTTTATTGCTTACGTCATTAGAAACAACAATTGCTGGTCGGAGTTTGGTTTTGGCGGGCTTATCTGTTAACGGGTAATGTACCGCTATTATATCCCCTTGTTTGTACATTGAAGGCGGCCTTTGATAAAATCATCCCAATGTTCATTTTCGGGGGCATCCCATATTTCACGGAATGAATCCTGGGATATGGCGGTCATCATATCCGTAGTTATTTCATCATTATTACCCAAAGCTGTTTCATCAAGCATCATTTCACGAACTTCTTTTTTTATTTCCGGCTTCATCGCTTTAAAAAGCGTCCAGAATGCCAGCGCTTCCTTTGAATGTTTTACTGTTGCTATACCCATAACTTACCGCTTATGCGGGATGTATTACAAATATAAATAAAATTGGTTATTTACAATATGCTTTTGTTGCAAGGCACGAGTAGCCCCCATACGCAGCCCATCGCGGATACTCGCGCCAGTACGGGGAAGCTGTACCATCTATTGAGATAGCTGGCAAGATAGCAGAAGCTCTTAAAGTATCATTGGATTACCTTGTATTAGGTAAGTCTGACCTTAACGTAGATCAATCGTTACTTGAAAAGGTATTGAGTATTCAACAACTGCCCGAAGATGAAAGGGAGCATATACTATATGCTATTGATGGTTTGATACAACACGCTTAAACAAGGTTGGCTTATAAGAAATAGAAAAGCCCAGTACGATGGCTGGGCTTGTTATAACAACTATTTTGATACATTACCATTAGTCATAACTGTAGTTTTCAAAATTAATCCATTAACAACATTATTATTTTTATCAATCAATTTACTATTAATAATTATTTCATAAGTCCCGCTAAATAAAAAAACATTAGGAATTTTTATTGTATTGTTTTTAATCACCCATCCGTTAATTTGCTTTTTATTTATATAAATTTCAATTTTTTGATTAAGTGAAGGAGGGATTGCAACCGTAATATATAGATCCTTAATATTGTAGTAATGCCTCCGATTACTATTTAATATAATTAAGGAGTCGGCTTTATAATCAAATGAATAAATATTTTCGCTAACTACGAATCCCTTAACATCTATTACCTTCCCAAGTTTATCATATTTATATAAACAAAACTGATTCTCAGAAATATCAAATATATTATATGAATCGAGCTGGCCATTTTCAAGATACCAATAAAAATCACCATACAACTTTCCATTACGCCAGTTTCTAATATAGTTTAATTTACCGTTTTCATAATATTTACTTTCTTTTCCTTCTGGCTTATCATTCTTGTAATTTCCTATGTCTTCAACTTTTCCATTTTTATAATATTGTATTGCCGAACCCTGCTTCAGACCATCAATAAAATTCCATTTCATGTAAATCTTCCCATTTACAAACTTTAAAACCTCACCATCTATATGTCTTTTACTATTTAATTGAAATACACTTTCACTTTTATTTAATAATTTAATATAAAATATTTTAAAAAAACGAGTATTTACAAGTATTAAAAGACATGCAGCTACTAAACATATAATACCAATTAATTTTTTTTGTTTCATGATAATAGTTATTACTGTTTACCTTCCCAATCGTGTAAAGAAATCCAATTATTATAGATTCCGTGGTTTCTTTTTTCAGCTTCTGTCTGGGTTACAGTGTCGTGTTTTACGGGATCAACAAAAAGACGGAGCTCTTTTACACCTACTTTCTTTACACTTGGTGTGATACCAGGCTTTTTAATAACACTAGATAAACTATTTGTATTTTGCAATGATTTTTCTGTCTCATTATAGTTTTGAAAGAGGTCAAGACTTAATTCTTGAAATGTTTGTGCCGGATTCCATGAACTTGCCAAAGGAGCAACTCCTGTTATATCTCTGCCTTCCACTATTTTAGCTCCCCGCCCGCCCGGGCCATGTCCTGTTCCGTTTTCTTGGTACTCTGCCCAGCCAAAATTCAGTTGAGGTTCATGTGCTATAAGCCATTTAATACCCCTATTAATAAGACCTTCCCCTGATTCGGAATCTTTAGAGTGTCCTAACAGAACGTTTTTTCTTGCCGTATGATCTCTGCCTGGAGGACCAGCATTCTCACTATTTTCTTTATCACCAAGATGCTCATCTCTATATTTCATATAAGCTTGCCCTGCTTCAGTCATCATACCATCAGGGTCTATATTCCTAATGGAGTTATCATCTGCATAGTCATATGGCGACCATCTCCTTGCAACTTCAGCCATTGGATCCACTGTTGTCCACCTACCAATCACCGGATCATAGAACCTCGCGCCGTAATCGTATTGCCCGCTGTCGGAGCCTTCAACCCGGACAGCGGGGTCTTATCAATACTGCACAAACCCCATCATATTAGTGCGTATCTTATA
>Ga0206971_10045_pt1 | contig 42604 bp, 41 predicted proteins | sample Alteio_BWOrgHeat_85_FD_152917 | JGI IMG/M metagenome (GOLD analysis project Ga0206971, IMG submission 152917) | Enriched cells from forest soil in Barre Woods Harvard Forest LTER site, Petersham, Massachusetts, United States -... | ecosystem: Environmental > Terrestrial > Soil > Temperate forest >...
TCTAAATTATTACTCTTGGAACAGGCAATCGGTGAAAAATGGGATTTAGAAATCAAGCCGCAAGATAATGTATTCGACCTACATCTAAAAGATGTTTGGGATTACCGCGATTTGCTCTGGCTGCTTGTCCGACGTGACTTTGTATCTTTTTATAAACAAACTATTTTTGGACCGCTATGGTTTTTTATACAACCCATATTTACCACTATAGTATATAGCTTCATTTTTGGACGTTTAGCAAATATAGGTACACAAGACATTCCTCAACCCATTTTTTACATGGCAGGCATTATAGGATGGAATTACTTTGCTGATTGTTTGAATAAAACTTCTACAGTTTTTGTAGATAATGCTCAAATTTTCGGAAAGGTCTATTTCCCGCGCTTAATTATGCCCTTGAGTATAGTGTTTTCTAATCTGGTGAGATTTGGAGTACAGTTTATTTTATTTTTTACAATGTTGCTTTATTTTATATTTACAGGGGCTAATGTACATCCCAATATATACATATGCCTGTTCCCATTATTAGTTACATTAATGGCGCGCAAGGGCTGGGTTTTGGTTTAATAATATCATCACTAACAAGTAAATACCGCGATTTAAGCTTCTTGGTAACATTTGGTATACAGCTAGCTATGTACGCGACTACTGTTGTATATCCCCTCTCAGTAGCATATTCCAAGTATCCTAAATACGTATGGTTAATAAAGCTTAATCCGATGACACCCATTATTGAGTTTATGCGATATGGATTTTTGGGACAAGGTTACCATGCCTGGGGCTTTTTGCTTTACGGAATGGGTGTTACAATAATATTGGTAATTTTGGGTGTACTTGCTTTTAATAAAGTTGAAAAAGATTTTATAGATACTGTATAAATGAATGTGATAATAAAAGCCGAAAATATCTCAAAAGCATATCAGTTGGGCCAAATAGGTACTGGCACACTTTCGCGAGATATTGAACGCATGTTCGCTAAGCTTCGTGGAAAGGAAGATCCGTTTTTAAAGGTAGGCGAAGCCAACGAAAGGACAAGCAAAGGTGGTAGCGACATTGTTTGGAGTTTAAAGGATATTAATTTTGAAATAAACCAAGGTGATGCCGTTGGTATAATTGGCCGAAATGGAGCGGGCAAAAGCACATTACTTAAGGTTTTAAGTCGCGTAACATCGCCTACGAAAGGAACAATTAAAATAAAGGGCCGTATTGCTAGCCTACTCGAAGTTGGTACCGGTTTCCACCCAGAATTAACTGGCCGGGAGAATATCTTTTTAAACGGAGCAATTTTGGGCATGCGTAAAGTTGAAATTAGAAAACACTTTGATGCCATAGTGGATTTTGCGGGTGTCGAACGCTACATTGATACACCTGTTAAACGATACTCATCCGGTATGTACGTTAGGTTAGCGTTTGCGGTCGCCGCCCATTTAGAGTCGGAAATTTTAATTGTGGATGAAGTTCTTGCAGTAGGAGATTTTGAATTCCAGAAGAAATGCCTGGGTAAAATGAATCAGGTAAGTAAGGGAGAAGGACGTACTATATTATTTGTTAGCCACAATATGGAGGCAGTTGCACAGCTTACGCAAAAGGCTATTCTGCTAAAAAACGGAGGCATGGTAGCGAACTCATCGACACAAGAGGTAATACAAAAATATATCGATATAAATAAGGCTGTTGGCGGTAGTTACTTTAGTAAACAATTGCTAATTACACCACATATCAAAAGTGTTACGCTCGAAACAACCTATTCAAATAACAGCCAATTAAATGGTGCTGAAATGGTTGTTAACGTTGAGCTGTATACACCAGAACCAATCAAGGGGGCAAGTTTCTCATTTCAATTTGTCGATTCAAACGAAAGAAATTTTGTTCATTCCTGGGTTTTTGATACTGACATGTCTTATGGTCGTGAAGCTGGAACACACAAATTAAGATGTGTGATACCCAAATTGAAGCTTTACATGGGAAAATACTACTTGAAATGTTATTTTTCTGAACCGCCTGGGGGAAGAGTGTTCGAAGTTTTAGAAAACATTTGTCCGTTTGAAGTAATGATGTTTGAAACCACCCGTACACAATTTCAATGGCACCCTGATGCTTGCGCTTACATTGAAGACACTATTTGGAAAGTAACGACATAACGATGGATTTTAAAAATTTAATTAGAAAGCTAAAAACAGCGGACCCAACCGCCAAGGGTAACATTGATAGCTATATCCTTAATGATATACATATTCAGCGTGGCAATATAGATCAGGCTTACCCATCCGATTATGCAGATCATGAAAAGTCGATTATAGAGTCTGTTAAGCCATTTACAATGACAAGCACTGAAAGACTAGTCGCTCTATTACGCTCAATTGACTACCTTGAGCATAATAAAATTCAGGGTGATATTGTAGAGTGTGGAGTTTGGAAAGGTGGAAGTATGATGGCCGCGGCGAAATATCTGTTACGATTAGGTAACCAACAAAGGAGGTTTTTTTTATTCGATACGTATGAGGGCATGTCTGAACCTACTGAGGCTGATACAGATATACATTCTTCAAATGCTACCGAAGTATATAAAGACGAGAGTAACAAAGGGTCTGATGATAAATGGTGTGCATCACCGTTAGACGATGTTAAGCAAAACCTGGCTTCCACAAACTACAAAAGTCAAAATGTATTTTTTATCAAGGGTAAGGTTGAAGAAACTTTGCCCTATGGAAAAATTGATAAAATTGCCATACTACGCCTTGACACAGATTGGTATGAATCAACAAAACACGAATTAATAACTTTGTATGATAGGTTAGTTCCGGGTGGCGTACTTATTATAGATGATTATGGGCACTGGCGCGGCGCAAAACAAGCGGTTGATGAATTTATAGCTGAGCGCAAACTACGCCTATTTCTTAACCGGGTTGATTATACATGCAGAATTGCAATTAAACCATAAAAAAAATGATAAAAATGATAAAAAAAATTCTTTCAAAACCAATAATAGTTGCACCTAAAAGTAATGTTGTTATTGAAGATGAAAGCAATTTGAACGATATAATAACCCAAAACCGGGCTACACTAAAGGGCTTTAGTAAATGGCTTACCCGCGAAGATTGGCAAAACGCTTACTACTGGTATGGAGTACCCGAGGAAATTTTCTCACTGCTGGATTTAGAGATAGGAGACGAAGTAGTTTATACCGATTTGATGGCTTACTACGCCAAGCAATTTAGAAACGTTCATTATTTGGAGTTGGGTGTATCTGTTGGAAAAAACTTTATGCAATTGGCGAACTTTTTTCAAAACAGTGTGCTAACCGGATTTGATATTGAAAACATCAATCCAACTATTAGGGAATATTTTTCTTCGGGTATCCAGCAAACTTGGAAAACAAAAAAAGGTTCGTTAAGGAAAGAGCTGTCTTATTTTAATACATATAGTTATAAAACAAACACTGTAAATTACCTTGCAGGTGATATATGGGATGAAGAATCTTGGAAAAGACTAAAGGGAAGCAAATTTAATATAATATTCTCTGACGCCTTGCATGATCCTAATGCCTTACTTTGGGAGTACGAGATGATAAAAAAATATGATTTGCTTGCAGATGAATTCATGTTTTTTTGGGACGACCTTAATAATGGGTTAGATGACTCTTTTAAACTAATAGCGGCTGATTTAATTAAACGCAAAATTATAGTTGACACCAACGTTTTTTTGATAAAAATAAATGGCTGGTTGGGTAAAAATTACCCTATCAAGCACGATGTAGGCATCCTTTCAACATTTAATTTAAAATGATACTTCATGATCACTAGTCCTGTTACCGGTTTAAGTAATGTTAAACTGAACAAAAAGATTGATAGTAGTGACATTATTATACGCTACAAACGCGATTTCGATATTGATGTAGGCAAGTATTTTGAAGGGAAAACCCAGGTTTATATATATGAATGTTTGGATACTGGCTTTCTATTTTTCTCGCCTGAAGGTATGGCCGGCGACGAAAGTTTTTATGACGAATTAAAGATTCAGATGCCGGTTAAATACAATGTACCTTATTACTCCGAAGATAAATGGGAGTATGGTGTTTGTGCAGAATATATTGAACCAGGAAATAAGGTTTATGAAATTGGCGCAGGCAACGGAGCTTTTTTAAGGAAATTGATTGATAAGCAAGTTACTGACGTTTTTGGGTCGGAGTTAAATCACTATTCCATAAAAACGGCTTTAGAAAAAGGAATTAAACTAGAGTATAAAACCATTGAGGAACGAGCTGAAGTAAACGAAACTCTTTATGATGTAGTTTGCACTTTCCAGGTATTAGAACACGTTTCACATGTAAAATCTTTTTTAGATTCGGCAATAAAAATCTTGAAACCCGGTGGTAAATTGATGATCGCAGTACCATTTAACAATCCCTATTTATTTGGCTATGACGTATTGAATACGCTTAATTTGCCGCCCCACCACATGGGTTTATGGAATAAACAGGTTTTTCAAAAAATTCCCTTTTTCTATCCACTGAAGTTGGAAAACATCATTATTGAAGACCTTGCAGGAGGTGGTTATGATTTTGACCAGTTTTATAAGATAAATAAAGATAGGTTTTTTGCTTTTTTACCATATAGAAAGTTTGTTGATAAAATATATAGGAAATTTTTGAGAAAATACCACCACAAATTTCATGGCAAAAATATTATTGCCATTTATAAGGTTTAATGGGCTCTGTACACCTCGTTTCATTTGCAAGCAATCATTTTTCTGAACAACAGAAAGAGATGGAAATGTCAGCGAGAAGATATGGAATTTTGGATTTCATTTCTTATACTGAAAAGGATTTGACTGACTCGGATTTTTATAAAGAAAATATCGATGTGTTCGCGCAACGCAGAGGCTTTGGATATTGGCTGTGGAAGCCCTATTTTATTTTAAAAGCCATGGAAAATATAAAAGATAACGACATATTATTTTATGTTGATTCGGGGTCAAAGTTTGTCAACCCTCCTGCGACACTAATTAGTTTGGCTAAAAACAATGCGTCAGGAATTGTTGCTTTTGACTGTTGGCCTTTAACCAATCATCAGTGGACTATAAGGGAAACATTTGTTAATCTCAATTGTGATACACCAGATTTTTGGTATGCGAAACATGTTATTGCAACGGTGATGTTATTTAGAAAAACACCTCTGGTTATATTATTTTTGAAAGAATGGTTGGCCGCTTGTTTAGAAAAAACGTCATTGATAGCAGATGTTACAAATAACAATAAAAACATTGAGGGGTTTGTGCAGCATCGCGAAGATCAAGCGATATTTTCGGTGCTTATAAAAAAGCATAATATTGAGACTTATCGAAATCCCTCTAAATGGGGCAATTTCTTAAAGGTACCAAAGTATAGAAAAGAAAATGAATTTATCTCATATCCTTATTTAGTAGAAAATACTGTTAATCAGTATTCCGATGAGCCGTACGTAAACTCACCTTATTATACAATCTTTGAATTTAACTATAGAAATCAGAGTCATGGCGATAAAAAAAATGTTAAGTTATACGAGTGGATTCTTAAAAAGATATCTTCTCTCAGAAAAGTTTTCCGAGAAATATAAGCGGAATTCTTATTCTCAATCTGGGGAAGATGTAATTATGGATTATATATTTTTTTTGCGCGGAATTTCAAAACCCACCTATATCGACATAGGTGCTAATCATCCATTTTATTTAAGCAATACTGCATTATTTTATGAAAAAGGATGTCGAGGAATTAATATTGAGGCAAATCCTGACCTAATTAAGGAATTTAAATTGCGGAGACCAGCAGATATAAATATTAATGTTGGTGTTGGTGAAAAAGAAGATGCAATGGATTTCTTCGTAATGGAAGATAACACATTAAGTAGTTTTTTCGAAAGACGAAACTGATGTAATGGTTATCCACGGCAAAAAGCTTGCGGCAGTAAGAAAAGTTAAATTGACGACGGTTAAAAAAATTTTAGATGAATATTGTGATGGCGTATTTCCTGATATTTTAAGTATCGATGTCGAAGGATTGGATTTTCAAATTCTTAAAACGATTGACTTTGAAAATAACTCTCCGAAAATAATATGTGTCGAAGCAGCGGAATATTCCCCCATAGGGGCAGGTGCAAGAAGAACCGAACTAATCGATTTCCTTGTTGCGCAAGGTTATTATGAATACGCGAACACTAATTTAAATGCAATAATGGTAAAAGAAAGTTTTTGGCTGCCAAAATGACTCCCAATATTTCCATAGTAATTCCAACATATAACAGTGAATCAGTGATATCACATGCTGTTGCGAGTGTGCTTAATCAAACGTATTCCGATTTTGAAATATTAATAATAGATGGCCTTTCTGAAGATAGTACGATCAAAATTGTGAACAATTTTAATGATAGAAGGGTAAGGGTTTACGCGGAAAAGGATAATGGTATTTATGATGCTATGAACAAAGGCATAATTCGAGCAAAGGGCAAGTGGATTTATTTTTTGGGCAGTGACGATTTGCTTTTTGATGATTTTACCTTACAAAAAGCATCAGAGAACTTGAATAACACGGAGGCAAAGCTGGTTTATGGTAATGTCTTAATCAGTGGGGATAGTATTTGGGCTAAAGACGGGCAATTGTATAACGGTATATTTACTGTAGACGATTTGTTAGATAATAATATTTGCCACCAGGCAATATTTTACAATACTAACATACTTAAAGCAGAGTTATATAATACACTTTACACAGTATGTGCTGACTGGGATTTGAACATGCGATTCTTTTCTAATTATCCCGTGCGTTATATTGAGCAAACTATAGCAATATTTAGTTCAAATGGTACAAGTTCTTTCTCGCAAGAGGATAAATTTATCGATAACGACATACTTGAGAATATTCACAAGTATTTTAGATGGTCGTTATTTAATCGACGCTTCTGTCCTAAGCGGATACTTTTAAAACGAATATCTGGTGCGAAATTTAAAGAAGGAGACTTACTAAGTGGATTTTATTATTTATCGGCATTCTACTTTCAAAATTTAATTATGAATAAAGTATTCAAATATTAAAATCAGAATCGTTTTACTTGCCAACTATAATTTAACTACGTGGCAGGATATAGTGTAATTATACAAAATGAGGATTACTTTTACAATTTGTTCAAACAACTATCTGGCATTGGCTAAAACCCTCGCTGATTCTTACCATTTGCATAACCCCGGTAGCACGTTTGTAATATGCCTTGTAGATAGAAAAAGTAATATTATTGATTATGCGCAATTCAGGAATGTGGAGATTGTTGAAGTTGAATCGATAAAAATCCCAGGTTTTAATGATTTGGCTGATAAATACTCTATTGTAGAATTAAACACCGCTGTTAAACCGTTCTTTATCGAATATCTGTTTAAACGTGATGCAGCTATAACTAAAGTGGTGTATCTGGATCCGGATATTTATGTTTTGGGGTCCTTTGAAGAAGTAGATAAAGAACTTGCTGATAACACCCTAATCGTAACGCCCCATATCGTGCAGCCATATCCCTTAGACGATCACGTGCTGCCAGAGCGGACTTTTTTAAATTATGGTATTTACAACTTAGGTTTTATTGCACTAAATCGTGGTGGCGAGACTGATAAATTTTTACATTGGTGGCAGGAGCGATTACGGAGATTTTGCTACATTGATTTTAGCGATGCCTGTTTTACAGATCAACTTTGGATAAACTACGCACCTATTTTCTTCAAGGGTGTTAAAATTAGCTATCATCTAGGGATAAACGCGGCTTATTGGAATTTGAATGACCGCATTGTGAGCGGAACGGGTCAAAAAATGATAGACGGAAAGTTTCCTTTTGTGTTTATTCATATCAGTGGTTTTAACCCGCATACACCAGATAAAATCAGCGGTGTTCAAACCCGTATTGATATTACTGAGCGGACTGATATTGCACCAATTTATGTCGAATATGCGGGAAAGGTATTAGCTAACAACTACGATAATCTGAAGCAAATACCGTGTGTGTACATTGCACAGCATCTAAATTTTAAAAAAGAGGAGGCGCTGATCCAAATAAACAGTAGCATTAAAAATAAGATGTTGTATTGGGTGTATAAACTAACGCCACGGGTAATTTTCAAAACATATTATGCGATAAATAGAGAATTAAAATATTATAATAACTTGTAAGGAAATATACCTGGCAAAAAAAGGAATTCGATCAATGAAAAAAATATTAGTTACTGGCTCGTCAGGTTTAGTTGGATCGGAAGTTTGCATACATTTTGCAAAAGATTACGAAATTCATGGGTTGGATAATAATCAGCGTGCAGTTTTTTTTGGGCCGCAAGGTGATACGCGCTGGAATCAACAACGCCTTAGTTCATTAATTAAAGATTTTAAACACCACGAACTGGATATTCGTGATAGGAAAGGGGTTTTAGAACTGATCAAGGGTCTGAAACCTGATGTTATCGTTCATACCGCAGCACAACCAAGTCACGACAGGGCTGCAGCGATTCCTTTTGATGATTTCGATACGAATGCTGTAGGTACATTGAATTTATTAGAGGCAACACGGCAATTTGTTCCGGAAACGCCTTTCATACACATGAGCACCAATAAAGTGTACGGCGATGCGCCAAATAAAATAAAGCTGAAAGAGTTAGAAACCCGGTGGGATTATGATGATGTCGCATATGAACACGGCATTGCTGAAACGTTTACTATAGATCAGTCGAAGCATTCGTTATTCGGTGCATCAAAAGTAGCAAGCGATGTGATGGTGCAAGAGTATGGCCGTTACTTTAATATGTACACCTGCTGCCTGCGTGGCGGTTGTTTAACAGGGCCCAACCACACCGGCGTTGAACTACATGGCTTTTTAAGTTATTTAGTAAAATGTAACCTTGAGGGTAAAAAGTATTCGGTATTTGGTTACAAAGGCAAACAAGTCAGGGATAATATCCACTCGCACGATATTGCCTGCTTTATGGAAGCATTTATAAATGAACCCCGTATTGGCGAAGTTTATAATTTGGGCGGCGGTAGAGAAAATACCTGTTCAATTTTAGAAGCTTTTGCCATTACTGAAAAGTTTAGCGAAAAAAAACAGGTTTATGAGTATAACGATAGAAATCGTGAAGGTGATCATATCTGTTATTACAGCGACCTGCGTAAGATGAAAGAACATTATCCTTCTTGGGATATTACAATAAGTTTGGAAGAAACCATCAGGCAAATCGTTGACGCCTGGAAAACCAGAATGTTGTGATTGAAAAAAAAGATAGACTGCTGGAGTTAGATGTTTTTAGAGGCATTGCAGCTGTTTTGGTCGTATTGTTTCATTTTACGAGCAAAACGGATTTTGGAGGTATTCTTTCGGTAGGAATCACCGGTGTTGATTTATTTTTTATCATAAGCGGTTTTGTTATCTTTTTGACATTGGAAAAAACCGATACGGGAAAGAGTTTCGTGATCAACAGGTTATCTAGACTATTACCAGCCTACTGGACTTGTGTTACCATTACATTTTTACTCAAAATATCAAATGAACATTTAAACATAGTACAAACGCTACCTGCTTACCTGGCTAATTTAACTATGTTTCAGCTTAATGTTTTTAAGATCGGCGATTTGGACCCGGCGTATTGGACAATGACCATTGAAATGTTGTTTTATATTTTCATGCTTTTTGTTTTTCTATGCAATGGGTTAAAATACATTGAGTGGATTGGGTTGGCAGTAATGCTATTATGCTTATTTAATGGTGCTTTTCTAAGTCGTTATCATTTAAGGGTACACGAGTTTTTAAATTTCAGGGTCCCACTAATCACGCATTTTCCAATTTTTTATTCGGGAATAATATTTTACAAGCTAAAATCGAATAAAAAAAAATATGGTAATTATGGTTTTTTAGTATTTGCATTTTTTATCCAGTGGTACTTGTTTGATAAGGGGGGAAGCAGGTCCGATATGTCATACATTAAATATGGAGTGGTTTTGTTAACCTACTATGGATTGTTTTTGGTGTATGTAAACTGGGGTTTCAAAATTATTGTAAATCGGATTATCCTATTCTTTGGAAATATATCTTATAGCTTGTACTTAATTCATGCGTATCTAGGTCAGCAAGTACTGATGCCCTGGCTTGTTATACATTCGCATTTTAACAAGTACTTGATATTAATGATAACTTTAGCTATCGTAATATTTATGGCTCTATTGATAAACACTTATATAGAGAAACCTGCCATGAAGTTTATTAGAAATAAAAAATTAAAACTTGCATGAAAATTTTAATCACCGGTGTGGCAGGTTTTGTAGGTTACCAGATGGCCAGTTATTTTAAAGAGCATTATACCAGTGCCACTGTATTGGGTATCGATAATTTATCGCGCCGGGGTAGTGAGTACAATGTGCCGTTGCTCAAACATTTGGGTTGTACTTTTTTTCATGGCGATATACGCAATAAAGAAGATGTTGATGAATTACCGAAAGTAGACTGGATAATTGATTGTGCGGCAAACCCATCCGTATTGGCTGGTTTACAAGGTGGCAGCTTTAGCCTGATCAATAATAATTTGATAGGAACCATTTACCTGCTCGAAAAATGTAAAAGGGATAATTCCGGGTTCATCATGCTTAGCACCAGCAGGGTATATAGTATTAACGACCTGAACTCGATACCCTTAAGCGAAGCTGAAGACAGTTTTGTGATAAAACCAAGTGCGGCGTATCAACAAGGCTTTTCTGAACTTGGCGTCGCTGAGGCCTTTAGTACTAAGGCACCGATATCCTTATATGGTTCTACAAAACTTGCCTCGGAGGTATTGGCGCTGGAATACCATCATACTTTTGGTTTCCCGGTATGGATAGACCGGTGTGGGGTAATTGCCGGGCCCGGTCAGTTTGGTAAAATAGATCAGGGTATTTTTTCATTCTGGATATATCAATATCTATTGGACAGGCCATTATCGTACATCGGTTTTGGAGGAAAGGGCAAACAGGCCCGCGACTTTTTTCACCCGCGCGATTTGTTCAATATGATAAAGATGCAGATAAATGAACCTGAAAAAAAAGTAAGCCGGTTGATGAACCTGGGTGGCGGTGTTGATAATACCTACAGTCTCGCCCAGCTTAATGCTTTTTGTCAACGAACAATCGCTAGCGATAAGTTCGTTGACAGCAATCCCGAAAACCGTAGTTTTGATATACCCCTATACGTGACTGATTTTTCGTTAGCGCAAAGAGAATGGGGATGGAAGCCCGAGATAAATGCCGAATCAATCCTGCAGGAGATAGTAGAATATGCACGTCGTAATATTGATTTAATAAAAAAACTTTAGTTGCTGGGCGGATAAGACTTATGAGTACGGATAAATTAAAGATAGCATTTGTCACAGCCGACAGCTCTACTCAGGGTACCTATTTTAGGTGGCATAATATTGCCATTGGTCTTGTTAACTTGGGGCATACCGTAGAGGTGTTTTGTATTGATAATACCAACCAGCCTGTTGCCCGTATGGAAATCCGCGATGGGGTGGTGTATCATATCGCGACAAGCGCCAAAGGGAAATCCATATTTGGTACCATGAATCATCCCATAACTGCAACAAAACGAATTTTTGATGATTTTTCCGAGTGCGATATTGTACACGTTTTCCAGCCGTTTTTAACAGTTTATTTACCCTGGAAATTTAATTTCAGAAAGAAGTCGAAGATTACTTTTTTTGACTGGGACGACTTGTGGGTTGATGGAGAGCGAGACAAAGAAAAGCGGAATTTTCGTAGTAATTGGGAATATAAGTTAAAGGGGTATTTTGAACACAAAATATCGTCCATAAGCAAACATATGACGGTTTGCAGCGAACTGTTGAAGAAGTTGGCGATTGAACGCGGTGCAAAACAAGTTGATATCATACCTAATGGATTTTGGGAATACGATGTTCCCGAGAAAGCGTTAGCTAGAGAGAAATTAGGATTGCAAAAAGGTGCAATTTATGTAGGTTTTATGGGCCGAACCGGTTTTGAACTGCATTGGGCTTTTAATGCATGGGCGGTCTATTTAAAACAGGGTAAGAACGTACGGTTTGCTTTATGCGGACCCAATGAAGATGTATTAAATGGCTTGACGGATGAAGTGCGAAGTTATCTTGACTACCTGGGAAGCTTAACCCCGGCAGATACCCGTTACTTTGCTGCAGCTATTGATCTTGGTCTTTTGCCACTTATGAAGACTGAATTCAATGAAAGTCGCTTCCCAATAAAGTTTGCAGAGTACCTTGCAGCCAACTTGCCCGTATTATGCTCCGAAGTGGGGCAAATCAGTGAATACGGAAAGAAATATCCCTGGGTTATAAAAGCCGGGGTAAGTGAAGAAGATTGGACAAAGCATTTTTTAGAAACAGTTCAATTACTTATCGAAAAGAAATTGGTACCAGTCGACCGGGCTGTTGTATTGCAAGACCTATCATGGAACGGAATTGCAAAACAAATAGAACAGTTGTATCTGAAGGCTGCTAATATATGAGGAAAAAGATCAAATATCAAGGTGGTATAACCAAAGTGTTGTGTCAGAAACAGGCTGAAAGAAATAAAAAATCTTTCGGAAAAGCGTTGCCATCTATCGACATCGCGTCTATAACTAGTAAAAGAAAAATAGACTTTGAGATCATTAGCTTTTCGGGCGCGGCAAGTTTTGAAGATCAAGTTCTTTCGGTATTTTCTTTTTTGTTTTATGCCGGGATCCCCGAAAAATGGGTAATATATTCGGATAAATCATATACGGAAGCACAAAAGCAAATTTTCAAAGACAAATTTCCCTTTGTAACGATAGTTGACTGGGATGTTTACGATATAGTTAAGAATAGCCAACCATTAAGCAATTATTTAAAGGAGTGTCAGTTAGCAAAAAAACTAAACGTCATCCTCGGACATCGGTATACCAGGCAGACAATTTACATGGACTCAGATATTTTGTGCTACCATAACTTAAATATTTATTTAAGCAGCAGCTTGCTTTCCGACGGATTATGGTATGCCCCCGATCCGATGTGGGGAACTATTGCTGATAACTTTGAAATCAAAAAAGAATCTATCTACCAATTGAACTCAGGTTTTTTGATATTAAATGACAAGTTTAACAAGGGCGATATTTTGGCGTACTTTGAATCTTTAAATGGGAACTTTCATTACTTTTCAGAACAATCATCATTTGAATACGCTTTTAGAAACCAAAACGCGAATATGTTGGATCCTCGACAGTTTGTAATCGATTCTACTGACCAATTTGATTTTTCGATGAAATACTATCCCGAGGAAATTGCGATGAGGCATTATACAACACCAGTCAGGCATAAAATCTTTCAAAAAGGGTGGAAATGGCATTTAAAGATCCAATAATTACTCATAAGCAAATGTCTATCAGAAAAAGAATACTCTCAGATAAATTTGAATTACCAGAAGATTTAAATGTCTCCCATTTTTATTCTTTAGATGGTATTCGAGCAATCTCAGTTTTTATTGTATTGATCGGTCATGCCAATAGTGAATTTAAAAATTCCATTATAACATCAACGCTGGCTGGCGGCACATTAGGGGTTTACATCTTTTTTGTGATCAGCGGTTTTTTGATCACGTCACTTCTTATTAAAGAAAAACTTAAAACGGGCACGATATCCATTAAAGACTTTTATATCCGCCGTGCATTAAGGATATTACCTGTTGCTTATTTGTATTTATTAGTTTTGTTTTTTTTGCACATTTTTTGTGGCTTACAGGTTTCATACCTGGAATATATTGGCTGCGCATTTTTTTTGGTCAATTTGGGTTATTTTCATACAGGCGTGTATACGGGCCATTATTGGTCTTTATCTGTTGAAGAACAATTTTACGTTGTTTTCCCATCTATTTTAAGGCGGAATTATCGACTTTATATTAATTTTTTGTTCGTGCTGTTAACTTTGATATTGATATCAAAAGCATTTGATTTTAGAGAACTTGGCAAACTGCACCCCAAATATCACCTATTTTCAATACTAAATGTTATGAAAGAAATGGTGATTCATCTAGATGGTATTATTGTAGGCTCGCTTCTATCGATATGCCTTTTTAAAGGCATCTTCCCACTAAATTGGGTGGTTAAAAATAAAATTTTATTGCATATAATTCTTATTCCCATAACTATTATTCTTTTTAATAACCTTTTGTTCCATAGTGTTTTAAACTTAACTGTATCAGCAATTTTGATCGCTGTACTATTAGCCAGTAATTTAAGAAATTCGACTGATGCGATATTTAAGGTTTTGAACCTTAAATTATTGAAACGTATTGGAACACTATCATACAGCACATACATATGGCAGCAGTTAATTTTATTTAGGTACTACAATGTTTTTAATGACGATAAGTATGCCTGGTGGGGGTTGCTTGTATGTTTGTTTTTCCTTTCCGCAATAGTTTATGCTTCATATGAGTTTTTTGAAAAACGTTTTCTGGTTCTGAAAAAGAAATTTACTAAAGTAAGTACCGCGTAATTAATATTAGTATGAAACTTGAAAAGATTATCTCCCTTGCTAATAAAAATAGTGAGATTCGTTTTTTAGCGATGATTAGGTCATTAAGAGCTACTGGTTGTAATTTGCCTGTTTGGGTTATTCCATACGATGACAATAAGTTTGAATTGCCTGAGAATTGTATATGGTGGGAAATGGGCGAAGTTATTGGCTGGCTTGAAGCAAATCATGCTCATAAAATGATGCGTAAATACCAGTGTCTCCTCACAGAAAACTATCAATATGTAGATTCGGACGTGGTTTTTCTTCGAAATCCCGAAATAGCTTTGTCGGGTTACGCTGGTTTTATAACGTCATGCGGACATTGGCATAATCCAGGTCATACCTACATCGAACCTCTTGTTAAATATTATAAAGAGAAAACAACTACTTGGCAAAAGGATAGGTTTAATGCCGGTCAATATGCCTGTGATACTCGGTTGTTTAGAGATCTGGTCAGTTTAAAAAGGTTCGTAGAGGACCCGCGATATAAAGAAGTGTGTTTAAATTATAAAACCTACGACCAGGTTGCGTTGAATTTGCTGATCCATTTATCCGATGTACAAGTTACCAATATTACCTTACCTCCACATAATGTAGAATCCACTTGGGCAGGTGACTATACCGATCATAATTTTGAACGCTACTGGAACGATGAAGAGAAGAAACCATACATTATTCACTGGGCTGGTTGTGAAATGAATAACGATCGACCCATTAATAACCTTTTTATTAATTATCTTAGCGAAAGCGAAAAAAAGAAATGGAATGACCAATTGCTAAATCCTGGGAATGTTTCAATATATAAAAAATTGCGTAGAAAGGTGTCGCTATTAAAACAGGCCATACAGTCTTTTAAAAGGATAATGCACCAGCGGTAAATATAAAATTTTAAAGAATGTTATTTTCAGTGATTATACCCACTTGCAACCGGAACGATTTGCTCGAAAAATGCTTGCACAACTTGGCTCCGGAATTCCAAACCTTTGATGTTTCAGATTTTGAGGTAATTGTTACCGACGATAGTTCAACAGGAGATGCAAAACAATTGATCGTGAGAATGTTTCCTTGGGTTAAATGGGTTGAAGGACCGCAAAAAGGTCCGGCTGCTAACAGAAATAATGGTGCCCGGCATGGGACGGGCAAATGGTTGCTGTTTATTGATGATGACTGCGCTCCTGAAAAAGATATATTAAACGAATATAAAGATGCAATTGGCCAACATCCCGGATGCCTTGCTTTTGAAGGTGCAATATTACCAGATGACTGGGAAATGTTAAAAAAAGATATGACCGAGTGCCCGGTTAATACTGAGGGAGGCTATTTTTGGTCAGCCAATGTTTGTATAGAAACTGAAACATTTAAAAGGATTGATGGCTTTGATGAGAATTTTTTAATAGCGGCCCAGGAAGATCAGGATATCTTTATTAGGTTAAAAGAGTTAACTCAGGTCAAATTTTTTAAATAAAGCTATTGTCGTGCACCCGGTACGGGAAGCTTCGCTGTCAAAAAGGCTCAGCTTAATTCCAATTCGGATGAGGAATTGGTTTATTTTTGAAAAGAAACATCATCCACAAAATCTATCTCGGATATTTACAATGAGCTTCGATATGTTTTATAATTTCGCAAAAGCAATGGTTTTTAATTTATTTAAAGGCAAGATCAAATCGGCTATTTTTTTCTTTTTTTCTGTATTTCGGGGTATTCCTATTTACTTAAACCTGTCTATCCAAAATTACTACAGCAAATAAAAGCGTTGTAGGTACTTTAGCATCATGAAAGAAAGTTTTTTAAAACAATATGATTTTGTTTACAGCAAGTTTACTGTCCGGGCTTTTATAAAAAGGGCTTACAATAGCATTAAAAACAGATTTTTACTGGAACCCACTATTTTTTTAAATAAAAATCCTAAGTACCGGGGATGGGATATTGGCGACTATACGTATGGTAGCCCCGACGGCAGCCCCTTGATCGTTTATTCTGGCGAGGCATCCAAATTAGTTATCGGAAAATTTTGTTCAATAGCGCACAACGTGAGTATTTTTTTAGGCGGTAATCACCGGCCCGATTGGGTTAGCTCTTATCCGTTTTCGGTGATGTTCGATGAAGCCTCGCATATTGAAGGGCACCCTCAGACAAATGGAGATGTCATTATAGGCAATGATGTATGGATAGGTTTTGGGAGTACGATTATGTCGGGCGTTACCGTAGGAAATGGCGCGGTTATCGCAACGCAAAGTGTAGTGACGAAGGATGTGCCGCCATACGCCATTGTAGCCGGAACACCGGCAAAAGTTTTAAAATATAGGTTTGATAATGACAGCATAAAAAAGCTGGAACAAATTAAATGGTGGAATTGGGATATATCCAGGATAATGAAACACATTGACCTGATACTAAATAGTGATATTAATGCCTTTTTGCAATTTGCCGAAAACGATAAAGATTGATGATGACCGTATTTAAAATTTTGCAACAATGCATCCTTTAGTTTCAGTTATCATCCCGACATACAACTACGCACACTATATTAATGAGGCGATTGAAAGTATTTTAACGCAAAACTACCCGATTGATCAAATTGAGATTATCGTTTTTGACGATGGATCAACTGATAACACAGAGGAAGTGCTACAAAGGCATATTAATAGTGGAGTAGTAAAATATTTTAAACAGCCAAACCAGGGCAAGGCAAGCGCGACATACAACGCCATTCAAAAAAGTAAAGGCAGGTATATTTTTAATCTAGATGCCGACGATTATTTTTTTGCTGATAAGATATCAAGAGCTGTGAGCATATTTGAACAGGATGAGGAAATTGTTCATGTGGCTAACCCGGCAAAATTTGTAGTAGATGGCAAGGATGCCGGGCAAGAGCATATACCTGCAGAACTATTAAATAAAAAACTGGACGGTGTTGAGGTATTAAAGTATTTTTATAACGGAAGGATGCTATTTGGCGGCGGGTCAACCTTTGCGGCTAGGGCGGATATATTACGGTCGATTTTTATAGCGGACGCTGTTGATATGTACATTGATGAGTTTTTGGTTTTAGCTATGTTGAATAAAGGGCACTGTTATTTTATTGATAAGCCTCTTTCAATATGGAGGGGCCATAACAGTAATTATACGGTAAAGCAACTTGATGTGAACGCCAAAAACACTCGATTAGATAATTCATCAAAAGGGATACTGGATTTAATAATGACCGATGATTACCCCGACGAAATAAAAAAATTGTACGCCTTGCATCACCAAACGCGACACGTTTTTTTTAAAGAGTCGGCTAATAATAAAAGTATAAAGGACATAGTGGCGCTGGCGAGGTTTTGTTTTATGGATAACCGGTACACCTTTAAGCAACTTCTAATGTATTCGGCGTTCAATAGGATGTTGCCAAACTTTTTGATCAAAATGCTGAAAGGCGTTTAAAACAAAGTTGATGTTTTACAAATTGATATATGTGTTGCACCAAAAAAAAGCAAAACTACTGCGCTGGTTGAGGTGGTCGTATTATACCGTCCGTGGGGCACACATCGGTTCAGCTGTGATATTTTCGAAACTGTATTTTACCTGGCCACATAAGGTTTTTATTGGAGAGAACTGTATGGTAGAACATGGTGTGTATTTTAAGTACGATGGAGTTTTTTCTGAAGGGAAAGCAATCGTTATCGGTAGGGACACCTTTATTGGTACCGGTACCGAGTTCAATATAAAATATGGCGTAAAAGTAGGCTCAGACTGCCTGATAGCTGCTGGCTGCAGAATTGTTGATCACGACCATGGAGTAAGCACTTCAGAGATAATGCGTATCCAGCCATGTCCTGGACGGGAGATCACTATTGAAAACAATGTATGGATAGGGGCCAACGCAGTTATTTTGAAAGGCGTAACTATTGGTACCGGTGCAATTATAGCCGCCGGCGCGGTATTAAACAAATCAGTGGCTGCTTATGAGATCTGGGGCGGAGTTCCGGCAAAAAAAATTGGAATAAGGAATGGTTAGCCCAATTCAAATATTGTTAAAGAGCAACCAACAATGAATAAATCGACCTCTTTGTATTTAGATTTTCTGCGGGCAATAGCCGCATTTGGGGTTTTGCTGGTGCATGCAAATCAACCATGGTTCTCTAATGGTCTATATGCCAGACCCGAATTGGGGCATAAATTGGTAATGATCTTTTTTGTGCTATCAGGCTATTTAATAGCTTTTACTGTTGAGAAGAAAAACAAAGGTCCCAAAATATATTTGGTTGATCGATTTTCGAGGCTGTACTCAGTCGTTGTGCCAGCATTGATCTTAACATTTATAGTGGATAGCGTAGGTGAAAAAGTAAACCCGGTGTTTTACGTGGATAAGATTAATGCCGGCAATCAATGGCTCCGGTATCTGTTGAACTTAACGTTTTTGCAACAGATATGGGGATTATGCACAAAGCCTTCTACGAATACACCGTTTTGGTCGATTGGATATGAATTTTGGTATTATATCTTTTTCTGGGTACTTTGTTATTTCAAAGGCGCCAGACGGAATCTTGGATTGATTTTGATTTGCCTTATAACGGGAGTAAAGATCATTTTGTTATTACCTGTCTGGCTGTTTGGCGTTTTCGCCTACAAATATTCGATACAACCCGCCATTTCAAGGAAGAATGGAGCCGTTTTGTTTTTGGTGACAGCTGGCATCATTTTTACATTAACATACTTTTGGGAATTCTCAGTTTTTGCAGACAGGTTTGTTTTCGGAAAGCCGCCATTGTTTTTTTCGTCACGCTTTATTTTTGACTGGGTATATGGTCTGATTGTAGCTGTAAATATTTATAGTTTTAACGTAGCCTGTTTTGAGTTTAATGTTCCGACAAGGATTGTGCGCATAATTCGGTATTTATCGTCAATTACGTTTTCGCTTTACCTTTTTCATATACCAATTTTGAACTTCATCTCATCATTATCATTTTACGACAGAAATAGTTACGTGCATACAGTTCCTATCCTAATATGCATAATATTACTGGTTGCGGCACTTGCTACGATAGGCGAAAAGCAAAGAAACGGTTACAAAGTGTTTCTCGAGAAGGCAATGAATAGTCTTACCCCAAAAACACCTGATGGAAAATAGGCTAAAAGTAGTATTATACTCTTATTTGTTTTACCCATCTGTTGGGGGAATTGAAAGTATATCGGCGTCCCTTGCGGAAGGCTTAATTCAACAGGGACATGTTGTACAGGTAATTACTGAATCGACATCTGATGCGAAGGATAATTTTAAATATACAATTCATCGTAAGCCTGATTTTAGCACAAAAAAGGAACTTGTTAAATGGGCGGATATTATTGTGTACAATGGTGCAAGCTTAGGATTACAGCCATTGCCCTTACTTTATCGTAAACCTTATGTATGGATACACCAGGGTTATCAGATCAGTTGCATTGACGGTTTAGGTTGGTATGAGGGTGAGCGGGCGCCAATGACACCATGGAGTTCGATTGCTTTTCATTATAGCAAAAGCGGCTTGGGTTTTGCGGTTAAAGGAGCACTAAAGGTTTTTACGAAACTGTTTTTCGCAAAATATTTGGTCACACAAAATGTAGCATGTACGGATTGGGTGTTAAAAAGATTACCGTTCCTCAGCAATAATTTGCGCATACACAGCCCCTACCCGTTAAAAAAATTTGAAACACCGTCGCCAGGTATTACAATTAAATACGACTTTGTTTTTGTTGGTCGTTTGGTTAGCGAAAAGGGAGTGAGCACCCTAATTGACGCATTTAGCATGTTGAGAAAAGAGTTGGACACTAAAGTGAGTTTATTAATCGTTGGCGATGGAAACTGGAAAGACAAGGTGATTGCTAAGATAGCTGAACATGATTTGGAAACTTGCGTAACTATGGTAGGGAGAAAAACAGGACAGGAGTTAACGGATTTGATACATTCAGGAAAAATTGCGGTTGTGCCATCTGAATGGGAAGAACCTATGGGAGGTGTAGCATTAGAGCTAATGTCCGCCGGCAGGAATATTATTGTTTCCAGAAATTGCGGAATGGCGGAGTGTGTGGGAAAAGGTGGATTAACATTTTTAAACGGCGACGCGGAAGATTTGGCAAGGACAATGAAAAAACTTTGGGGTGATAAAGCCTTACAGGATGAACAAAAGATCGAAGCAAAGACGCAACTGATTAAATTTCAGGCCGAAAAGCGTGTTATGGAACATATTGAGCTATTTCAATCTTTGCTAAAAAGATGAAAATTTTGTTTGTCTGTAATTCGCTTGAAGAAGGAAAGGATGGCATAGGCGACTATACCAGAAAAATCGCAGGTGAGTGTAAGGCGCGTGGCATAGCAGTTGTTATTGTTGCATTTAGCGATCGTTATACCTCTGGAATGGATGGGGGTATTGATATAAACGGATCGGCTTATCACCGTATTCCTGCGGCTTATCCCTTAGCTCGTAGGGAGTTTGAGTTAAGAGCGATAATGGACAGGAACCTGTCATTTGATTGGGTTAGTCTGCAGTTTGTAAGTTACGGGCTAAATCACAGGGGCATTGTACGGGCGGAAATCCCTGTTTTTTCGAGACTGTTAAAGAAGTGCAAAACCCATGTTATGGTACATGAATTGTGGGTAGCTGAAGAACACGAAGCATCGTTGAAAGCAAAGGTTCTTGGAAAAATCCAGAAACATTATATCCTTTCATTTTTGAGGACGATAAAACCCCGAGTTATCCAAACAACCATACCGCTTTTTCAAAAAATGTTAGTACAAGCTGGTATCAAGGCATCTCTTTTGCCACTTTTTAGTAATATTGATGTTCGAACAACCGCACCAGTTGACTTAAAAAAAATAATCCCCGCACCGATTGTAGGGAGCCGCAAAAGCTATCTGATCGGATGTCTTTTTGGAAGCATTTATTACACGAGTTGGGATTTGGATTCCATTTTTAGTAAATTACAGAGCTACTGCCAATTTACAGGAAAGAAGCTTGTTATTGCGTCAATTGGTAGAATCGGGCACGGCCAGGAATTTTGGAACAATTTGCCGGACAAATACCCGGATATAGAATTTTTGACCTTGGGTGAGCAAAATGAAAACTTTATATCGGTTTGGCTAACTCATTTCGTAGATTTGGGTTTGGTTACTGCCCCCGCATTAATTGCCGGCAAAAGCGGATCGTGCATGGCTTTTTTGGAACATGGGATACCTGTTTTTTGTAAAAAAAACGACCTCACATTTAATTTTCAGCTGACAGATGATTTGATAGACCGCAGGATGAATCAAATAGATGAGCATTCTGATTTTAGGCTTTTGCCACATAGCAAACCCATATCGCAGCTTAAAAATACTGTGCAAACTTTCATCAACACTTTAAATAATATTCAATAATGAATGTAGCTTTTACCCTTTGTTCAATTAATTACCTGGCCCAGGCTAAAACGCTTGTTGATACATTGAAAAAGTCAAACCCATCGTGGACTTTTATCCTGGGTTTAGTTGATAAAAATGTAACAAATGTTGATCTGTCATTTATGGGATGTGAAGTATTGGAGGTTGAAACAATTGCAATTGACGGATTTGACCAAATGGTTAATGCATACTCAATAGTTGAGTTTATTACTGCGGTAAAACCCTTTTACTTTACCTATTTGTTTGAAAAACGTAAAGAAATTGATAAGATCATTTATTTCGATCCTGATATTATGGTTTTAGGGTCGTTAGACGATCTTGAAACCAAGCTTGATACTTACGACATAGTTTTGACCCCTCATTTTACCACGCCAATTCGCGACTCGTTTCAGCTTACTGAGAAGCATATTTTTAGTACGGGGGTATTTAATCTTGGGTTCCTCGCGGTAAAACGTTCTGCCAATACGTTAAATATGCTAAAATGGTGGGAAGAAAAACTGCGTTTTGAATGTATTTTGGATTTGACAAGAGGTTATTTTGTAGATCAGTTGTGGATGAATTTAGCACCAGCCTATTTTGATAAAGTCCTGATTGATAAATATCCGGGCTACAATATGGCACATTGGAACTTGCATGAAAGATCGTTAACGGAAACGGCTAACGGGTACATGGTAAATGATGTGCCCCTGGTGTTTTTTCATTTTAGCCATTTTCATCCGGGAAGGCCTGAGCAAATTGCGACATTTCAAACAAGATACTCATTTGATAACCGGCCGGATATCAAATCTCTATTTAAACTCTACACTGATAGCTTGATTAGCAACCGGTATTTTGAGTTTAAAAAGATACCATGTTATTATATGCGTGGCGAAGGAAAAAAACAGTTTAAAAAATCGGTAAAAGGGTTTTTAAGACAAGTTACTCCGTTGCGGCTGAAAATGATCGTTAGCTCTATGGTGAAAAAATGATGTCGTTTTAAACAGGCCTGCATGAAAGTACTTATCTCACACCCTACCGGCAATTCGTTTTTTAGATCGGCTGCGACCGGCTTATTGGATGCAGGCATACTAGCTGGTTTTAGAACAACGGTGGCATCTTTTCCGGGCAATGTATTTGATAAATTAAGCATTTTAGGGCCTTTTTCTGAATTTAAGAGACGCACTTACGACCCTGATTTAGAGCCATTTTCCCGGTCATGGCCTCTTTATGAACTTGGTAGGTTAGCTGCATCCAAAGCTGGCTTTAAAGATCTCGTTCGACACGAGAGTGGTTTTCTTAGCGTAGATGCAGTTTATAAAAATTTGGATAAAAAGATTGCTTTAAACTTAAAGCGAGAAACACAAAACGGCGCTAATGCTGTTTACGCATATGAAGACGGTGCTTTACTGTCATTTAGAGAGGCTAAAAAATTAGGCGTTAGTTGCCTATATGATTTGCCAATAGGATACTGGCGAACAGCGAGACGATTATTGGAAGTAGAACGAGACCGCTGGCCGGATTGGGCTACAACCTTAACTAACCTTAAGGATTCGCCTGAAAAATTGGATCATAAGGATGAAGAGTTAAGTTTGGCTGATCGCATATTTGTCGCCAGTAGGTTCACTGCTAATACGTTAGTAGATTTTCCGGGGAAGCTGGCGCCGATTGAAATAATTCCTTATGGATTTCCGCCAGTGACCTCCGAAAGAGCATATGATAAATTTTCATCGTACAGGCCACTGAAATTACTTTTTGTCGGCGGATTATCGCAGCGAAAGGGTATTGCGGATTTGTTTGCCGCTGTTGATACCATTGGTGATAAAGTTGAATTGACTGTAGTGGGACATAAAGCAACGGATAATTGCAAGGTTTTGGATGAAGCGCTGAAAAAACACAAATGGATACCAAGTTTGCCCCACGCGGAAGTGCTCAAACTAATGCGAGGACACGATGTTTTGGTCTTCCCGTCTCTCTTTGAGGGGTTTGGGATGGTTATAACGGAAGCGATGTCACAAGGGACACCGGTTATCACAACAGACAGAACCGCTGGCCCGGACATTATTAATCACGGGGAAAATGGTTGGTTGGCGGCCGCAGGGTCAACCCAGGCGCTGCAGGAAGTGATAGAAGAATTGCTGGCTAGTCCTAACAAAATTCAATTAGCCGGAAAAGCAGCAATGGAAACTGCAAAACTACGACCCTGGACCGTTTACGGAAAAGAGATAGCGCTAGCGTGTGTTAAGTAGTATTATTTAATAAACTTCCAGTTATTAGCGCCTATCGATTTTCCAGTTTAAAATTAGTAACAATATATAGCAAATTGCAGATATTTGAAGGATTTGTTGTTTGATATTGATATATTGCAGAGGAAATTCATCAAGGGGTTTAACCCCCAATATATGGTTAAATGAAAGTAGTATTACTCGCCGGGGGGCTTGGTACCCGATTATCTGAAGAGACAATTATTAAGCCTAAACCTATGGTGGAAATTGGTGGTATGCCGATATTATGGCATATCATGAAGATTTATTCATTCTATGGGTTTAATGAATTCATCGTGTGTCTTGGGTACAAAGGGTATGTGATAAAGGAATACTTTGCAAATTATTTTCTCCATAAGTCAGATGTAACCATCGATTTAAAGGACAACTCTATTAAAGTCCACGATTCCCAGGCCGAACATTGGAAAATTACTTTGGTTGATACCGGTAACGATTCAATGACAGGGGGACGGATTAAACGAATACAGCAACATGTCGGTAATGAGCCGTTTATGTTAACCTATGGAGATGGGGTTTCCAACATCGATATCGGGGCCTTGGTTGAATATCACAAACAGCACGGTAAATTATGTACCGTGACATCAGTACAACCATCTGGTCGTTTTGGTTCTTTAGATATTACCGAAGATGCTACAGTACAAACGTTTATGGAGAAACCAAAAGGCGACGGGGCCTGGATAAATGGCGGCTATTTTGTTTGCCAGCCAAATGTGTTTGACTATATAACACATGGCGATGGTACGATTTGGGAACAAGAACCAATGGAGAAAATAGCCACTGATGGCGAAATGAAGGCATTTAAACATAACGGATTTTGGCGGCCAATGGATACGCTTAAAGATAAACACGACCTCAACGACATGTGGGCGCAAAATAGAGCCCCCTGGAAAATTTGGTGACCATGCTTGATCATTTAAAAAAAGCGTATAAGGGTAAAAAAGTATTTTTAACCGGGCATACTGGTTTTAAAGGCGCATGGTTGTTGAAGATTTTCAATATGCTGGGTGCCGATGTAATGGGCTACGCCCTGGCCCCAGAAAAGCGCGAGAATCTTTATAATCTTATACACGGAGATAAGCTTTGTAAATCTGTTATTGCCGATCTGCGCGACTCGGAAAAATTGATAGAATCAATGATCAGCTTTCAGCCCGATTTTGTTTTTCATTTAGCTGCGCAGCCTCTGGTACGTTTATCATACCAAATACCTGCAGACACTTTTGCCATAAATGCCATTGGCACCGCCCATTTGTTAGATGGTGTACGATCGCTCACGACGCCCTGTTCCGCAGTCTTGATTACAACCGACAAGGTGTATCATAATAACGAATGGGTCTACCCATATCGCGAAAATGATCGTTTGGGAGGGTTTGATCCTTATAGTGCAAGCAAAGCCTGTACTGAACTTGTGATCGATTCGTATCGTAATTCTTTTTTTAATCCACAGGAAATTAAGGTCCATCAAAAAGGCATTGCGGTGGGCCGGGCAGGTAATGTAATAGGGGGTGGAGATTGGGCATTAGATAGGCTAATGCCGGACATCGCAAGGGCGATCGGTCATGATCAACAAATAATAATCCGTAATCCACAAGCCGTGCGGCCATGGCAACACGTGCTCGAACCCTTAGCCGGCTATCTTTTATTAGGTCTTAACTTAAGTCAACACCCGGAAAAATACGGGCATGCCTATAATTTTGGCCCTGATAGTTCGGATGCCTTGACGGTTAAACAAATGGTTAAGTTAGCGATCGATGAATGGGGTAAAGGTAAGTATGAATTTATAGAAAGTAAGGTCAACCCACACGAAGCGGGCTTGCTAATGCTCGATATTAGTAAAGCAATTAGCGAATTAGGTTACAAACCCATTACAAATGCTAACGATGCTATTAAATTAACAATTGAATGGTATAAATGCTATTTCACAGGCAATATTGATATTGACATTTTTACAGAGTTACAAATAAAGAAATTTTTTGATTTTCCATAAGCAAGATAATATGCATGTTTCTTTAATTGGTACGAACGGATTTTTATCAGAGAGTATCGCCTTAGCTTGCAACGATAATTGTTTTGAGTTAAGTGTATTTGGTCGCAGGGAGCCCAGGCGTCATGCATATACGAGTTTTCATGCAATTGATTTAATCGAGGAACATTTGGACTGCAAAAAGCTCGTAAGGTCGGATTTGATTATTTATACAGCAGGGGCTGGCATCCAATCTAATTTGAAAGAAGGGTTAGATTTAATCTATAATTTAAACGTTGTTGTTCCTGTCCAAATATGCAATCGCTTAAAAGAACTTGCCTATAAAGGTGCATTTGTTTCATTTGGTTCGTATTTCGAGATAGGTGAAAACGCGTCTGATAAGGCCTATACGGAAATAGATGTCTTAAATTCCCAATTTAAGGCGCCAAACGATTATGTCATATCAAAAAGAATGTTATCTCGCTTTTTTAGTTCGTTTAGTACCGAATTTACATTTTTGCACTTTATTTTACCAACCATTTATGGTGAACGGGAATCGAATCATCGCTTGATCCCGTACACATTAAATGCCATTGAACGAAATATTGATTTGAGCTTCACATCGGGCATGCAAATAAGACAATATATATACATAAGTGATTTGGTTAATATTTTATTTCGGGCAGTATCTGCTAATTTAACCAGTGGCGTTTATAATGTCGCAGGAGCGGAAGAACTATCAGTCAAACAATTGGTATCTATGCTTTTTGAATTAAAAGGACGAAGCGTGACAAATAATGTATTTGGCAAAGCCGAACGACTTGATGTCGGAATGAAGATCCTCAAGTTAGATGGGAAAAAACTACAACGGCGGATTGGTCACGAACCCAAAACAAAAATATCTCAGGTTTACAATAAATATAATTTAAGCGATAATGGTTCAGATAATTGAGCGCAAGATACTGAAAGACGAACGCGGCTGGTTTCTCAAAACCCTTACCGGAAAAGAAGAGGGGTTACCACCATTTACGGGGGAAATATATACGGTGTGCGGGTACCCCAATAAGGATAGAGGTGGGCATTATCACAAAGTAGCGAAAGAATGGTTTACACTTTTGGTCGGTCAAGCGCTATTAAGATTAGAAGATATAAAATCTCAGGAGGAACTAAGTATATTATTAAGTGCCGATCAGCCGGTGACAATAGTTGTACCCCCTTTTATCGCACATCGATTCGAGAATAACTCTGGTAATGATTTTTTATTATTAGCTTACACTGACGTACATTATGATCCGTTAGATACCATTCATTACCACTTCTAAATAGATAAGTATATGGTTATGTCAGCGCACTGCCTGAGACGCACGCAAAACGATGATTTATAAACTAATTGTCAGCAATATTTCGTAATATTAAACGATGAATAACTTACATCGGAGAAGTTTTGGACTTGATTTTACAAGAGCATTAGCAATAATTTTGGTAGTCGCATCACATTTTGGACATACGGCTTTTGGCACATTGGGCTTTTGGGGGGTTGAACTATTTTTTGGTTTAAGTGGATTTTTAATAGGTCAAATTTTATGGCGAAATTTTTCTAAAACGGACAGCTGGAGTTTTAGACGGATATTTAATTTTTGGTCTCGCAGATGGTGGCGAACTTTGCCAAATTATTACCTTTTTTTTTTATTTGCCATATTTATAGCTTATATTAATAACCAAGGTATACCATCGTTTGCGAAATTGACCGATTATTTGTGGTTTGGGCAAAGCTTAACGAGTTTTTCCTGGGGTTTTTATGTAGTTGCCTGGAGCCTCTGTGTTGAAGAATGGTTTTATTTTTTGTTTCCGCTGGTTCTTTTTGGTTTTTCAAAAACCAAGCTTAGTCACAGAGGTAAATTTTCAGGTGCATTGGCGTTTTTTTTTTTAGGCTCAATAGTCATGCGTTACGTTTTAATTAATTATGGTGCAGGCGATTCCCTTAGAACCATAACCTTATCAAGACTTGATTCCATTGCATCGGGCGTGCTACTTGCTTTTACCTTAGCGGTTTTTGATCCGAAATTAATTTGGAAAAAAGTAGGTTTCGTCGTAGGTATTTGCTTTGCCATATCCCCGTTTATATATGTAATGACGTCAAACAAAAACTTTGACGAGATAATTCAAAATCCAATTCTACTTTTAATTGTGCCGTTTGGGTTTTCGTTAACATTGCCTATTATGGATAGATTGAAAGAACCTTTGATCGGAAAAAAAGCAATTTCGGTGATTGTGAGGAACCTAAGTCTTTGGTCATATTCGATCTATTTAAGCCACTTAACAATAATGTGGGAGGTTTATTACATTATGAATAGATATCGATCGAATATATATGTTAATTTTTCATCAAAGTTGATTGGTTTGGTGATCGTACTGTTTGTTTCTTCATTGTTGTTTAAATATTTTGAAAAGCCATTGACAGCAAAGCGACCAGAGGAAATTAAATGATTAACTTAGATTTAAAAATAACAAGTAGTACAGTATGCAAAGAAGTAACGATTTAATAAAATGTTGCTTCTACCGATCTTATTTTTAAACTATTGTGATAGCGACGATGTTAGAAATTTAATTTATGAGCCAGCTTTTAAATGTAGAAAATACCACGATCCAACTCCAGCGGCCGGTCCGTCAGTCAAGTAAAGTTAAAGTATTCGATGCTAATAGTGACCTAAAACGTGGAATATGGTTATACTTTTGGTTGTTACTTTTTGAAGGAGCGTTGAGAAAATGGTTTCTGCCGGGGTTGTCAACCCCGTTATTGATCGTTCGTGACCCAATTGCCCTCTGGGTAGTAATTGTAGCGTGGAACCGCCATCTCATTCCGGGCAATGTCTACATCGTAGGGATGACCACGATTGGGTTTATCGCAACGTTTACTGCAATTCTGGTCGGACATGGAAATCTCCCTGTTGCAATTTATGGTGCCCGTATGTTTCTGGTTCATTTTCCGATGATATTTGTAATGGGACGGGTTTTTAATAGGGATGATGTGATTAAAATGGGTAAGGTTTCTATGTGGATATCGATACCAATGGCAGTATTGATCGCACTGCAATTTTATAGTCCTCAGTCCGCGTGGGTTAACCGGGGTTTGGGAGATGATATTAAAGGTGCAGGATTTTCAGGGGCGTTAGGCTATTTTCGTCCCCCGGGCACATTTTCATTTACGACCGGAAATACCCTGTATTTCACTTTGGTAATCAGTTATGTAGTTTACTTCTTGTTTAACTCTAAAACAATAAACCGCGTGTTGTTAATAGGGGCAAGCGTTGCATGTATCGCCGCGATTCCATTATCCATTAGTCGTTCACTTACTTTTCAGGCGGTATTATCAATAGCGTTTGCCGTAATTACCATTTTGCGTACACCGAAAAATTTGGGCCGGGGTTTGGTTGCAATAGTCGTGGTCGGAGCGCTGTTGTTTGGGTTAAGCAGTTCCAGTTTTTTTCAAACTGCAACAACGGTACTTTCGCAGCGTTTTACGAATGCGGGCGCCTCGGAAGGAGGTTTGGAAGGTACTTTCGGCGATAGGTATTTGGGAGGCATTGTCTCAACGCTTTCGAACGCTTCCGAGCAGCCGTTTTTCGGATATGGATTGGGCATGGGTACGAAGGTGGGCTCACAATTATTGTCGGGAAACAGGAGGGTATGGCTGATTGCCGAAGGAGAATGGGGGCGGGTTATAGGCGAGATGGGGCCGTTAATGGGGCTTTCTGTCATACTTCTTCGTATTAGTTTGAGTATGAAAACGCTTGTGGCGGGGTTTAAAAAAATGGCAAAAGGGGATATGTTACCTTGGTTGTTGTTAAGTGGTGGCTTTATTTTGATAGCTCAGGGAAATTGGTCGCAACCTACCTCTTTAGGTTTTTTTACATTGACTGCGGGGTTGGTTATTGCATCATTAAAAAGTGCACCCGCAATTGCACCATCCAAAATAACCCAAATTCGCAAATGATGTACATACTGTAAAACAATGATGTAATTCGAATCCACAAATAGTTTCTGTTTTATGGTACTGGTTTTTTTTACTCACCCTGATTTTCTTGAGTCGCAAAGTATGCCGCGTTACGCAAATATGCTGACTAAAGGAATGGCAGATAGGGGGCATCAGGTTAAAATATGGACAGCAAAGCCGTACTTATCTCGACTGCCTGTACCCCCATTTCTGAAAAAATGGGCAGGTTATATTGATCAATATTTGATCTTTCCATTTAAAATTAAATTTTTTTTAAGGGCCAGTCCGCCTAACGCGCTGTTCATTTTTACAGATCAGGCGCTTGGTCCTTGGGTACCTTTTGTAAAAAAACGACGGCATGTAGTGCATTGTCATGATTTTTTGGCTCAACAGTCGGCGTTAGATAAAATTCCGGAAAATAAAACCGGGTGGACGGGCCGCCGATACCAGTCTTACATACGTCAGGGATATAGTACAGCACGCAACTTTATATCAGTCTCAAAAAAAACCAGGGATGATCTACACAAATTTTTAGGGTACATACCCACCATGTCAGAAGTAGTTTATAATGGCCTCAATCAAACATTTTTAAAACAAGATGCCAATGATGCCAGGTCATTAGTGACTAAATATACAGGTATTGATTTAACAAAGGGCTATATCTTACACGTTGGCGGAAACCAATGGTATAAAAACCGTACAGGTGTTATCGAGATATATGATGCGTGGCGTGAACTTGGCGGAAAAGAGTTGCCATTAGTGATGATTGGCCAGCCGCCGTCAGCAAAGCTTTTTGTAAAACACGATCAATCGAAATATAAAGACAGCATTCACCTGGTAACAGGCATTAACAACGATTTGATACGAAGCGCTTATGCAGGAGCCTCGGTATTATTGTTTCCATCAATTGCCGAAGGTTTTGGGTGGCCGATAGTTGAAGCAATGGCATCGGGATGCCCGGTAGTTACCACAAACGAGGCGCCAATGACTGAGGTTGCAGCCGACGCGGCCTATTTTATTAATGGCAAACCGCATGAAGAAACTGGATCAACCGCGTGGGCTGCTGATGCCGCGATGGTATTAAATACCGTACTTAACCTTAACGCAGAAGAACGAAGAGCTGTGATAGATAAAGGGTTGATCAATGCAAAAAGATTTGATACTGATGATGCGCTTGAGTGTATCGAAAAAATATACCTGAAAATTATTGAAGATTTTGAAGAAAAAATATAAATATGGAAATTTAATTTTAGCTTTAAACAATTGTTATATTATGTATGCCCCTTAATACTTCAAATTAAACTATTGAATTTATTGATTATTGATACCTTGGGACATCAGATGTCCGGTGATTGTTGCAATGCGATACATTTAAGTGACTTTATGTTATTCGGGCCCAACCTATTTATAACAAAGCGGTAATATGAAAGTGCTTTTTATCGTTCCGTATTATAAACCAGCTTACGCTTACGGGGGGCCTATTGTGGTGATATCGATGTTGGCAGAGCGGCTTGTTTTGCTGGGGCACGAGGTTACAGTTTATACTACCGCAACAAACGGAAAGACCGAGCTGGACGTTGAAAAAGGCAAAGAAGTATTAGTAGACGGCGTTAAGGTAATTTATTTTAACAAAAATACCGGCGATAATACTTATATCTGCGTTGACCTATGGAGACACTTGAACATCACGGCGACTGATTTTGATACCATACATATACACACCTGGTGGAATTTTTTAGTATTGGGCGCAGCTTTAATTTGCAGGCGCAAAGGTATAAAACCCATTATATCGCCACATGGTATGTTAAGCGATTATATAATTTATAACCGTAATGTTTTAGCCAAAAAGTTTGTGCACCGTTTTTTAGGAAAAGGCTTATTAAAGGATAGCTGGTTACATGTTTCGACGGGGTTGGAGTGGGAAGAATCGAAAAAAATTATTGAAACATGGGAGGGCAGGGTGATACCCAACCTGGTAAAGCTGACGGACAGAACATTTACAAAGCCAGAGAATGATGTATTTACCATTGGTTTTTTATCGCGGGTAGACCCTAAAAAAGGCTTAGATGTTTTGATCAAAGCACTTAGCAAGGTTAACTTTACATACCAGTTGGTTATCGCCGGATCGGGAGAACCCCATTATATCAATACATTACAAAATTTGGCAAACCGTTATGGTAATGGCAAAAATATCACGTGGGTTGGCTGGAAAGGCGGCGAAACCAAATTTGATTTTTTATCAAAACTCGACCTGATGGCCTTAACATCACACAGCGAAAATTTTGCGATTGTGATCATCGAGTCGTTATCGGTAGGTACGCCGGTGTTTATAAGTGATCAAGTAGGGTTGTTTAAATACATTATCGACAAGGATTTTGGCTGGGTTACTGAAATGAAAGTGGAAACCGTGACGGATAACCTGAATAAACTGTATCAGCAAAAAGATAAGATCAAAAAGATTAATATTAAGGCCCCGCTTACGATCAAGCAAGAATACGAGGAAAATAGCCTGGCCAACCGATACATTCAGTTGTATGAATTTGCAAAATCGAACTGATATTTTTTGCAAGGCGGTTTGATTACCCACCAGTTTTATATTGTTTAAATTAATTAAAGGACCTGATGAAAATTGACCTTTCGAAATTTACTGTAGGCAATTACAAGGCTGGCCCCAAGTGGAAAGTACTGATTTGGTATTTTGTTAATTATTACATTTTTTACAGCAATTTTCCGTGGCCTTACCGGTTTAAGGCTTGGTTGTTAAAACTATTTGGCGCTAAAATAGGGGCGGGGCTGGTTATCAAAACCAAAGTGCGAATTAAAAACCCGTGGCGGCTAACTATAGGCGATAATTGCTGGATAGGCGAAGATGTATGGATAGATAACCTTGAAGATGTGACTATGGGGAGCAATGTTTGCCTATCGCAAGGGGCGTTGTTGTTAACAGGTAACCATGATTATACGGTTGTTGATTTTCCGTACCGTTTAGGGAAAATACATATTGAGGATGGGGTTTGGATAGGGGCAAAAGCGGTAGTTTGCCCCGGGGTAATGTGCAAGGCTTATGCGATTTTAACTGTTAGCTCGGTGGCTACCAAACCGCTCGAAGAACAGGGGATATATACCGGCAACCCCGCGGTGTTTGTAAGGACACGCAAGTTTACATAATCCTAATCCAGCCTGTACAATTAATAGCAGTGTTTAGCTTATTTTTATCGTTTGAATGAAAAAAAGAGTTTTGTTGATCAGTCATAATTTTTATCCTGAGCCAACCGGCATTGGTAAATATAATGGTGATATGATAAACTGGCTGGTTGGGCATGGTTTTGATTGTACTGTTGTAACCACCTACCCGTATTACCCGTACTGGAAAGTGCAGAAACCCTACAAAAACAGGTGGTATAAAAAAGAGGTTAGTACTGATCCGGAAAGTAATGGAAGCCTGACCATATACCGATGCCCATCATATGTGCCGGCCGACCCGACAGGAAAAAAAAGAATGCTGCAAGATTTGTCGTTTTGGACATCGATGTTTTGGGTAGTGCAAAAATTAATTTTGTTTAAAAAAAAGCATGACTATGTGATCACCGTAGCGCCCCCATTTCATTTGGGGTACCTGGCCTGGTTTTATCGAAAGCTAAAAGGCGGTAAACTGATCTACCACATACAAGACCTGCAAATTGAGGCAGCCCAGGAACTGAATATCTTGTCCAATCAAAAAATGTTCGATTTGTTATACTCGGTCGAAAAAAATATACTTAAAGGCAGTGATTTTGTGAGCAGTATTTCGGAAGGAATGATCAAGAGGATAGAAGCTAAAGCGGGCCGTGGGGTTTTGTTTTTTCCGAATTGGACGGATACGGCCTATTTTTTCCCGATAGGTGATAAGGCTCCGCTTAAAGCCCGCTGGGGTTACCATGCCGATGATTTTGTATGCGTGTATTCGGGCAGTATCGGCGAAAAGCAAGGCCTCGAAAATATAATAGGTTGCGCCGAACAGTTGAAACCCAACCCCCGTATACAGTTTGTAATTTGTGGAACCGGACCGTACCGGCAAAAATTAGAAGAATTAACTTTAAACAAGGGCCTAATTAATGTTAAGTTTTTACCCCTGCAGGATAAAGCCGTTTTTAACGAGTTTTTGAATATGGCCGATATACACCTGGTGATACAAAAAGGAAATGCAGGCGACCTGGTGATGCCATCAAAGCTCACAACTATATTAGCGGTAGGCGGGGTATCGGTTATCACAGCAACGCCCGGAACATCGTTATACGACCTAGTTGAAAATTATAACGTGGGTTTTGTTATACCACCGGATGATTTTGCGGCACTGGCCAAAATTATCGGATCAACAGCCGAAACCAGTACAGCAGAACAGTGTAAAAACTCACGGGCGTATGCCTTGAAGTTTTTAGACATCGATAACGTAATGAACACATTTTTACAGAACATTAGTAAATAGGGTATTTAAATTGGATATTTGAGGATATGAACAGTGTATTAGTATTTGGATCATCGGGACAATTGGGCAGCTGCCTCAAACATATAACGACTAAAAAAGGGATAACCAACATTATCTTTCCGCCCGAAGAACAGGCCAATATTTTGAGCATAGAAATGCTTACCAACCTGTTTGAACAATATAAGCCAGCTTATTGCATAAACTGCGCGGCTTATACCGCTGTAGACAAGGCCGAAGATGATGTAGACATGGCCCGTAAGATAAACCGTGATGGGGCCGAAAACCTCGCTAAATTATGCGCACAGTTTGGTACCACACTAATGCATGTATCAACTGACTTTGTTTTTGCAGGAAATAGTACCCAACCTTTGCTGGAAGATGATATTGCGGAGCCAATTAACGTATACGGGCTAACCAAACTTGAGGGCGAACACGCTGTAATAGCCAATTTGAGCGAATTTTATATTCTACGGACGAGCTGGCTATACTCTGAGTATGGTAATAATTTTGTAAAGACCATGATGCGCCTGGGAACCGAAAAGGACGAGCTGAAAATTATAGCCGACCAAATTGGCACACCAACTTATGCCATTGATCTGGCGGATTGTATTTTGGACATTATTGCTAACGATAAACAGGCATATGGCATATATCATTATAGCAACGAGGGGGTAACATCGTGGTATGATTTTGCGATGGCTATTTTTGATATCGCTCAAATAGACGTTAAGGTATACCCGGTGCGGTCATCGGAATATGTGACCAGGGCGATCAGGCCCGCATTTTCGGTAATGGACAAGGCGAAAATTAAGCATAATTTGGGCATTAGCATACCTTATTGGCGTACCAGCTTAGAAAAATGCATTGCCGTTTTGCGGGCGATAAACTAAATTACTGAAGGCGCTGGTTTGCGCGATCGAGGCATTGCTGAAGGTACTCTGCGAAAAGTTTATCATTAGGCGGCAAAAACATGGTGGTGTGTGTACCTTTTAACCGATATAAGTTAACCGTGTTGGCGTATTCTTTCCAGCCTAAGTAAACCGGATCATCCATGTAATAGTAAATATTTTTTGAAGCCCTGAAAAGTTCGACGGTATCTTCGCGGGTTGACAACTTATAGTTTTGTACTGCCGCAGTAAAATAGAGCTTACTGAGCTCGTTTGAGTAAAAATCAACGTCGTTATCTTTTCGCAGTTTAACAATATTGCTCTTTTTTATCCATGATGGCAGCTTACGGTTAACCTGTATCAACTTTTCGTTCCAGCTATTTGGGTCTTTTATCAGTTGGGTAAGGTTGTGGCTAACGCGCAGAAAAAACTTACGTATTTTGCCGGCACTTAGTTCCATTAAATTGATCTGCGCCTTTTTTTCGGTGGTGTGGGCGTAGGCATCAAACATGGCCATCATAGTTACCTTTTTGCCCATTATACGCAGTTGCCTGGCCATTTCGCAGGCAATTACACCACCCAGTGAGTATCCAGCGAAAGCGTAGGGCCCGGTTGGATTTTGCTCCAACACTTCGGCCAGATAACGGGCCGCAATATCTTCTACCTTTGTTAAGGGCTCTTCGTAACCATCAATACCGATGCCCTGTAAAGCATAAACAGGTTGATCGGGATGCAGGTTTTTAACAACATCTTTAAAAATAAATACCGTAAGACCCCAGCCATGGACAATATATAGCGGTACGCGATTACCTTCTGGTTTTAACCGAACAAGGCATTTTGAGGCGTTAAGCGCGTGGGTATTTTGTATAACCGATGCCAGCCGTTCAATGGTTGGGTACTCAAACAGTGAGGACAAAGGCAGATCTTTACCGGTCTCTTTTTCGAGGGTGATCATTAGCCTGATGGCGATGAGTGAATTACCTCCTAACTCGAAAAAGTTATCATCAATGCTAATGGTATCAACGCCCAGCAGATCTTTCCATAAAGCAACCAATTTGCTTTCGACATCGTTGCGTGGCCCGCGATAGTTTGAATGTTCAACCCGGCTAAATTTACTGCGGCGCAATAAAATTTGCCTGTCTACTTTTCCGTTTTTAGTTAGCGGGAACTTGCTAAGTATGGTTAAGCTGGAAGGTATCATAAATGCAGGCAACTTTTGGCTTAGCAGCTTATAGATATCCTGCTGTATCCGGCCCGAAATGGCCGACATGAGCGGGTTATTGGTTAGCGGCTCGTTTTTTAAAGCTTTGACCTGGAGATAATTGGCCTGTATAAGCCGGTCGTCGCCCGGCTTTACAAATGCCAGGTTTACTTTTAATGGGTCGCTATTTAAAAAATACCGGCATATATAACCAGCGTTTTTTGCCTCCTGTATAATTTGCTGAACATCCAGGACAGCAGGGTTTGATTGATCAATATGATGGGACAGGTTGCCAAGGTTTTGCACCGATGGGTCAATAACCCCTTGCTCAATCAATATCTCTTGCGATAAACGTGGGTTGTACACGTTGCTGAGGGCCACTACATCCGGCTGTTGCTGCAATATTGAGTTTATGCTGTTTTTATCAGCTCCGATATCGCCATTTAACCATTGGGGGTTTATTACAGACGTTGTTGTGCCAATATGGATGATGACGGTGTAGCGGTAAGCGATCAGCTCGTTTACATAGGTACCTTGTTTCCATTGGATATCAACGTGTGTTATTTGAGGATACTGTGCTTTAAGGTTGTAAAAAAACTCAGGCGATACGCAAAGCTCTTCCTCTTTTAATATTTCCTGATCAACCAGGTATTCAAATTCAGCCTTTTCGGTTTCGGGTGGAAGTTTTGTTAATAACACCCGTTTTTTAAAAACGTTGAGCAACCTAACATCGCGCACATCGCCAACAATTATTTTACCCTGGCCACCAAGCATGTCAATACTCTTGGCTAATACCTGACCCAAATAATCTTCGCCCGGGAAGTATTGAATAACTGAGTTGATAATAATGGTATCGATACCTTCAGCAGGGTCTAGGTCAACCTCGTGCGCCGCGCATACCATTAGCTTGGTAGGGGGATAACTGCCGGGTTGTTTGGTAACCTCGTTATTGATGGCATTGATACCCGAACGCGAAAAATCAGTACCTATATATTTTTTGAGGTGCGGCGCTATCTGGTAGTAAATGAGGCCGGTACCAGAGCCTATCTCCAATACGTTTTGTGGCTTTTGCGTCAGTATCACCCCCGTAATATCGGCGAGCCACTCCTGCATCTGCGCAACAGGGATAATTTTAATGGTAAAACTATCCTTCCAAATGTTGGTGTTAAACTGCGGGTTTGTATCGGGGTGCAGGTTAACGTCTGTATGTTCGTATTCAACATCGTAAACAGCTTCCCAGTTTTTTACCTGTTTTTCGTACAGTTCTTTTTTTGTTGCCGCCAAGTTGGCCATGGCGGGGATGGCATAGGCGACCAGGCTTTTATTGCCATCGTCTGTTTCGCGGGGTAGCACAATAGACTGGCTAACCAGCCCGCTGCTTTGAATAACACTTTCAATTTCGCCTAATTCAATACGGTAACCACTTATTTTTACCTGGTGATCTATCCGGCCAAAGCATTGGATATCTCCATTGGGCAGTAGCTTGCCCAAATCGCCTGTTTTATATATAATTAAGGTGCTGCAATCGGTGTTTATATATTCAACAAAACTATTTTGATTTAAAGCGGGTTGGTTAATATAGCCCCTTGATACACCTTGGCCACCGATGCATATCTGGCCTGTTTGGCCTGCGGGCACCGGCTGATCATGATCATCCAACAAATACACTACCGTATTGCCCACCGGGTGCCCAATGGCAATAACTTCATCGGTTGGCTTTACTTGCGTGATGATGGAATATATGGTGGTCTCGGTTGGGCCGTACATATTCCATAACGAAGCGCATACAGGTAATAATCTATCGGCCAGTTCTTTGGTTAAAGGCTCGCCGCCGCAAAATATTTTTAATGGGATGTATTCATTCCAACCGGCCTCAAGCATCATGCGCCAGGTGTTTGGCGTGGCTTGCATAACACTTACGTGATGGGTTTTAACCAAGCTTAGCAACATCCGAGAATCTTTGGTGGTAACGGTATCCGTAATTATTACCGTGGCACCGGTTATAAGCGGCAAAAACAGCTCAACGGCGGCAATGTCAAATGATATGGTGGTAACTGATAATAATACATCGCTGCTGGTAAGGCCAGGTTCTTGTTGGATGGTATGTAAAAGATTGGTGAGGCTGTGATGCTCAACCATTACGCCCTTTGGATTACCTGTTGAACCTGATGTATATAAAACGTAAGCCAGGTTTTTGCCGGCTATTGCCACCTTTGGCGCCTTGGTTGACAGGAGGCTTAAAGCAGCGTAGATATCTTCGGTGTATATTTTTTTTGCGATCGTACGCAAATTGCTCGAGTTATTTTTGGCCTTTATTAAAAACTTTGCACCCGAATCATGCAACATGAATTCGATGCGGTCTTTAGGGTATTCGGGGTCGAGCGGCAAATATGCCGCTCCGGCTTTGGCAATAGCTAGTAAAACGATCAGCATATCGGGCGAGCGATCTAACGAGACGCCAACTATATCTTCGGTGGTAACACCATTCTGCATTAAAAAATTTGCAAACTGGCTGCTAATGTTATCCAGATCGGCGTAGGTGATCGCCTTTTCCTGAAATATGACGGCGGTTTTTAATGGATATTGCCGGGCACAATCAGCAAACAAATCGGGCAAATGTTGGTCGCCTGTTCGTAATAATGCTTCGGTTTTATTTGGGTGGGGATTATCCATATGGTGTTAATCGCGCTTTTTACAAGGTTTATTTAAAAAGCTTAATTGGATGTTTTGTTTATCGATGTGTTTGCTTCATCATAAAAAAATAAAAATCAGCGTATTATAAAAATAATGTTTTAGGGTAATAGTGCGGGTTGCTGCACAAGCTTACTAATTTTGATATACACTGTTACTGTAGAAAAAGAGTGTACGGTCATAATCGCAAAATGCATTGAGTAATGCATATGTTTTGCAAGCTGTAATAGTTTATTGAAAATGGTGTTGATGGCCTTAAAGCTAAAATAAGACAGAGCGAGCCAAAAAACGCTGCGATAAATAAGATGCCCGAGAATTTAATCTTGGGGACAGAGGTACGGTTATTTGGAAGATTTTTTTCTTTATGGCCAAAGCTGCTGCACCAAAAAAGCCGCCCGCATTTTAAGAGAGATATTTGTATTTGCGGTTTAGGGTGTGCGGATAAAATTTTTGGCATAAAAAAGGCATTAGCTATAGTTGTAGATAAAAAGATAGCTAAAAACACGATGGTTTTAAATCTAAGAACGTTATCGACTTTGTAGGAGCTCAAGCTATGTCAGTATTATATTATAAGTAGTTAACGGGTAAAGCCTGTTTGGGGTACCCATTGTATTGTCAAAGTAAACCACAGCTAACTTACGAAATTAACCGGTGCCAGGATTTAAACAATGCTCAAAAATTAATTATTACAAAAGCAATATACCAAGTATTTTACAAACTATGCAAAGCTTTTTGATAATTTTGCAAATTAGTGAATTTTGTTAATTATTGGATATGTTTTTTTGTAAAATTTCTATCGCTAAAGCTATTTTGATCCTGCTGGTTAAATCATCCAATATTATTTGGATGTTGTTTTGAAACTCCGCAAGGCATTGTAAATAAGCCTACTAATCAAAAAAATCATCTTTAAGCTCGTCTATCTCGCGACGGTCTTTTTTGGTAGGCCGGCCAGTGCCCCTGTCGCGGGTTAATACCGGGGCATTAAACATGGTTTTAAAGGCCATGGTCTGTTCAACGGGCGTAATATCCTCATAAAAATTGATAGCGGTTTTGGCATCCACGCGGTTTTGGAGCATGCCAGTTACCTTTAGCACTCGTTTTTCGACACCTTTTGAAACCTGGTAAACCTCACCGACGCGCACCTCGTGCGATGGTTTAATGTTATTGCCATCGAGCTTAACACGACCAGCCTTGCAGGCATCGGCCGCTAAAGTGCGTGTCTTAAACGCCCTTATAGCCCAAAGGTATTTATCAATGCGTAGTTTTTCTTTTTCGGGCATGGTATGATGCAAAACTAAAAAATGATATTCAACTATGCGCAGGCAATTCAATTTATCAAACCTCATTTTTTATTATCTTCGCCTTTCAAAATACAGCTGTTATAAAAGCAGCATAAAATCAATACAGTATAAATCATTTACCAATGCACGATCTTAAAAACGTAGTGGTATCGCACAAAGTGCTGATCGAAGACGATTTGGAAAACCAAAAAACCGAAATTGTTGCCAAGCTTGAAAAAGGCCAGGTATTGGAAGGTACCGTTAAAAACATTACCGACTTTGGTGTATTCATCGACCTTGGTGGTGTTGACGGCTTACTGCACATTACCGACATTAGCTGGGGCCGCATAGAGCATCCGAAAGAAGTATTGGCATTGGATCAGAAGATCAACGTTGTTGTTCTGGATTTTGATGACGAGAAAAAACGTATCGCTTTAGGCTTAAAACAATTAACGCCACACCCTTGGCAGTCGCTGGATGAAAACATCCAGATCGGCTCGAAAGTTAAAGGCCGTATTGTAACTGTTGCCGATTATGGCGCATTCCTTGAAATTATCCCTGGTGTTGAAGGTTTGATCCACGTATCAGAAATGAGCTGGTCACAAAACTTACGCAGCCCTCAGGAATTTTTGAAAGTTGGCGACGAAGTTGAAGCACAGGTATTGACCTTGGACCGCGACGACCGCAAAATGAGCTTAGGTGTTAAACAATTAACCCCTGATCCATGGCAACATGCTGCTGATAAATATGCTATAGGCACTCAGCACGTGGCAACTGTTAAAAACATGACCAACTTTGGTGTGTTTGTAGAGTTGGAAGACGGCATCGACGGTTTGATCCACATCAGCGACCTATCATGGTCTAAGAAAGTAAACCACCCTAACGAGTTTACTAAAGTTGGCGAAAAATTAAACGTTGTTGTTTTAGAACTTGACGTTGATAACCGCAAACTGAGCCTGGGCCACAAACAACTGGAAGAAAACCCTTGGGATACTTTTGAAACGATCTTCACTATCGACTCGATACACGAAGGTACTGTGTTAAAAGTAACTGATAAAGGTGCTATAGTTGCTTTACCTTATGGTGTTGAAGGCTTTGTGCCGACCAAACACATGGTTAAAGAAGATGGCAAGAGCTTAAAAGCTGATGATACCGGCGAGTTTAAGATCATTGAATTTAACAAAGACAGCAAACGTATTGTCATATCGCATGCGCGCATTTGGGAAGAAGCCCGTGCCGAAGCAAGAGTACAAGAGTTTGAAACCCGCAAAAAGGAAGCAAAAACTGCTACCAGCGCTGTTAAAAAAGTGAAAGACTCGGTTGAGAAATCAACTTTAGGTGATCTGAGCGTTTTAGCACAATTGAAAGAGCAAATGGAAGGTGCCGAAAGCAAAGCGCGTAAAGCGCCTGCTGCTGCAGCCGCTGCTCCTAAAAAGGAAGCAAAACCTGAAGCAGAAGAAGCCGATAAGCTTTAAATAATTTTAATCTCCAAAAGCCCCGTCGGTAACGATGGGGCTTTTTTTGTGGGTAAAATTGCAGCCAACTCTACGCTATTGTTTGCCTATATTATTGTGGCACGAAAGTGGATACCTGTTAGTTAACTAATACGCATGAAATGAACACGAGCATAGCAAACCGGTTTAACCGCAAAAAGATAAGTTCGGATATAAAAGAAAGCTTTCAGGCACTCTCAAAAGGTGGCTTTAAACGGATATTTAGCCATATAGACCAGCTGGGCATCAAAAAGGGCGTGGACGAAATGGGTATTGACAAATTTATCAACCAATGCGCCCTTTTGGCAGCCGGGTCGGGCATGGTAGCCGGGGCTGGAGGTTTCACTACCTTATTGATCGGTATGCCTTTGGACCTGCTGAACCTGATCACCCAGCAGTTTAGGGTAACCATGGCCATCACTT
>Ga0206971_10046_pt1 | contig 42474 bp, 34 predicted proteins | sample Alteio_BWOrgHeat_85_FD_152917 | JGI IMG/M metagenome (GOLD analysis project Ga0206971, IMG submission 152917) | Enriched cells from forest soil in Barre Woods Harvard Forest LTER site, Petersham, Massachusetts, United States -... | ecosystem: Environmental > Terrestrial > Soil > Temperate forest >...
TAATAAAATCGAGCATGGCATCCCTGCTTTTTTCGTTGGGGATAACCAGCAGGCTGTCGTATTTATGATACCCCGCTGAAGTTGCCCAATCCGGGTTTATTTTCCATAAGGCGTCAAGGAAATGACCCTCATAAGCGGTAAACGCGTCATTGCCCTTCGCATCTTCTGGCCCCGGGGCATTTTTTTGGCACCCGATAAAAAATGCTGCAGAAAGTATAAGAAACAATAACTTTTTAACCATTATGAATACTTGTTCGTTTGTTGTATATACTCGCGGCATTTTTTCGCCCCTCTCAGCAAGAGTTCCTATTTCAACCCATGGATAAAATCAATCACACCAGTTACTAATTCGGAGTTTAAGGGCAGATCGGGCTGGTTGTAGGTTGCCATGTTTTTATCCCGCTCGGGGGGGGCATCTTTAAGCACATGATTCATGCCGTGTATAATAATTTCATTGGCGCTTGATTTCCCCTTCTTTAATTTGTCGGCATCTGCAACAGTTACCTGCAGGTCAGTGGTTCCCTGTATAATTAGCACGGGTATTTTTAATTTTTTGATCTCCCGCTGCGGATCGAACCTGCACCAGCTCATTAAATAACCCTGTATACTCGGCCTGATTATAAAATACAGGGACGGATCAACTTTTTTCTGAACCCTGCCCCTGCGTAGCGAATCCATAATATTTTTAAAAGCATCGGCAAGATATTGCGGTTGCGCTTTCATTTGTTCTGTTAATAACTCATCTGCCGGTCGGCCAGCGCCTGCTACCGAAATAAAACCATTAACATTTGTTTCACTTGCGTTTGAGGCCAATATGCCAACCAGCGAACCTTCGCTATGCCCAAGCACAATTATTTTCGAAAACCGATCACCTTCTTTCAGCAAATTGATCAAACCGATAGCATCATCAACATAATCATCAAATTTCAGGTTTTCTTCTTTAACTGTACCTACGCTTTCACCGATCATGCGTTTATCATAGCGTAACGAGGCAATACCATTTTTACCTAATGCTTCCGCCATTAACAGGTAATCATTTGTAGCAAGGCCAAGTTTTGGACTGTTGCCATTGCGGTCAACCGGCCCCGATCCGGCAATTATTAAAACCACCGGAATTTTCCCTGCCGCATTTTTTGGCATAGTTAAAGTTCCTGAAATTGTTCCTGACAATGTTTTTAACAATACGGGTGATTCTGTTAATGAAGGGTCAATTTTAATTTGATCGGTTTTAGAAGTCTCCTGGTAGGGACTTAAAACCAAACCAATTAGCTCGTTTTTGTTGTTTAATGAAATATTGAGCAAAAAAACCCCATTTTGAAAGGTTGCCTTATAAACTGCCAGCGGGCTGTTGTATTTCAGGAACCCGGTTTTTTGCAGGGTGCCTAACTGGCTTTTTAATAGCGTTGTTGTTTCTTTAAATTTTTCTGGTGGTAAAGCTGCTTTCATTTCAGGGCTAAATTTTTTAGAAATGCTGTCAGGCATGTTGGCGTTATAAAATTTTTCAAACCGGGCCGCTGCAACCTTGTATTGCGGCGGTTCATCCTGCGCAAAAAGCCTGGCTGCAAAAAACACTATCACTATAAAAACAACTATTTTTTTCATGTTATCGGGTATCAACGGGGGATGAAAATTTTCAATCACGAAAATTAACAAAAATCAGGCAATACTTTCTTTCTCTGCGAAATTTAAGGTTTGATTGTCGTTAATTATTTTAATATCAACAACATTTGTTGGAAACAGACGTAAAAAAGGGAGTATAGAATTATTTATTTGCGCAAAATATTGCATATTTATAGTTTTAATTTTAGGATTATAACAAAATTTTTACACTGGCATAATTAATGAGGTTTTTAACAGGGTGCTTTTTAACAGCGTTCTTAGTATTGGCATATAATTACACGCGTGCACAGGCAGGCTTTCCTGTTATCCATGGCAAGGTTTCGGACGAAAGACACCTGGCTGCAGAGGCATCACCCGTTATGTTATTCGCTGCTGCCGACTCATCTATTGTTAAACATGTTTTTTGCGATAAAAATGGCCGGTTTACCATTACTGTAAAGCCCGGTAAATACATGCTGTTGGTGAGCAGGATAGGTTATGCGCAAATATATAAGGGCCCGTATGAGTTAAAAAGCGGTGATGACATTGCTGTGCCCGAAATTAGCTTATCGCCCTATTTACCCATACTACCGGAACTGAAAGAAGTTTCCATAACCGCGCAACGGGAATACATAGAAGTTAAACCTGACAGGACGATATTAAATGTTCAAAGCAGCCCCGTAGCACAAGGTAATTCGGCACTTGAAATTTTACAGCATGACGCCCCCGGGGTACATGCCGACACCCATGGCAACATCAGCATGTTGGCCCACCAAAACGCTTTAATAACTATTGATAATAAGCCGGTATCCCTAACCGGGCAGGACCTGTATGATTACCTGCAGAGTATACAAGGAAATACCATTCAGCGAATAGAAGAGATCTACAGCCCTTCAGCCAAATATGACGCGGCCGGCGCGGGCATTATCAATATTGTATTAAAAAAAAGCAGTAACGCGGGTACCAATGTTACGGTGAATGCCGGGGCGGGGTACGGTAATTTTTACAAAGCCAACGCGGGAGTAAATTTTAATAACCGCATGGGCAAAGTGAATGTTTTTGGTAATTATAGCTATGCGGACAACAAAGCAGACCATAAAATTTTAACAGACCGTACTATTAACTACCGTAACATTTTAAGTGATTATGATGTAGATTATTACGCTACACTGCAAAATTACAACCATAATTTCAGGATAGGTACTGATTATGCAATAACTGTCAACCATACCCTGGGTGTTTTAATAAGCGGTACAAATAATAATTATGATAAAGAAAAAAATAATAGTTTATATATTACTAACCAGGGAATACTGGATTCAATCATAAAAACCAAATCCCAGGTAAACGGTGGGCTGAGTAATATAAGTTATGATATTAACTATAGCGGGAAACTGGACACTGCAGGAAAAACACTGTCTGCCGATTTTGTTTTTAATAACATTAACCGCCGGTATGACGAAGATATAGATAACAATTTTTATAATGCCGCGGGCAGTAGTTACCGCCCGGCTTTATACCTGCAAAACTTGTCGCCATCGGGTATACGTATATGGGCTTCAAAAATCGATTATGCAAACCCACTGTCGAAAACAGCGCTAATAGAGATGGGCATTAAATTTAGTTGGGTAAAAAGTAATAACGACCTGGTTTTTGGGCCAAAAGTAAACGGGGTATATCAAAGCTCATCTCTTAGCAACAACTTTATATATAATGAGAACATAAACGCGGCTTATATAAACTATACTAATAATATAGGCAAGGTAAATTTAATTGCGGGGCTGCGCGCCGAACAAACCAACTCGGACGGGAACTCCATAACGAAGATGACCCTGGTTAAAAAAAATTACCTGGATTGGTTCCCGCACTTAAAATTAAATTACAGTGCCGATGAAAAAAACGAGTTTAATTTTAGCTATGACCGCGGTTTAACAAGGCCGCCTTACGAGCTTGTAAACCCTTTTGTGAATTTTGTTGATTTGTATGATTACAAAAAAGGAAACCCTAATTTGCTGCCCCAATACACTAATAACATACAAATAACACATACCTATAATAAAATATTGAAGACCACTTTATATGGAATGGTTGTTACTAACTTTTCTAAATTTGTAGATTATGTGCAAAATGATTCATCAAAAGTGAGCGTCGACAGCACAAGAAACTTTGGCACTTATTATGTTGCAGGGCTCAAGTTTTATGCACCTGTAACATTTACCACATGGTGGGATGCTAAATTTTTATTGGATATTGCCTATCAGCGCCTTAAAGCCTACCCGGGGAATGGTGACCTGGATAAAGGCACACCGGATATAAATTTTTCAAGTACACAACATTTTACAATAGGCACTACAATAGATGCTGACATTATCGGCAAATATGAATCGCCCAATTTTTATGGTATCGGCCAGAACAAGTCACAATACGAGGTTAATGCGGATATCAGTAAAAAGCTGTTTAATAAAAACGGAACACTAAGTCTTGGAATAAATGATATTTTTAATACCTACCGTGATAGGTCGACCATTAACTACCAAAACCTTAATATGACCGTATATGATAAGATTGAAACCAGGAAAGTGACGCTTAATTTCACGTATCGTTTTGGCAACATATCATTAAAGGGTACGAAGAAACACGACACCGGAAACGAGGAGGAGCAAAACAGGGCCGGGGGCGTAGCAGGCAGCGCGCCATAATGTTGCCTGTTATTTATTTACCCCACATGGCCGCTGAGCAGGCTTATAAAAATTATAAGTAAAACCAGCAACGTAATACAGGTATATAAATAATCTTTTTCTAAAATAAACCCGATTGCCGAGCAGGCTACCCTGATTATTGGCGTAGCGATAAGCAAAATTATACCGGCTTGCATAATTGCCTGCCCTCTAAAAGTTATTATACCATGTATAATGCCGCCGCCTGTACTGATAAAATCAGGGACGCCTTTAAATACGCTATGATCGGCTATGCTATGGCCATGCCGGTACAGGTAAAATATCCCGCCAAAAACCACAAAACCTATTGACAGGTATACCCCTATGCGCAGCACCCACCCAATTACCGATTGCATATCCCTGTCTTTAAATGTATTCATAGCTCAATCACTTTATTATAATTTCAACCGAAGCTTGAGATATCTTATCTATATTTTCCCCGCTATGCCATTATATATCATTTCTATAGCTAAAACGCTTACTACTACAGAAAATACCACGCGTATCCATTTAGATGAGGTACTTTGAACCAAAATTTTCGAACCGCTAAGCGCGCCCAATATTACGCCAATAACTACGGGCATTGACAGCCCGGGGTCAATATAGCCCCGCTGCAGGTAAACTACCGCGCTTGCCGCCGCGGTAACACCGATCATAAAATTGCTGGTAGTGGTTGATACCTTGAAAGGTATTTTCATGATCCCGTCCATCGCTATTACCTTTAACGCGCCGGAGCCTATCCCCAACAACCCTGATATTACGCCCGCAAACAACATCATAAAAAAGCCGCCGCCCACGTTGGTTACGCCATAATCAACCGAACCATCAGCGGTAGGATAGCTGCTGTTCAACTTTAGTTTTTCGGCTAAGTAGCTTTTTTCTTTTGTGATATGTTCGGCTTTTTTTCGGAGCGACAGTAAAGCCGATACTATTAAAATAAGCCCGAATAAAATGGCGATATAATGGGTGGGGACATAAATGGCCAGTATGGCGCCTGCCATAGCGCCGGCGGTTGTGGCTATTTCTAAAAACATGCCCAACCGCATATTGGTAATGCCCTCTTTTACATAAGCCGCTGCCGAGCCGGATGAGGTGGCTATAACCGATACCAACGACGCGCCGATAGCATAATGTATATCAACGTGCAAGGCTATGGTTAATAAGGGCACGATGATAAACCCCCCGCCCAGGCCGGTCAATGAACCCAATAAACCCGCGAAATATGAGCCTATGAGTATAATTAGGGTAAGTTCAATTACCGTCATACATAGCAGTTAATTATGCCCGCTAAAGTAATAATAACTTTTTTTAAGCGCTTTGTTTAATGTTTATCTATAGATTTAGTTGGGTAATCGTTCCTATTAAAGTGAAAGATACCGTATCGTGATACACTCTTTCAATTTGTACATTTGCTGCTGTTATCAATTTATATGGGGTACTCCAGTTTACAAGCCTGCCTAACCGACCTTGAAAAGCATGGCCACTTAATACGCATAAAAGAAGAGGTTGACCCATATCTGCAAATGGCGGCCATTCACCTGCGTGTGTTTGAGCATTGCGGCCCCGCTGTTTTGTTCGAAAATGTAAAAGGCAGTAAATTCCCGGCGGTATCAAACCTGTTTGGTACCATGGATCGTTCAAAATTTATTTTCCGCGATTCGCTGGATAAAGTAAAAACGTTGGTAGAGCTAAAATCCGATCCTTTAAAAGCGATTAAACATCCTTTAAAATACGCTAATGTAGCGTTTACCGCTTTATCGGCATTGCCGATGAAAGTAAGCAGGGGTGATTTTAGTAAATGTTCCATTAGCGACCTGCCGCAAATTGTGAACTGGCCCAACGATGGCGGTCCGTTTATAACCATGCCACAGGTTTATACGGAAGATAGCGATAAGCCCGGCATTATGAACGCTAACCTGGGTATGTACCGCATACAAATGGCAGGCAATGATTATATATTGAACAATGAAATCGGCCTGCATTATCAATTGCACCGCGGTATAGGCGTGCATCAAACCAAGGCCAATGCAAAAGGACAACCCTTAAGGGTGAGCATATTTGTGGGTGGCCCGCCGTCGCACCCGGTGGCTGCCGTAATGCCGTTGCCCGAAGGCTTATCAGAAATGACCTTTGCCGGGGCCCTGGGCAACCGGCGCTTTCGTTATTTTTATGATGATGAAGGATTTTGTATTTCGGCCGATGCTGATTTTGTAATAACCGGAATTGTTGAGCCGCATGAAAATAAACCCGAGGGCCCGTTTGGCGATCATTTAGGGTATTATAGTCTGAAACACCCCTTCCCGTTGTTAAAAGTGCATAACGTTTATCATCGTGAAAACGCGGTATGGTCGTTTACCGTAGTGGGCAGGCCGCCCCAGGAGGATACCAGTTTTGGCGCGCTCATTCATGAAATAACCGGCTCGGCATTATCGCAGGAAATACCGGGTTTACATGCTGTTAACGCTGTTGATGCCGCGGGGGTGCACCCACTGTTATTCGCTATCGGCAGCGAACGTTATACGCCTTACATAAAAGAACGCAAACCGCAGGAAATATTAACCATAGCCAATCATATATTAGGCACAAACCAGCTAAGCCTGGCCAAATACCTGTTTATTGCCGCGCAGGAGGATGATCCCACGTTAAAAACAAATGATATTGGAGCATTTTTTAAGCATATCCTGCAACGGATAGACCTCACCCGCGACCTCCACTTTTATACCCGAACAACCATTGATACACTTGATTATAGCGGAAGTGGCTTAAACTCGGGCAGTAAAGTGGTAGTAGCAGCAGCCGGGGATATAAAGCGGGAACTATGGAACGAAATGCCCGCGGGTTTTAGTTTGCCTAAACCATTCATTGCCTATAAAATGGTAATGCCGGGTATAATGGCAGTTGAAGTGCCTAAAAACATCAGGACAAGCGATATGCCCCTGATGATGGAAATATTGCAGGAGCATTTAGGCGAAATGAATTTAGATGGTCTGCCATTAATAGTATTGTGCGATGATGCCGCATTCGCCGCACAAAACCTAAATAATTTTGTATGGGTAACCTTTACCCGAAGCAACCCATCGCACGATATTTATGGCATTAATGAGTTTACCGAAAACAAACACTGGGGCTGTAATGGTCCGCTTATTATTGATGCGCGCATAAAACCACACCATGCACCGGTTTTGGAAAGGGACCCTGAGGTTGAAAAACTGGTGGATAAGATGGGCGAAAAAGGCGGGGCTTTGTATGGGGTTATTTAGAAAAAGCATAATTTTTGGATACACTGATCAATAAAATCCTCACATCCTAAAAATCATGTTCAGACACATTTAATGCGTTATTTCAACCGCGGCAAAATAATCGTCCCTGCCTTTAACGTCAATTCCCGAAAGCCTGATCGTTGACAAGCTATAGAGTTTGCTGCCTATAATAAACATAAACATATCATATTTTTTCCCTTTTGGATCAGTGCCTGTTGTAGTATAACTGGTAAACCCTTTCCATGTACTTATTTTAATATCCTCAAAATTAGCAGTCGGTATACTTTTCTTCATGCCAGCTTTTAACTGTGCTGTAAACTGGGGAATGGTTTTTAAAGGCACCAGTGATGCCGAATCAATACCAAACTTGGTAAAATCCACAATACTAAAAACATAAACTGTACTGCTGTCTTTCGAAGCAATAGCAACAAATGTGCCCGGGGTAGTTTCTTGAGGCTCTGACGGAAATTTAACTAATACCCTGTCATCTCCTTTATGGGTTATCCACCCGTTTTGAGCATGTAAAACGGTTACACTAAGCATGGCTATAGTAACCAGGAAAAGTATTTTTTTCATAATATAAATATATACATATAATAAACCATGTTGATATACAGAAGTTTAATTTTTTTTAATCCCGCTATTCTTACAAAGTGGGGATAAGAACAACAAATAATAATGTTGAAAACTTTTGGTGGGAAAAAGTGTTAAAAAGTGGTAAAACTAATTTACTTTTACGATACCAAAATTCCCAAAGTGTAACTATGTCAAATTTTTTAGGTGAATTTGATTGCAAACTGGATGTCAAAGGGCGTATGATGATACCCGTTGGCCTTAAAAAACAGCTTCCCGAAGCTGTAAGTGAAGGGCTTGTCATTAATCGCGGGTTTGAAAAACACCTGGTTATTTACACCCGAAAAGAATGGGATAAAATAGTTGAGGACCTGAGCAAGCTCAACACTTACGAAAAAAAGACCCGTGAATTTATAAGATATTTTACCCGCGGCGCTTCGGAACTAACATTGGATACCGCGAACCGGGTGCTTTTGCCAAAACCTTTATTAGAATACGCCGGTATTAACGCCGATGTGGTGCTGTCATGTCAGTTTAATAAAATAGAGGTGTGGGCCAAAGATGCTTATGATGCCCAATTGGACAATGAGCCTGAAAATTTTGCCAACCTGGCCGAAGAGGTAATGGGTAATGCAGGAAGGAGGAATGATGAGTAATTATCATAACCCCGTAATGCTTCAGGAATGTATAGAAGGATTGAACATCCGTAAGGATGGCAAATATGTTGACGTAACCTTTGGCGGCGGTGGCCACTCGCGGGAAATATTAAAACATTTGGATAAGGATGGCGTACTGCTGGCCTTCGACCAGGATGCCGATGCGCAGCAAAATTTAATTGATGATGAGCGTTTTGTTTTTATCGACCAGAATTTTCGCTATTTAAAAAACTTTTGTCGTTTGCATGACGCTATCCCGGTTGATGGTATTTTAGCCGACCTGGGTGTATCATCCTACCAGTTTGACCAGGCCGAGCGTGGTTTCTCTATCCGCTTTGACGCGGAACTGGATATGCGTATGAACCAATCATCAGCATTAAGCGCTAAAGAAGTAGTTAACAATTATACCGAAGGTGAGTTGCACCGCATTTTTGGTATTTACGGCGAGATACAAAACGCAAAATCATTAGCTAATACCATAGTAACCGCAAGATTGAACGCGCCTGTAGTTACTGTAGCCGATCTGAAAAATGTTATTGCGGACCGTATCCCGAAAGGAAAAGAAAATAAATACCTGGCGCAGGTTTTCCAGGCATTGCGGATAGAGGTGAACCAGGAACTGGAGGCTTTGAAGGATTTTTTGATCCAGTCAGCCGAGGTACTGGTATCGGGAGGGCGGCTGGTAGTGATGTCGTACCACTCGTTGGAAGATAGGTTAGTGAAGAATTTCATCGCCAAAGGCAAATTCAGCGGCGAGGTGGAGAAAGATTTTTATGGAAATGATCAGAAGCCTTTTGACGCGATAAGCCGTGGCGCTATAACAGCGTCGTCAGAGGAGATAGCAAATAATAACAGGGCGCGCAGCGCGAAATTAAGAATAGCAGTAAAAAAATGACGAATCGTTTACGCACAGAAATTCCGGAAGAAGAGTTGGACAGCGAATTGATCGTGGAGGAAAGGGCCGTACAGGAAACTCCGGAGAATTTTTTAACTAAATTTTTAACCAAAGGCTTTATCACTACCGATGATGCTACCCGCGCATTGCCTTTTATTTTGTTTTTGGGTTTGCTGGGTATGGTGTATATAGGCAACAGGCACCTGGCCGAAAGAAATATACGCGATATAGATAAAATAAGCAAAGAGGTGCAGGAACTGAGTTGGGACTATAAAGTAACCAAAGCCGACCTGGCCTATAAAAGCACCTTAAGCGAAGTAGCCAAACGGGTTGACACCCTGGGTATAAAGCAATCGGTACAACCGCCACAAAAAATAACAGTGAAAGAGGAGGACGGGCAATGAGCATCAGGACCAACATACTCATCAGGGTTTACCTTGCTTTCGGGCTTATCCTTTTGTTTGCTTTAGCGGTAGTGTTGCAAATGTACCGTCTGCAATTTGTACAGGGTAAAAAGTGGAAAGCGATGGCATCAAAACTTTCCACCAGGTACGAGAGTGTTGAGGCTACGCGAGGCAACATTCTTTCGGTTGACGGCAGTTTGCTGGCCACTTCGGTGCCCGAATATGAATTGCATATGGATATGTTTGCCAGCGGTATTAATGATGATAAAGTGTTTTATGAAAAGGTTGACTCGCTTGCTTCGAAACTGGCGCAGCTTTATCCTGATAAATCAGAAACTGAGTACTCGCGCATGTTGCGTGACGCCCGTAAGGATAGCTCGCGTTACCAGCTGATAAGGCGCAAGGTGACTTTCCAGGAGTTGAAGCAAATACGCAAGTTCCCTATTTTCAATATGGGCAAATACAAAGGCGGTTTAATGGTTTTGCAGCAAAACAAACGTATCCTGCCGTTCCAATCGCTGGCTGCCCGAACAATTGGTTATAAAAACGAAAATGTAAAAAACGGCGTTGGTCTTGAAGGCGCGTTTGTCGACTATATAAACGGAGAAAATGGTAAGCGTTTAATGCAGCGCATTGCAGGCGGCGTTTATATGCCGGTTAACAACGGCGAGGAAGAAATACCTGCAAAGGATGGCGCTGATATTATATCGACTATTGATATTAATTACCAGGATGTTGCACAAGCCGCACTGAAAAAGCAACTGATAAAAAGCCAGGCCGATCATGGTTGTGTGGTGTTGATGGAAGTGGCCACCGGCGAAATACGGGCCATATCTAATTTTACCAAAACAAAGGATGGCGATTACAGGGAAATATATAATTATGCTATAAGTGATGCCAATGATCCCGGTTCAACATTTAAACTGGCATCGTACATGACCGCGTTCGATCAGCATAAAATTGATACTAATACTTTAGTTGATGTTGAGGGGGGAAAGTATAAAATGTATTATAAGGATAAGTTGCTGAAAACTTTTACCGACGCGGAGTTGGGGAATGGCGTTATGACTGCAAAAAAGGCATTCGAGGAATCTTCGAATGTTGCCGTTGTAAAATATATCTATTCGCATTATAAAGACAACCCAAGAGAGTTTACCGATAACCTCTATGCCCTGCATTTAAACGAAAAATTGAACCTGCAAATACCCGGCGAGGCTAAGCCCGTTGTTAAAAACCCATCGAACAGGAGCTGGAGCAAATTAACGCTTCCGCAAATGGCTTATGGGTATGAAATGCAGATCACCCCATTGCAAATGCTTACCCTGTATAATTCGGTGGCCAACAATGGCAAAATGATAGCTCCCATTTTTGTACGCGAGATACAGCGTATGGGCAATACGGTTGAGCATTTCCAGGCAAGGGTTATTAATCCAAAAGTATGTTCGGATGAGACTTTGGGCAAGTTGAAAAGCATGCTTGAAGGTGTAGTATTGGAAGGTACAGGGAAAAGTGTGATCAAAAACAACTTATATAGCGTAGCCGGTAAAACAGGCACAGCACAGTTGGCTAACGGCAATGCCGGTTATGGCGTAACACATTCATACCAGGCATCATTTTGCGGGTATTTCCCGGCTAATCATCCAAAATACGCCATGATCGTAGTGGTTAACGACCCGCATGGCGAATACCTTGCGGCTAAGGTTGCTGGCCCTGTGTTCCGCGAAATAGCCGACAGGGTTTACGCGAATGATATGGAAATGAACCATAATTCGCCGGTTCATTACGTAGGTAATACCACCTTGCCAAAGGTAAAACAGGGCAATATCAAGGCGTTGAAGCAGGTATATACAAAATTGGGTGTTAATCCTTTATATGCCTCGGCCAGTACCGCTGTTGATACCAGCAGCGGCATACCCTTTGAAGAAATTAAATATAAAACAGGCACCGTACCAACTGTAACAGGCATGGGTTTGAGCGACGCCTTATACCTGTTAGGCAATGCCGGGTATAAAGTGGGTGTAAAAGGCAGCGGTATGGTAAAAAGTCAGTCGGTAGCAGGGGGGGGCATAATGCCAAAAGGATCGAAAATCACGATAGAATTAGAGTGAGATATTTAAGCGACATATTAACCGGATTACCATTCACTGAACTGCAGGGGGCCGCGGATGTGGAGATAAGCGCCGTAGTTTTTGATTCGCGCAAGGTTGTGCCCGGTTGTTTATTTGTGGCAGTAAAGGGCACACTGGCTGATGGGCATGATTATATTGAACAGGCTGTAAAACAGGGAGCCGCGGCGGTTATATGCGAAGAATTGCCTGCCCATGTTACCGGCGAGGTGGATTTTTTAATGGTAGCCAATTCAGCTATAGCATTAGGTATTGCTGCCGCTAATTTTTATGATAACCCATCGGATAAATTAAAACTGGTAGGCGTAACCGGAACCAATGGCAAAACCACTATCGCCACATTGCTTTACCAATTATTCCGCGACCTGGGGTATAAATGCGGATTGTTATCGACAGTAGAGAACCAGGTAAATGGCAAAGTAGTACCGGCTACGCACACTACACCCGACCCGGTTGCGCTGAATGAATTATTGAATGAGATGGTTGAACGAGGCTGCGATTACTGTTTTATGGAAGTAAGCTCGCACGCCATAGCGCAGCACCGTATTGAAGGATTGAAGTTTTCGGGAGGGATATTCTCCAACTTGACACATGACCATTTAGATTATCATAAAACCTTCGAAAATTATTTGAAAGCAAAAAAAGCCTTTTTTGATGGCTTACCAAAAAGTGCTTTCGCCCTAACCAACAATGATGATAAAAATGGCAGTGTTATGCTGCAAAATACCAAAGCCCATAAAAAAACATACGGCCTTAAAAGCATGGCCGATTACAGGGCCAAAATACTCGAAAATCAATTCGGCGGTTTACTGCTGCTGATAGACAATGAGGAGGTATGGTTCAAAATGGTAGGAACTTTTAACGCTTACAATTTACTGGCCGTGTATGCAGCCGCGATGCTGTTGGAACAAGACAGGGCCAAAGTGTTAACAGGCTTAAGCAAACTAACAGGCGCCGAGGGACGGTTTGATTATATAGTTGCGCCCAACAAAATAATTGGCATAGTTGATTACGCCCATACGCCTGATGCGGTGCAAAATGTATTGAGTACCATTCATGATATACGCAAAAGCGGCGAAAAGGTAATAACGGTAATAGGCTGCGGAGGTGACCGCGACAAAACCAAGCGCCCCATAATGGCAAAAGTAGCCTGTGATTGGAGCGACAAGGTAATACTCACATCAGACAATCCGCGCTCGGAAGACCCTGTGCAAATTATTAAAGATATGGAGGCGGGTGTTGATACAACCCATAGAAAATCCACGGTAAGTATTACCGACAGGCACGAAGCGATAAAAACCGCCTGCATGCTGGCACATCCGGGCGATATTATCCTGTTAGCCGGTAAGGGACATGAAAAATACCAGGAAATAAAAGGAGTAAGAAATCATTTTGATGATAAGGAAGAATTACTGAACCAATTTAAATTGATGGCGTAAATGTTATACTATTTATTTACTTATCTCAACAAAAACTACAGTATTCCAGGGATGGGCGTGATCCAATATATCACGTTCAGGATGGCTATGGCGGTTATTACATCATTAATAGTAACTACGGTTTACGGGCGCAGGCTGATAGATTATTTACGCTTTAAGCAGGTGGGCGAAACCGTAAGGAATTTAGGTTTAGAGGGCCAGATGCAAAAAGCAGGAACGCCGACTATGGGCGGCCTCATCATTATTTTAGGCATCCTGATCCCTACGCTGTTATTTGCCAAATTGGATAATGTATACATCATCCTGATGCTGGTTACAACCGTATGGCTGGGCGCTATTGGTTTTCTTGACGACTATATAAAAGTTTTCAAAAAAAATAAAGAAGGTTTAGCAGGCAGATTTAAAATAGTAGGGCAGGTGGGGCTGGCACTCATTATTGGGTTTACCATGTATAACAACAAGGACATATTAGTACAGCAGCAGGTTACGCTGCCGGTTAAGTATGACGCCCCGGTTGAGTACCATATTAAAAATACCACGAAAGGGCCCGTGCAGGTGTATACACAGGATATTAAATCAACCAAAACCACCATGCCATTTTATAAGAATAATGAGTTTGATTATGGTAAAGTGCTTAAGTTCTTAGGTCCGGGTTATGAACGTTATACCTTACTTGTGTTCCTGCTGTTTGTTATAATAATTATCACGGCAGTATCCAACGGCGCCAATATAACAGATGGTATTGATGGCCTGGCAACGGGTACCTCAGCAATTATAGGGATTACGCTGGCTATCCTGGCGTATGTATCAAGTAACCATATTATTTCTGATTACCTCAATATTATGTACATCCCTAAATCGGAAGAGCTGGTGGTTTTTGCAGGTGCGTTTATTGGGGCATGCGTGGGCTTTTTATGGTATAACTCTTACCCGGCACAGGTGTTTATGGGCGATACCGGCAGTTTGGCCATTGGCGGCATTATAGCCGTGTTCGCTATTATGATACGTAAAGAATTAATGATACCGCTATTATGCGGCATATTTCTGTTAGAGAGTTTGTCGGTAATTATACAGGTGGGTTGGTTCAAATTCACTAAAAGAAAATACGGTGAAGGACGAAGAGTGTTTTTAATGGCGCCGCTTCACCATCATTACCAGAAAAGGGGTTTCCATGAAGCAAAGATCGTAACCCGGTTCTGGATCATTGGTATTATGCTGGCAATTTTAAGTATTATAACGTTGAAACTAAGGTAAAAGCAGAAAGGTGAAAGCTAAAAGGTAATGACCGAAAACAAAAACATAGTGATCCTTGGCGCCGGCGAAAGTGGGGTGGGTTCGGCATACCTTGCCCGGCAGCAGGGGTATAATGTTTTTGTTTCGGATATGGGCGCGATAGCCCCGCATTATAAAGAACAATTGCAAGACTGGAATATCCGCTTTGAAGAAAACGGGCATACCGAGGAAGAAATACTGAGAGCAGTTGAGGTAATAAAAAGTCCGGGGATACCCGATAAGGCATCCATCATCAAAAAACTAAAGGAAAAAGGTATCCCTGTTATATCCGAGATAGAATTCGCGGGGCGGTATACCAACGCTAAAATAATAGGCATTACCGGTTCAAACGGAAAAACCACTACCACCAGCCTTACACATTTCATCCTTAAAAATGCCGGGATGAACGTTGGTTTGGCGGGTAACATAGGCAAAAGCTTTGCCTACCAGGTGGCTACCGAAAAATTTGACTGCTATGTTTTAGAGTTAAGCAGCTTTATGCTGGATGATATGTACCGGTTTAAAACAGATATAGCGGTGCTGCTGAATATAACACCCGATCATTTAGACCGGTACGATTATAAACTGGAAAACTACGCAGCATCAAAATTCAGGGTAACGCAAAATCAAACAGCTGATGATATTTTTATTTACTGCGCCGACGACCCGGAAACCATAAAAGGAATGGCAGACCGCAGCTTTAATGCAAGGCAGTTACCATTTTCTATCAACAAAAAGATAAAACAGGGAGCATATCTCGAAAACGACAATATTGTCATCAACACACCTCAAGAACATTTTGAAATGTCAATAACCGAACTGGCCCTTCAGGGCAAGCATAACATTTACAATTCCATGGCATCAGGTATTGTAGCAAAAGTGCTCGAAATACGCGACGAAACCCTCAGGGAGAGCTTGGCGACCTTTAAAAATATTGAGCACAGGCTGGAGTCTGTTGGTAAAATATCGGGCATTAGCTTCATCAACGATTCAAAAGCTACCAACGTTAACTCAACCTGGTACGCTTTAGAAAGCATGACCAGCGATGTGGTACTGATCCTGGGCGGTGTTGACAAGGGCAATGATTATACCATGCTGAAGGACCTGGTTAAGCAAAAGGTAAAGGCCATTGTGTGTTTAGGCAGAGATAACGAGCGTATCCATAACGCTTTTGAGGATGATGTGGATATAATAGTTAACACCTATTCGGCACAGGAGGCGGCGCAGGTGGCTTACCACCTGGCAACTAAAGGCGATACGGTTTTACTATCGCCGGCATGTGCAAGTTTCGACCTGTTTAAAAATTATGAAGACAGGGGCAACCAGTTTAAAGCGGCGGTGAAGGAATTGTAATCCCCACCCAACCCTCCCCGGAAGGGAGGGCTTTAATTGTAGAATATGAAAAATGAATTAGGAAACATAAAAATTAAAAGTCTCCCCTACCGGGGGAGATTTAGAGGGGGCTTATGAACGCAATAATAAATAGTATAAAAGGAGATCGCTGGATATGGCTCATTGTCATATTGCTTTCGCTCATATCATTATTATCGGTTTACAGCGCTATCGGCTCGCTGGCTTATAAGCGCGGGGTAGGTGCCGAGTCTATTTTAATTAAGCATCTGGCTATGATCATTGGTGGCATTGTGTTGATGTATATTTCGCATAAGCTGGACTATAGGTACTATTCAGGCATATCAAAACTATTAATGTACATAACTATACCCTTGTTACTTTATACACTGGCATTTGGTTCGCGCATTAATGAGGCGAGCAGATGGATAGCTATACCGGGTACAGGCTTAAGTTTCCAAACTTCCGATCTGGCCAAACTGGCGTTGATTACTTATTTGGCGCGTTCCCTATCGCGCAAGCAGGAAAACATAAAGGATGTAAAACAATCATTCATTCCCATAATGGGCGCGGTTTGCGTGGTATTTGTTTTAATAGCATGGGCCAATATGTCAACCGCATTAATGCTGTTTGGTGTAAGTATTTTATTGTTGATCATGGGGCGCATAAGTGTGAAACAAATAGCGGTGGTAATGCTTGCCGGTGCGGTATTGCTTGCCGGGGTTGTTTTTTTAGGGCCACGCAAGCATTTGTATGTTACCCGTATCAACACGTTCATGCATCCAGAAGTGGCAAATCCTGATAAATCATTCCAGGCCGATCACGCTAAAATAGCCATCGCTACAGGGGGATTATTTGGCAAGGGCCCCGGCAAAAGCAGCGAGGTAAACTATTTACCCGAAGCCTATTCAGATGAAATATTTGCCATAATAGTTGAAGAATATGGCATGGTAGGCGGTGTTGTATTAATAAGCATTTACCTGTTTTTACTATACCGCTGTATAAAAATAGTAACCCGCGCCCCAAAGGCGTTCGGGGCTTTGTTAGCGGCGGGTTTGAGTTTTAGTTTAACTATACAGGCATTTGCCAATATGGCGGTTGCGGTGGGGCTGGGTCCGGTAACAGGTGTGCCCTTGCCTTTTGTAAGTATGGGTGGTACATCTATGCTGTTTACCAGTATAGCATTCGGTATCATACTATCGGTTAGCCGTGATATTGATGAACCGAAGAAAGTGGTTGTTGGGGAAATAAGGGTGGCGGCGGTGTAGCCAGAGAGACAATTAGAGTTTAATTAGGAAAAAATAAATCAGTGCAATCAAAATAATAATCAGTGGGATCAAAAAAAATAATCATTAGCGGGGGCGGTACAGGGGGGCATATCTTCCCGGCTATTGCTATTGCCAATGCTTTGAAAAAACTGGATCCTGCTATTGAAATATTGTTTGTTGGCGCCAATGGCCGTATGGAAATGGAAAAAGTGCCTGCTGCAGGGTATAAAATTATCGGGTTGGATATACAGGGGATACAACGCAAATCGTTTTGGAAAAATTTGCTGTTCCCTATAAAACTGTTTAACAGCGTGAGCAAGTCGCTCAAAATTATTAAAGATTTTAAACCCGACGCGGCGGTAGGAGTGGGGGGATATGCTTCGGGACCGTTATTGTACGCAGCATCGTTAAAGGGAATCCCTTATATTATACAGGAACAAAACTCGTATGCGGGTATAACCAATAAATGGCTGGGTAAAAAAGCCGAAAAAATATGTGTGGCATTTGATGGCATGGAACAGTTTTTCCCGGCCGGTAAGATCATTAAAACTGGTAATCCTATTCGTAAAGAATCGGTTGAAATAGCCGGTAAGCAAATGCAGGCTTTGGAGTTGTTTAAGCTATCAACAACTAAAAAAACCATACTGGTTATAGGCGGCAGTTTGGGTGCAAGAACATTAAATAACAGTGTGCAGGCAGGTTTGGATAAACTAATAGCCGCCGATGTGCAGGTGATATGGCAAACAGGTAAATTTTACTATAAAAGCATAATTGAACAACTGGGCGAAAATTATCATCCTAACATTCGCATAATGGAATTTGTAAATCGTATGGATCTGGCTTATGCAGCTGCTGATATTATTATATCAAGGGCCGGGGCGGGCACTATTGCCGAATTATGCGTGATAAAAAAGCCGGTTATCCTGGTGCCTTCGCCCAATGTGGCCGAAGATCATCAAACCAAAAACGCGCTGGCGCTGGTACATGACCAGGCAGCAGTTTTTGTAGCCGACAGGGATGCCGAAGCCAAACTGGTTGATAAAACTATAGAACTTTTAAACGATAAGGATCTGCAAAAAAAATTAAGCAACAATATTGGCAAAATAGCTATGCCCGATGCTGATGAAGTGATTGCAAAAGAAGTTATACAAATAACAATTAATAACAATTAAATCTTAGCTCTCCTTCCCTGAAAAAGAGGGAGGGCTTTTTTGAAAAGAATGGAACTACGCAACATACAACGGGTTTACCTGGTAGGAATAGGTGGCATAGGCATGAGTGGCCTGGCGCGCTATTTCAATCATTTAGGTTGTATTGTTTGCGGTTACGATAAAACACCAACCGACCTTACCGGCGAGTTGCGGAATGAAGGTATACAGGTAACTTTTGAAGATAATAGCGGAGGCATACCAAAAAGTTTCAGAGATGTTGCTGATAATACCCTCATTATTTATACGCCTGCTATACCTGATGATTCGGATATATTAAACTTCTTCCAAAAGAAGGGCTTTGTATTGTGGAAACGCTCGCAGGTATTGGGTTTAATTAGTAAAGACAAGTTTACCATAGCGGTAGGGGGTACGCACGGCAAAACCACTACTTCGTGTATGGTGGCACATATTCTTAAAGATTCGGGGCATGATTGTTCCGCGTTTTTGGGCGGTATCGCTTCCAACTACCAAACCAATGTATTATTTGGCAAGAATGATATTGTAGTGGTTGAGGCCGATGAATATGACCGTTCATTTCTCACGCTTTTCCCCAATATCGCCGTAATAACGGCTATGGATGCCGACCACCTCGATATTTACGGCGACCACGCGCAACTTACCGAGTCTTTTCAACAGTTTGCATCGCAGGTAAAAAAGGGCGGGGTTTTAATACATCGTAAAGGGTTGCCCTTAGCTAATGGATTTACTTACAGCATTGATGGTGATGCCGACGCGACTGCCGAAAATATCCGTATTGAGAACGGCGATTTTTACTTTGATTTTAAACGCGGCTCGATTAGTATCCCCAACATTAAATTAGGTATTGCAGGCTTGCATAATATAGAAAACGCGGTAGCCGCAATTGAGGTAGCTTTGCGTTTACATATTGATTGGGAAGCAATAAAAAGCGCTTTAGGCTCATTTAAGGGTGTGAAGCGTCGTTTTGAATACATTGTTAAAAACCACAGCCATATTTATATTGATGATTATGCCCATCACCCGGAAGAACTGAGGGCCACTATTTCATCCATCAAAAAGTTATACCCCGATAAAAAACTCACAACAATTTTTCAACCTCATTTATATACCCGCACACGCGATTTCGCCGATGGATTTGCAGAGGTGCTGGATATGTGCGACGAGGTTATTTTGCTTGATATTTACCCCGCGCGCGAGTTGCCGATAGAAGGTGTAAACGCTGATATGATATTAAACCGGATGAAAATGTGGAATAAACGCAAATGTGGAAAACAAGAAGTAATTGACAGGGTGAAATTAGAAAAACCTGAGTTACTTTTAACTGTAGGCGCGGGAGATATTGACCAGTTGGTACAACCACTAAAAAACGCTTTGGAAGATGTTTAAAAAACCAATATGGCGCATATTATTGATCAGTTTTGCCTGGGTATTAAGCCTGGGCGGCTTGGTTGTGCTTATGAGTTTTATTGAAATAAAAAAAGCGGAAGTGGTTTGTAAAGAAGTAAAAATATACATACCGGGTAACCAGTATTTTATTGACAAGGAGGAGGTAGCGAGTATACTACACCTAAACAGTTATACGCTGGTTGGCCGTAGGTTAGAAAACATTAACCTTCACGACCTGGAAAGTAAACTAAAAGCAAGCCCTTTTATCGACCACGCTACGGTTTATGCCGATATGGATGGAATTATCAGGATAGAAATAAGCCAGCGGCAACCCATATTACGCATAATGAACCAGTTTGACCAGGATTTTTACGTAGATAAAAATGGGTTTAAAATCCCCTTATCGGCCAATTTTACCGCGAGGGTACTGGCGGTTAACGGCTATATCGACGAGCCTTTTGGTGGTAAAGTTGATACCCTGCATACCCAATTGGCAAAAGATATTTTCAAAACGGTTTCTTATATACGGCAAGATTCGCTTTGGGACGCGCAAATAGCGCAGGTTTATGTTAATGAAAGCCATGAAATTGAATTGGTGCCAAGAGTTGGCAATCAGCGCATATTGTTGGGCAATGCCGATTCGCTGGGGGTGAAATTTCATAACCTGCTGGCATTTTATAAACAGGCATTACCACAGGTTGGCTGGGATGCCTATAAACAGATCAACCTTAAATATGCCAACCAGGTTATCGGGGTAAAAAACACAAAGGCCGATTCGCTTAGAATGAAAGCGGCTTTAACAGATACAACAAAACTAAAAAAAGACACATCTCTAATAAAAAGGTAATATGGATAAGAGTTCAACACAGGAAAAAAGTTCGCCAATAGTAGTGGGATTGGATATTGGTACCACCAAAATTTGCGCAATTGTTGGCCGCCGCAGTAAGAACGGCAAGATAGAGGTACTGGGTATCGGTAAGGCCGAATCCGCGGGGGTTACCCGTGGCGTAGTTTCAAATATCGACAAAACGGTACAGGGTATAACCCAGGCGGTCGAGATCGCGGGTACGCAGTCAAACGTCGAGATCAGGGTAGTAAACGTAGGTATTGCGGGGCAGCATATTAAAAGTCTGCAGCATCGCGGCCTCATAACCCGCCGCGATCTGCAAAGCGAGATCAGCCGTAAGGATATTGATAAGCTGGTTGAAGACATGTACAACCTGGTTATGCCCCCGGGTGAGGAGATCATCCACGTGCTGCCGCAGGAGTTTACCGTCGACGGCGAACCTGGTATTAAAGACCCGGTAGGTATGGCAGGTGTGCGTTTGGAAGCCAATTTCCATATCATATCGGGCCAGGTTACCGCTATAAAAAACATTGTTAAATGCGTTAATAAGGCGCAGCTGGAAAGCCAGGAACTGATACTGGAGCCATTGGCATCTTCCGAATCGGTATTGAGCGATGAAGAAAAAGAAGCGGGCGTGGTGTTGGTTGATATTGGCGGCGGCACTACCGATGTGGCTATTTTCCATGAAGGTATAATACGCCATACGGCGGTTATCCCATTCGGTGGCAATAGTGTTACCGAGGATATTCGCGAGGGTTGCTCTGTAATGCGCAACATTGCCGAGCAGTTAAAAATACGTTTCGGATCGGCGCTGGCTGAAGAAAATAAAGAGAACGAGATCGTCTGCGTTCCCGGCTTACGCGGGCGCGAGCCAAAAGAAATATCAATAAAAAACCTGGCTTTTGTTATCCAGGCACGTATGGAAGAAATTGTTGAGCATGTGTATTATGAGATCAAATCATCAGGGTACGAGAAAAAACTGATAGCCGGCATAGTAATAACAGGGGGTGGCGCGCAGCTGAAACACTTGCCGCAAATGGTTGAATTTGTTACCGGGTTAGATTGCCGTGTTGGTTACCCTAACGAGCATTTGGCCAAAAACGAGGTGCTGCCCAAAAATATTTATGAAGAGCTGCAAAGCCCAACATTTGCAACAGGTATTGGCCTGCTGATAAAAGGGATACAAAAAATGGAGTACAGCAATTTATCGGAGGCCCCGGCTGAAATAAAAGTTGATAAAGCAGCCAAATACAGCGACGACAAAAAGTTTGGCTTATTTGGTAAAATACTGGAAAGCGGTAAGAAATTTATTAAAGACGATATTAAGGATGAGGATTTTTTGAAATAAGCTAAAGCATACTTATTCACACTCTTTCAATTTTTCCACATTATAGACATTTGTGGAAAAAGGTTGTTGAAAAAGTCATAATATTACAATGGTGAAGTCCACAAATTCGTTGAATCACATATAACTGAAAACAAGGATTATGCAATTTGAGATGTTAAAAGAAAAGTCGTCTATCATCAAAGTAATTGGTGTTGGCGGCGGTGGTGGCAATGCGGTAAACCACATGTACAAACAAGGTATTACCGGTGTCGACTTTATAATTTGCAATACTGATGCGCAGGCATTGGAGTTAAGCCCCATACCCAATAAGGTACAGTTAGGTGCAAGTTTAACCGAAGGGATGGGCGCCGGCTCGATACCCGAAGTTGGAAAAAACTCGGCTATTGAAAATATCGACGACATCAAACAAATGCTTGGCCCCAATACAAAAATGCTGTTCATTACGGCAGGCATGGGCGGCGGTACAGGTACAGGCGCAAGCCCCATTATTGCCAAAGCGGCACGCGAAATGGATATTTTAACCGTGGGTATTATAACCACGCCTTTCGCGTTCGAAGGTAAGCGCCGTAAAATGCAGGCCGAAGAAGGGATGGAAGAATTGAAGAAGTATGTTGATTCGTTTTTAGTGATATCAAACGACAGGCTGCGCCAAATATTCGGCAACCTCACCCTGGGATCGGCATTCGCGCAGGCAGATAATATTTTAACAACAGCCGCTAAAGGCATTGCTGAGATCATTACCCTTCCCGGCTATATAAACGTTGACTTTAAAGATGTGCGCACTGTAATGAAAGACAGCGGCGTATCCATCATGGGCAGTTCGGCAGCCGAAGGGGAGAACCGGGCTTTACGGGCAGTTGAAGGCGCTTTATCATCACCCCTATTAAAGGATAATGAAATTGAAGGCGCACGATATATTTTGTTAAACATCAGCTCGGGCGAGAAGGAGGTGACTATGGATGAAGTAACCATTATTACCGACTACATCCAGGAAGAAGCAGGGCTGGCAGCCGACCTGATATGGGGTAATTGCCGTGACGAAAGCTTGGGCGATAAATTATCAGTAACTATTATAGCTACCGGTTTCCAAACTAAGGACGAGCGCGAAAAAGAGCATAGCACCAAAAAGATCGTATCAATGCTAATACCCGACGCGCCTATGGTAAGGCCGGTAAATGAATTTATAAATCATGTTAACGAAGACGCCGTGGCCGAGCCTTACATGAAACCGAAAGACGAACAAAAACAAACCGGTTTGTTTGACCTGTTTGCTGCTGAACGTTCGGAAGAACCATCTGTGGTAAAATATAACTTTAATGAGGAAGAAGATAAACCAATAGCTGAAAGCGAAACCGAATTGCCCGAGTTTACATTCAAACTGGCCGACCCGGAAATGGAAACAATTATTGATTTTGAAGCAGCAGTTGAGGAAGATATAGTTGAACCGGAACCCACGCCTGTAATTAACGCTGATGAGGATAAAACCGACGAATCAATAGAAGAGCAATTGCGTAAATCGCGCGAGCGTATTATGCGGTTAAAAGACCTGAGCATGAAACTGCGCAGCGGCAATATACAGGAACTGGAAAATGTGCCCGCCTACAAACGCAAGGAAGTGGCCCTGCAGGATACACCGCCATCAGATGAAAGCCAGGTATCACGTTTTACTTTATTGCCTGATAGCGAAGGAAAAATAGAGATACGCGACAGCAATTCATTCCTGCATGATAATGTAGATTAAGAGAGTCAAGAATCAAGAGTCAGGAGCCAAGATAGTTCAAGAGCCGGGAACCAGTACAAGATTTATCTTGCTTCTTGATTCTTGGCTCTTGCTTCTTTATAAGTATATTTGCAAGTCAATAATAATATAGAGGAATACGATTTGGATTTATTTGATAAGATTTCGAAAAGCATGGGCGGCCCGCTGGGGCAGCATCAAAAATGGTCGCACGGTTATTTTTCCTACCCGCGGCTGGAGGGTGATATAGGCCCGCACATGCTATTTAACGGGAAAGAGCATTTAGTATGGAGCCTCAATAATTACCTCGGCTTAGCTAACCACCCCGAAGTTAGGGAAGCGGATGCCAATGGAGCAGCAGATTACGGAATGGCATACCCTATGGGTGCGCGCATGATGTCTGGTAATTCTGTACACCACGAAGAACTGGAAAATAACCTGGCCGCGTTTGTTGGCAAACCCGATGCTTTCCTGCTTAATTATGGCTACCAGGGTATGGTATCGATAATTGATTCGTTAATTAACCGTAATGATGTAATAGTTTATGATGCCGAGTCGCACGCCTGTATTATTGATGGTTTGCGTATGCACATGGGCAAACGTTTTGTTTACCAGCACAACGACCTGGAAAGCTGCGAAAAGCAGCTGGAACGCGCTACCCGTTTGGCAGAACAGACAGGGGGCGGCATACTGCTGATAACCGAAGGTGTTTTCGGCATGTCGGGCGCGCAGGGTAAACTGAAAGAGATCATCGCGCTAAAAAAGAAATTTGATTTCCGCATATTGGTTGATGACGCGCATGGTTTTGGCACTATGGGCAAAACCGGGGCAGGCACCCATGAAGAACAGGATTGTATTGATGGCGTGGATGTTTATTTTGCCACGTTCGCCAAATCAATGGCGGGCATAGGCGCGTTTGTTGCCGGCGAAAAGGAAGTAATTGATTACCTGCGGTATAATATGCGGTCGCAAATATTTGCAAAAGCGTTACCTATGCCTATGGTAATGGGCCTGAAAAAACGGTTTGAATTGCTTAAATCTAAGCCACAGCTACGCGAAAAGCTATGGCTCATTTCTTCAACCCTTCAAAAAGGCTTAAAAGAACGCGGATTTGATATTGGGGTTACCAATACTATGGTTACACCGGTATTTTTAAAAGGCGAGTTGCAGGAAGCCACCGCGCTAACCCGCGACCTGCGCGAAAATTATGGCATATTTTGTTCTATCGTAATATACCCGGTTGTGCCAAAAGGTGTAATATTACTGCGTTTAATTCCCACCGCCGCGCATTCGTTGGAAGACGTGCAACGCACGCTCGACGCTTACAGCGAAATGGGCGAAAAACTAAAAGCCGGGTATTATAAAGAAAAGAAAGTGGCTGTTTAATTAAGTACCACCATATTAAATAAGCTCCTGCGTTACACGCGGGAGTTTTTGTTTAGTACCATATTATGTCCCTAACAAATATTGCCCTAAATATCATTTGTAAAAAATATCCGGATAGCGATTTATTATAATATTGGCCAAATAGTGGTTTTCAAGCCAAAATGCCCTGAAATGTGGAAAAAAAGCCCTTTAACGTCTATATATTTATCAGGTAAAAATTTTTTTTTCGATAAAAACATTTTAGATTAGCTTTTACAAAACAAGAACCGCAATAATATTCAAAAAGGAGAAATTAAATGAAAAAATTTGCTGAAGTAAAAAGCTTGATCGCCTCGCTCGAAGCGGATGCCGACAAGTTTTACAACAAGGGTAACAGTGCAGCCGGTACCCGCGTACGTAAAGGTATGCAAGATTTGAAAAATTTAGCCCAATCCATTCGTTTAGAGGTTCAGGAAGCAAAAAACAAAGCTTAAATAAACACCTAAACCTCTTTTAGCAATTCACGTAAAAACCCGGCTGCACGCAGCAGGGTTTTTTTATTGCCCGGTTATAAAACTTTGCGTTTCACGAATAATTTGATCAGCAGTATAACTGCTAACCTGTACCAGTGGCAGGCGTACGGTGTCGCCGCAAATACCTAATTGTTTCAGCGCTATCTTTACTCCTGCAGGGCTGCCTTCCGCAAAACATAGCCGGGTAAAATCAATCAGCTTAAAATGCAATTTTTGCGCGGCCTTGTAATCATTAGCAAGGCAAAGGCGTATCATATCCGAAGTTTGGCGCGGCAACGCGTTGCCAATAACCGATATAGCCCCAACAGCGCCCAACGCCATCATAGGTAAAGTAATAGGGTCATCGCCTGATATCACTAAAAAACCCTCCGGTTTATCGAGCATGATCTGGTTGAGTTGGTCGAAATTACCGGATGCTTCCTTAATGCCTATTATATTTTTAAAATCATGGGCAAGCCTTACCGTAGTATCGGCGCTTACATTGCTGCCGGTGCGGCCCGGTACGTTATACAAAATTAAAGGCAACGGCGAGTGTTCGGCAATTGCCTTATAATGCTGGTAAATGCCTTCCTGTGTGGGTTTATTGTATGCCGGGCTTACGGATAATATGGCGTCATAACCGGTAATATCAAACTTTTTTACCTGGTCAATAACTTCAGCGGTATTATTACCACCTATGCCCGCTACCAAATTTACACGGCCCTTAACAATATCTGCAATAAAGGCCCATACCTTCTTCTTTTCTTCTGAACTCAATGTGGCGCTCTCGCCGGTTGTACCTATCGGAACGAGGTACTCCACCCCGCCATCAATTAAATAATTGATGAGGTTTTTAAGCCCGTCATAATCTACTTGTCCGTCTGCATGAAAAGGGGTAACAATGGCTATCCCGGTTCCGTAAAATTTATTCATGTTAATTAGTAAAGGGTGCAAAGGTAATAATTTTATAGTTCATAGTTCATGGTTGATAGTTCATGGTAAGCTTTCACAATAACGCCCTGAACCATGATCTATGAACCACCAACTAACTACAAACTAACAGCCAACCTGAAAGCCGAATGAATATTGCTGCCGCTATTGTAGGATGTTCCGTAAAGCAGTTTTACATTCAGGTATTGAAGGCCAAAGCCTAATTCGTAATAATTTTTCAGTTCAGGCGTGGTAAGGTAGTTAAGGTGCACAATTTCCTGTAGTTTCAGTTTCCTGATGCCGGGAATTTTATTGGTAATGAACCCCGAAAAATTATGTTCCAGGTGGGCCTCAAAATACTTGGTCCGGGTGCTGTAGGTATAGTAATTAAGCAATAAAAAGGCGCTGATGCCGCCCCGGTAAAAAAATCCCTCATTTCCCCTGAACTGGCTGTAATCAGGATAATATAAACTATTGGCTGTTAAAAATTTACCCGCCCCGGCAAAAAATGAAGTCCACCCATAAATGCCCATGCTTATATTTGATTTGGAAATATCGGCTGACAGCAGATCGTAATCCACATCCGAGCCCAGTATATTTTTAATGCCTTTAGTGAAATTTAAACCAATTGTTGGATAGGCCGATGGCAGGTAGCGCTTTCCGTTCGGAAAGGTTTCGTACTTGCTGCTAAAATCATAGCTGGTACGCAGGTTGATGGTGAATGCTTGATTTTCAGGAAACAGCGGAATATCCTGCGTGGGCAGCAAGGGGTTATTAGAAGTATATACCCCGTTTTTAGGATTGAAAAAACTAAAGGACGATGTATTGGGTAGCCAGTTGCGATTGGCCCACTCAACAGAGGCGCTGGCCCGCCACCCGCCGCTTACGCGCCCCGAAAATGAAGCGGATGCAAATTGCTTTTGATAAAATTTTTCATAATTCTGCTTTGCAAAAAGGCCATGAAGCGTGTTGGACAAAGTGGAAATAGGATCAAGATTATTCAAGTCAACCACATCCGACCCCCCGTTAAGCCCAAGCGCGAATTGATCAACCGGTATAACGGCATTAACATGGCTATTGAACATGTGATCGGAAAAGCCGTAACGAACATTCGCCCCAATACGGAAAAAGCGGTTATTTATGGTATCTATCCGCTTGGTAAACGAAGCGCCGTAATTAATAGCAAAGCCCTCCACAGTATTGAACAGGAGTGACCCCAATATCGAATCGAAGTGATAATTTTCCCGTTTATAACGGTCTCTGATATTAACACCGCGAAATAATATAAGACGGGATAATTTGAACTTATTATTTACCCTGTCGATCGAATCCATATACGGTTTTGATTCACGTTTTTCCGCCAGCGCTTCCTTCTTTTTATAATCTGTTTTTTCTTCACCGGTAAGCGGGATGGGCCTTTCCTGGTCCCAATACGCACTGTCTTTTTTATTAATGCCCCTGGTAATGCGCAATACCTCGTTAAAATCTTTTTTATTAAAAGCAGGATCGAGGTCGTAGTTTTTATAAACCGAAATAAAATATCCCCCCAATTTGAAGCCAAATAAGCCCCCAGTAAAGTCAAACCTCACGGTAGACGTCATCCAGGCTTTGTTGCTTACCGGCATAAACTGCTGGCTTATTTTCAGGGTATCCAATAAACTAATATTTGCTTTTTTAGTGATGTACAGGTCAAGGTCGACCAGGCGCCAGCTATCATCCTGTATATACACGTAGCCTTCAAAGCAGGGGTCGTGCTCACGGCGGGGTATAACCTTTATTTTATTAACCGTTTTTCCATTTTCAACAGTTTCGCCTATCAATTTATATTTATAGTAAAACAAGGCGTTATCCGCTATAGGCGATATCAGCGGCCTTAGGCTTATTTCGCCCCAATTTTGAAAATTTTCATAAAAATTGACCTTCATATCGGTTGCGCGGTTAAAGCTGAATGCGCGGTTGCTGCCCGATACTTTCGACGATATCATTTCCTCATGTACCTGGTTGGGGTACATAAAGCTATATTTTGATTCGGATTCCGACAGGTACACAATACCCCTTCGGTTGGAGTCGAGGCCGATCCGCCGGCCTATCTGGTCAATATCGGCCCCGAAAAACTTTTTAGGCGCGTCAAGCAGTTTTTGCAGGCCTTTAATATATACTTCGCAGGTATATCCCTTTACTTCACTTAAATAAGTTTTACGTTTTTTTATGGCCCTGCGGATAATAGCGTAGGCCGGGTCTTCGCCATTACCGGTGATAGATACTGTTTGCAGCTGGTAAATTTCGTTACCAAGTATAACATTGATCGTTTTACTTTGGTTAAGGTCGGCCTTGCGGGTTTCCAGTTTATAACCAACTGCTTTATATTGAATAACATATTGCCCCGGTTTTAACGGCAGCGAATAATCGCCCTCGCTATTGGCCGATACGCCCTGTGTGGTGTTTTGAATGTATACGCTGGCAAACGGAACGGGTTTGCCGCTTTCGTCGGTAACCTTGCCGCTTACGGTAACCTGTTGGGCTAAAACGCCTGAACATATAGAAAAAAACAGGATGAATACTAAGGCTGACCGCATCTATGACAAGATTTACGGCTAAGATGTATTTTATTTAGCAATTGTTACTAATTGGAGTTGTTAAATTATTGTTAAACCAATGCAATGACGCTTGGTAAATTACCCTATCATTCCCATCAATTCCCCATCGCTAATAATAGGGATATTCAGCTTTTGCGCCTTTTCCAGTTTGGCCGGGCCCATATTGTCGCCTGCTACCAGGTAGTTCAGTTTGGCCGATATGCTGCTTAGTATTTTGCCCCCGTTTTGCTCAATAATATCTTTTAACTCATCTCTCGATCTTTCGAACGTGCCTGATATAATGAAAGTTTTGCCCGATAGCTTTTCGCTTTGCAAAACCACTTCTTTTTCATCGCTTACAAACTGCAGCCCCTGTGCTTTAAGCTGCTCAATTTCATGGCGATGTTTTTCATTGCCAAAATATTCTACCAGGCTATGGGCTATGCGCTCGCCAATTTCTTCGGCAACTACCAGTTCTTCCAATGTGGCAGCCATCAAATTATCAATGGTTTTAAAATGATGGGCGAGTTTTTTAGCCACCGTTTCGCCAATATAGCGTATGCCTAAACCAAACAGCACTTTCTCAAACGGCATTTGCTTCGATTTTTCAATACCTTCCAGCATGTTGCTGATAGATTTTTCACCAAAACGCCCCATCTGTTTTAGCTCTTCAGCGTGTGTATGCAACTCATAAATATCGCTGATATGCCTGATGAACCCTTTTTGATATAAAGTTTCAATAGTTTCATCGCCCAGGCCATCAATGTTCATGGCTTTACGGCCAATAAAGTGCTGCATTTTCCCTACAATCTGCGGCGGGCAGCTTTCATCGTTAGGGCAATAAAAAGCGGCTTCGCCCTCTTGCCGCTCTAATAGGGTACCGCAGGCGGGGCAATGTGTAACATACTGTATGGCGGGGGCGGAGGGGTCGCGTTTCTCTAAATTTACACTGATAATTTTGGGGATGATCTCACCGCCCTTTTCTACATATACCCAATCGCCCTGGTGCAAATCGAGGCGCAATATTTCATTGGCATTGTGCAGGGTAGCGCGTTTTACGGTAGTTCCCGCTAATAAAACCGGCTTTAAATTGGCAACGGGGGTAACGGCGCCTGTGCGGCCCACCTGGTAGCTTACGCTTATTAAGTCGGTTTGTACCTGTTCGGCTTTAAATTTATAGGATATGGCCCAGCGCGGCGATTTGGCCGTAAAGCCCAGTTCCTGCTGCTGGTCGTAACTATTAACCTTAATTACAATGCCGTCAATATCATAGCTTAAGCCGAAGCGTTTTTTATCCCATTCGGCAATAAAAGCAAATACCCCGTCAATATTATTGCAGAGGCGGCTATGCTCATTTACCTGGAACCCCCAGCTTTTTACCGCCTGCAGGCTTTCCCAATGGGTTTTAAAATAAGGCTTATCAGTATATAAAAAATATAAAAAGCAATCCAGCGGCCGCTTGGCTACCTCGCCCGAATCCTGCAACTTAACAGTACCCGAAGCAAAGTTGCGCGGATTAGCATAAGGCGGCTCACCATTCTCTATACGTTCTTCGTTCAGCCTCTCAAAAGCTTTGAGGTGCATAAATACTTCGCCGCGTATCTCAAAATCGTCGGGGTAATTGCCCGGGCGTAGGCGCTTGGGTATGGTTTGTATGGTACGTACATTGGTAGTTACCTCATCGCCCTGGGTGCCGTCGCCGCGGGTTACCGCACGCACCAGCTTACCATGCTCATAGGTAAGGCTCATGGAGAGGCCGTCGAACTTTAATTCGCATACATATTCAAAATTAACGCCTATAGCTTTACGTATGCGCTGGTCAAAATCAAACAGTTCCTGCTCATTGTAGGTATTGCCCAATGATAGCATGGGCCAGCGGTGCTTAACGGTTTTAAACTCTTTTGTAATAAAACCGCCTACCTTTTGCGTGGGCGAATCCGGGTCGGCAAATTCAGGGAACTGCTTTTCGAGCGCGCCCAATGCTTCCAGTTTTTTATCAAACTCAAAGTCGGAAATTGCCGGCATGGCCAGTACATAATAATTATAGCTATGTTGTCTTAACTCTGCCGATAAGTTTTCTATTTGTTTTTTAGCTTCTGCCGGTGACATGGAGCGAAGATAATAAATTGATTAATGAGGATGGCGGCTAATATTATTTTTATCAAAACTTTTGAATAAAAAAAACAAACCCGGAACAAACCAAAACCTGACATTTTTTTTTAGTTTTGGAACTCCAATTATTAAATTATTATATGAAAAAGATCGCCAAAATTCTAATGGTATTATTTACAGTGTCGCTGCTTGGTATTACAGCAGGTAAGGCACAAGTTATCGTTCCCAGGATCCCTCCTTTTTCTAATCTTCACCCGGAAAGAAAGACGCGCCAGCCTTCGCCCAAACATGTTTGGATCGCCCCGGAATGGGATCCGTATGCGAGGGGCCAGCATGGCAATTATATGCCGGGCTTTTGGGAAGTGCCGCCCCGCGCAGGATTAGTATGGATACCGGGCCGCTGGCAGAAAGTTCCGAAAGGCTATACATGGCTTGGCGGCCACTGGAAATGATCCTGCTTTAAAAAAGCATTTGATCGCCCCGTTATTCATTATTTAAGATGAAATAACGGGGCGATTTTTTTACATAAAATTTAAACTTTTTTTATTTAGGGTTGTCTTTAATTAAAATAATTAATACAATACCATTATGAAAAAACTAAAGAAAATCTTGTTTTTATTAACAGCTATATCGTTGTTTGCGGTTGCGTACAGCGATGCACAAATTGTAGTTAAGGCCCGCCTTTTTCACCACGGCCGTGTAGTTAGGCCCGAGCGCCCCTCTGAGCGTCATGTTTGGGTTGACGGAGAATGGGTGCCACAGGGACATACCTATGTAGAACGCCCCGGTTATTGGGCAGAGCCCCCACACCCCGGTGGTGTTTGGGTAGCCGGCCGCTGGACCCACCGCCCCGGAGGATATGTTTGGATAGGCGGGCACTGGAGATAAAATATAATCCCAAATACAAGTTTAGACTTACGAAGTTTTTAAAACTTCGTAAGTCTTTTTGTTAGTACATAATCGTATCATTGTTATAATGAAACGATTATTCAGCAACCTTACTTTCCAGGTCCTTATCGCGATCATACTGGGCATTATTGTCGGGTTATATTTTAAGCCCTTCGCGCCAACGGCCCAGGTTATCAGCAAAACGTTTATCAGTTTGATTACCATGCTGATAGCGCCTATTATATTTTTCACCATCGTGCTGGGTATTGCCGGCATGAGCGATATGAAAAAGGTAGGCCGGGTAGGCGGTAAGGCGCTGCTCTATTTTGAGATAGTAACCACATTTGCCTTAATAATAGGTGTAACTGTAGCCAACCTGGTAAAGCCGGGCGAAGGTTTTGTGAGCACCGTTAAAGCCGACGCTACCAAAATAGCTGTTTACCAAAAAGCCGCTTCCGAAATGCACTGGGGCGATTTTATTACTCATATTGTACCCACCAGCGCTTTCGACGCTTTTGCCAAAGGAGATATTTTGCAGGTGCTGTTTTTTGCCATCCTGTTTGGTTTCGGCCTGAGCCGGATGGGCGATACGGGCAAAACGGTTATCGATGTGTTTGAAAAATTATCCAAAGTATTCTTTAACATTATGCACATCGTGATGCGGGTGGCGCCTATAGGCGCTTTCGGCGGGATGGCTTATACCATTAGTACTTACGGCATTAAAACCCTACAGCCGCTGGCATTGCTGATGGTTTCAGTGTATATTACCATGATCCTGTTTATATTTGTAGTGCTCAATATTATTTGCCGCCTGTATAAGTTCAGCTTATGGCAATATTTAAAATATATTAAGGAAGAAATACTCATTGTATTCGGTACTTCCTCCTCCGAACCCGCCTTACCCGCCATGATGGAGAAGCTGGAGAAATTCGGCTGTTCCAAATCGGTGGTGGGGCTGGTTATCCCGGCAGGTTATTCTTTTAATTTGGACGGCACTACCATTTATTTATCCATGTCGGTTATATTTTTGGCGCAGGTGTTTCATATACCCTTATCAATAGCGCAGCAATTAGGCATTATCGGCATATTAATGATCACCTCCAAAGGCGCGGCAGGGGTAACAGGCAGCGGATTTATTGTGCTAACCTCAACCTTAGCCGCTATAAAGGTTATTCCTATTGAGGGTGTAGCCATATTGTTAGGGGTAGATAGGTTTATGTCGGAAGCGCGGGCCATTACCAATGTAATTGGTAACGGGGTGGCTACTATTGTGATTGCGAAGAGTGAAGGGGAGTTCACACGGAAAAATATTGAGGTACAATGAAAAAAGGTTTATTCATACTTATTATCGTATTAGGGTTAGTTTATGAGGCTAAAGCGCAAGGGGAGCATTATTTCCCCGAGGATAATAAAAATAACAAAAATTTAATTGGGGGTGATAGAAATCATTTGTATTCAATGGAATTATCAGCGATGAAAGAACCAATATTATATAATGACACTTCAAAAAATGAAACATATAGGTTTAACTGGTTTAGATCGTTTGATGATCCGATAATAATCAGGATAGAAAAATCAAAAGACACCTATTTATTATATTGGAAATCATGTTATAATAAAGTGGATAAGCCCATGGCTTTACTTATTGACGAGCGAAAAATTATTGACAAGGCAACCTGGGATTTATTTAAAGAGAAGCTAAAGAATTCGGCTTATTGGAAAATGGATATAAATGAATTTGCACCTCCCGGGGTAATCAGGATGGAGGGTTCTCAATGGATATTAGAGGGAAAGACTGCTACTAAGTATCATGTGGCTGATAGGTGGTCACCTGATTCAAAGAGCAAATATTATCAATGCTGCGATTATTTAATTGGATTAACCGATTTAAATATTCCTCCGAGGGGAAAATATTAGCCTAACCCTCTTTACCGCTTGCGGAAGAGAGGGTGGACGAGCGAAGCAAAGTCCGTGTGAGTAAACGGCGCGCGTTCAGGTGGACCAGGTGGACCAGGTGGACCACCCCGGACCACCCCGGACCACCCGGACCAGGTGGTCCACCCTGGTTCAGGCGCACCGGTCTTTAAACCTGCATACAAAAGTCTCCCCTACCGGGGGAGATTTAGAGGGGGCTTTGTAAATTTTTCATCATACTGATCAAAAATTTCTCTTTCAGGATGTTAGGGGGTGAAATTTTATTTTAGCTTTGCGCTACTAAATAAAAAAGCCGAAATGAGTGTTCTCGTAAATAAAGATTCTAAAGTTATAGTTCAGGGTTTTACAGGTAATGAAGGCACCTACCATGCTTCGCAAATGATCGATTATGGTACGCAGCTGGTAGGCGGCGTTACCCCCGGTAAAGGCGGACAAACACACCTGGACAGGCCGGTATTTAATACCGTTGCCGACGCGGTTAAACAAACCGGTGCAAACGTATCTATTATATTTGTACCGCCTGCGTTTGCTGCCGACGCTATCATGGAAGCAGCAGAAGCCGGCATTAAAGTAATTGTATGTATTACCGAAGGTATCCCTACAAAGGATATGATACAGGTAAAAGAATATTTAACCGATAAAGACGCACGCTTGATCGGTCCGAATTGCCCGGGTATTATTACTGCCGATGAAAGCAAAATTGGTATTATGCCGGGTTTCATCTTCAAAAAAGGACATGTAGGCGTGGTTTCCAAATCAGGCACGCTGACTTATGAGGCGGTAGACCAGGTGGTGAAAGCCGGTTTAGGTATAACCACTGCTATTGGTATTGGTGGCGACCCCATCATAGGTACTCCAACCAAGGAAGCGGTTGAATTATTAATGAACGATCCTGATACTCACGGTATTATTATGATAGGCGAAATTGGCGGCGGCATGGAAGCCGAGGCTGCCCGCTGGATAAAAGCAAACGGCACCAAACCCGTTGTAGGCTTTATAGCCGGGCAAACCGCCCCTCCGGGACGCCGCATGGGCCACGCCGGAGCTATTGTTGGCGGTGCCGACGATACTGCAGCAGCCAAAATGAAAATTATGCGCGAATGCGGTATACGTGTAGTGGAATCACCTGCGGAAATTGGGGCGGCTATGGCGGAGGAATTAGCTAAGAAAGGTTAAAGGTAAAAGGCGAAAGGTAAAAGGTTTGCTTGTAGATATTAAAATCCTGGTTTTGGCCGGGATTTTTTTTGTTTAGTCTTATTATTCAATTAAGGGTTTCCGTGTACCTGGAAATAATATATACTATTTGTAGTTAAATTTATTTTGAGGCTAAAAAAGCAAGCCCCTCCATCCAATACTAAAACAGGCTCTTTTTTCCAATCGGATGCTTTATAATCGGGGCAAAAACAATTAACCCAAACTTCCTTTTCTCCTTTCACATTTACAACAGGTATGTATTGTTTGTAATATTTTGAATAGTTAGTGATTAGGTTCCATAATTCCATAGTTTTAAAAGGGATTTTCTTTTTACGTTTTCTTAGATTATCTTCAAATTCTTTGTAAGAACGCTCTATTTTTTCATTATAGCTCACTACTTCTATACCTGTTAAACTATCAATTTTTATTATCTCTTTATATGATAAAGTAGTTGGCTTTACATTTTTATCAAACTGATAATAATTGCGCGTTTTATCAAATACAAGGGTAGTATAATGAGAAGTATCTGTAAAAGGTAGTTGTATAGTGTTTGATGTAGTAAAAACTAACTTATCATCAGAATAATGGTGCATTATAAAACAAGTTACTATTAAAAGGATATGATTCATGCCGTTAGCTTTTATATAAATTTAATCATAAGATGCATTTGCATAAGGGATTCCATAAAATAATATTCATCCGTCAAACCAATGTAAACATCCCCATAAAAAACAATCGCGTTGCACAATTTACCGTATATTGTATAAGCCGAAAGCATCGGTGAGATCAATCAAAAATCTGTGAAATCATGAATTATAATCAGCTAACACCCGAAGAAGAATATATTATTTTACATAAAGGCACTGAGCGCCCCTTTACCGGGGAATTGTTAGCCAATAAAGCAGAAGGTTTATATATATGCAAACGCTGCGATGCGCCGTTATATACTTCCGAATCAAAATTTGAGTCGCATTGCGGATGGCCAAGTTTTGATGATGAAATACCCGGCGCGGTAAAGCGCGTACCCGATGCCGACGGCCGCCGTGTTGAAATTGTATGCGCCAATTGCGGCGCCCACCTGGGCCATGTGTTTGAAGGGGAATATTTAACACCCAAAAACGTGCGCCACTGCGTTAATTCGGTTTCAATGAAATTTGTGCCTAAAGCATAACAAATATTTAGCCGAATAAATTAACAATGTGTTAACGGGTATTTAATATGCTGTTAATCACAGGTTTTCAATCTCCACAAAAATTTTGTTTATAACTTATGCAGGATGTGTAAAACTATCACTAACAACGAAAATACGCAACGCATATCTTTGGATTATAAGTTCTTTCAAGCTACCCGTATTATCGGTGGTCCTTGCCGGTAAGAAAGGGAAAATATGGTAAATCCATAGGCTGACGTACACTGTTAAAGTAGTAAGAAGGGGATAAGTGAGGGTGTTGTTTTGAGTAGTTTAAGGTGATGTTTTATCACATTTAATTATAGCTGCTCTGCGCCACTGTCTGCTAAAATTCGTCAGGTAGTTTGAAAATTGTTGGAGTTGAATATTTAAAACTATAAGCACATGGCGCAGGAAACAGAATTATTACTGAAAGAGAACAAGGACCGCTTTGTTATTCTCCCCATTAAGTACCCAGCTATCTGGGAGATGTATAAAAAATGCGAGGCGAGTTTCTGGACAGCCGAGGAGATCGATCTTTCTGATGATATGAAGCATTGGGAGAACATGAGCCTGGGTGAAAAGCATTTTGTATCGCACATATTGGCATTTTTCGCGGCTAGCGACGGCATTGTGAACGAGAACCTGGCTGTAAACTTTATGAGCGAGGTACAATTGCCCGAGGCACGTTGCTTTTATGGTTTCCAGATAATGATGGAGAATATCCACTCAGAAACCTATGCGCTTTTAATTGATACTTATATAAAGGACCCTGCCGAAAAGGACCGCCTGTTTCACGCTATTGATACCGTACCCTGCGTAGGTAAAAAAGCAGAATGGGCGCTGCGCTGGATAAACAATGGTTCATTTGCGGAGCGCTTAATTGCCTTTGCTGCTGTTGAGGGCATATTCTTTTCGGGTAGTTTTTGCTCCATATTTTGGCTGAAGAAGCGTGGTTTGATGCCGGGCCTTACTTTCAGCAATGAACTGATATCGCGCGATGAAGGAATGCATTGTGAGTTTGCTTGTTTATTGTACCGCATGCTCGAAAACAAATTATCAAAAGAAGCAGCTACCGCTATTATTACCGATGCGGTGGAAATAGAAAAAGAATTTATAAGCGATGCCCTTCCGGTTAGTTTGATAGGCATGAACGCTAAAATGATGAGCCAGTATATTGAGTTTGTGGCCGACAGGTGGCTGGGCGAACTGGGCTATGATAAAGTGTACGGCGCAAGCAATCCGTTTGATTTTATGGAGATGATATCGCTGCAGGGTAAAACCAATTTCTTTGAAAAAAGAGTGGGCGATTACCAAAAAAGCGGCGTGCTGAACACGCAGGAAAGCAAATCGTTCTCCTTAGATGAGGATTTCTAAAGACTAGAAAATATCCAATTAATAAATAAATAGTAAACCGGTTAGCCCCCATACTAACCACAAAATGCCAAAATTATGTTTGTAGTAAAAAGAGACGGTAAGCAGGAAACCGTAAAATTCGACAAGATCACCGCACGTATCGAGAAGCTGTGCTATGGTTTAAATCCCGCATTGGTTGACCCAATTGATGTAGCGAAAAAGGTAATTGAAGGCCTGTTTGATGGGGTAACCACCTCCGAACTGGATAACCTTGCTGCCGAAACTGCCGCCTCGTTAACTACGAAACACCCCGATTACGCGTTACTGGCATCGCGTATAGCGGTATCAAACCTGCATAAAAATACCATCAAGTCCTTCTCGGAAACGATGAAGAATTTATACGACTACATAGATCCTAAAAATGGCAAAAAAGCCGCCCTGCTGGCTGATGATGTATGGGAAATAATAAGAGACAATGCCGAAATACTGGATAGCAGCATTATTTATGACCGCGATTTTGGTTTTGACTATTTCGGCTTTAAAACACTCGAAAAATCATACCTGTTAAAACTGGATGGTAAAATAGCCGAACGCCCGCAGCATTTATTTATGCGGGTATCGGTAGGTATCCACAAAGAGGATATTGAAAGCGCTATAAAAACCTATAACCTCATGAGCGAGCGTTGGTTTACCCACGCTACACCAACTTTGTTTAATGCAGGTACGCCAAAACCGCAAATGTCGTCATGTTTTTTGCTGACCATGAAGGACGACAGCATTGATGGCATATATGATACCTTAAAGCAAACCGCTAAAATTTCGCAAAGCGCGGGTGGCATTGGCCTAAGCATACATAATGTACGCGCAACAGGCTCTTACATCAGCGGCACCAATGGAACCAGCAACGGTATTATCCCTATGCTGCGCGTATTTAATGATACCGCCCGCTATGTTGACCAGGGCGGCGGCAAGCGCAAAGGCGCATTCGCTATTTATTTAGAGCCGTGGCATGCCGATATTTTTGAATTTTTGGACCTGCGCAAAAATCACGGAAAAGAAGAAATGCGCGCCCGCGACCTGTTCTATGCCCTTTGGGTATCTGACCTGTTCATGGAACGGGTAGAAGCTAATGGCGACTGGAGTTTGTTCTGTCCGCATGAAGCACCGGGCCTGGCTGATTGCTGGGGCAAGGATTTTGAAAAGCTCTACAAAAAATACGAAAAAGAGGGCCGTGCCCGTAAAGTTATAAAAGCGCAGGAACTTTGGTTTGCCGTATTGGATGCCCAGGTAGAAACCGGCACACCTTATTTATTGTATAAGGATGCCGCTAATGGGAAATCGAACCAACAAAATTTGGGTACCATAAAAAGCTCGAACTTATGTACCGAGATATTGGAATACACTTCGGCTGATGAGATAGCGGTTTGTAACCTGGCTTCGCTTGCATTGCCGCGATATGTGCGGGATGGTGCATTCGATCATGAAAAGCTATACGAGGTAACTTACCAGGCTACCTTGAACCTGAACAAGATCATTGACAATAACTATTACCCGGTTAAAGAAGCCGAATATTCAAACTTGAGGCACCGCCCTATTGGTTTAGGGGTACAAGGCCTGGCCGATGCTTTCATACTGCTGCGTATGCCGTTTGAAAGCCCTGAAGCGAAGCAACTGAACAAAGAGATATTTGAAACCATCTATTTCGCTGCCATGACCGCTTCGAAGGACCTGGCGATAAAAGATGGCGCTTACGAAACCTTCCAGGGATCGCCATTATCAAAAGGAGAGTTCCAGTTTGATCTGTGGAAAGTAAAACCCGATAGTGGCCGCTGGGATTGGGAAAACCTGCGCCTGGATGTAATGAACCATGGTGTACGTAATTCCCTCTTAGTAGCGCCAATGCCTACCGCTTCAACTTCGCAAATATTAGGTAATAACGAATGCTTTGAGCCATATACCTCTAACATTTATACCCGCCGTGTTTTAAGCGGTGAGTTTATCATCGTAAACAAACATTTACTGCGCGACCTGGTAAACCGTGGTTTATGGGATAATAACATGAAGGATAAGATCATTACAGCGAATGGTTCTATACAGGATATTGCAGAAATACCACAAGAGTTGAAAGACCTGTACAAAACCGTTTGGGAGATCAAAATGCGTGATATTATTGATATGGCTGCCGATAGGGGCGCGTACATTTGCCAGTCGCAATCATTGAACCTGTTCATTAACTCGCCAAATGCTTCAAAACTAACCTCGATGCACTTCTACGCATGGAAGAAAGGGTTAAAAACCGGCATGTATTACCTGCGCACACAAGCGGCATCGCAAGCGGTTAAATTTACTGTGGAGAACCAGGGCGGAAAAAACATGGATCCGGTAATACCAGAAGTGGTGGATCAAATTGCCGACGAAATACCCGCCGGACCAACCTGCTCAATGGAAGAGGGTTGTGTGACTTGCTCGGCGTAAGTTAGTTGATGGATCATAGTTCATGGTTCATAGATTATTGGAATAAAGGCCATAGCCATTGTCAAAAGAAGAAATTCAATTGACAATGGCTATGGTCTTTTTACATTATATTTGTTTTGATTGAAATGGGCTATGAACCATGAACTATCAACCATGATCCAAAACTCCAAACACGAAATAATTTCTTGCGAACGCTGCGGAAAGCGTATAGAATGTAAGGCAAACGCTTATACCAAATGCCAGTGCAGCAAAGTGCAGTTAAATTTGAACGAGGTGCAATACATTAGCGAAAATTTTGAGGGGTGTATGTGCGCGGATTGTTTACTGGCTTTGCAGGAAGAATATAGGGCAACATTATCTACATCTGTAAAATGATGGGCGGGGACACCTACTTCCTCGTAATAAACGGCAAACCCGAAGGCCCTTATACCATATCCCAACTCAAAGAATTAAAAATAAAACCCGGCGACTTTGTTAAAACCCCGGCAATGGACGATTACAAAGAAGCCCATGAAATTGCCGAACTGCGCCAATTTTTTGGCTTTCATAAACAAGCCTTGCTGCAATATTATGGTAGTTTTGACCAGCGCCTGCTTGCCGCCGCGCTCGACTGGTTTTTTGTTTCGGGTGCGTGTATTCTTGTAGCGTTTATGGTTGCCATGTTTGTTAACAATAGGATAGTTCTTCTTTCGGTTGCTGCCGGCCTGTTGATCGTTATACCGATAGTAAATTTCATTTATCATGTTATTATGGAGAGCTCTGCCAAACAAGCCACTTATGGCAAGCAGATCTTACAATTAAAAGTTTGCGATATACAGGGTAACCGCATCAACCCCGCCCACGCGGCCGGCAGAAACCTGGCCAAAATATTTTCGGTGCTTACCTTGTTTATAGGCTACTTGTACAGCTTTTTTAATAAGCAGCAACAATGTTTGCATGATAAGATAGCGGGCACGTTGGTAGTAAAGGATAGGTTGTAATTATTTCACTCAAATAAGCCTGTCCGGAAAATATATATTTTTACCCCCCCCCCGTTTCCACAACTTGGAAGTATTTAGATAAAAAGTTGCCATAATAAAACTAAATGAATAGGTTTATACAAAACTAAAGCCATGTCAAAAAAACTTCTTGTTCCGGCATTTTTCCTGGTACTATTAATAACATCTTGCCAAAAAAAGCTGAATTCTGTTTATGGCGATCCTAACGCAGCTGTAAAGACCCTGGTGTTTTCGGCCAATTCTTCGCTTCCGGTAAAAGTGGTGGTTTACATTGATAGAACGGTGACGATAGATATTGATAATTTTGAATTGTATGCTGTTAATACCCCATACACCTATACCTCAACAAAAATACAGAAAGGCGATGCAATTAGTATTACTATAACAGGCAAGGCAGCGGTTACTGCAACAATGACAATTGATGGTGTTAATATACCGCCCACCGGTTCGGGCCTGGACAGCAACAATTTAAATTATATATACTGGGCCACTACTGTTCCTTAATAAACGGCTTAACTCTGCAGATATTAAGCATTTAAAATAGCAGCTGCATAGTCACGGCAGATTAAAACCTCTTTTACATCATCTGATCCTGCAGGAATCTTATACTCTAACTCTATCGTCGCAGGGAATTTGTAATGATCCTTTTTCATCAGTAACAGTACTTCCTTTATTGGTGTGTCACCCTGGCCCCATAGCGTGTTTGGCCCATTATTAAATTTACGGTCCTTTAGGTGCATACTTGTTATACGGGCATGATTTTTCTCAATAAACGGAATAGGGCTGGTGCTGGTACCGGCTACGTAATGGCCGATATCCAGGTTGATGCAGTTATATTCAGATTGGCTCATGGCGGTATCCCATAAGGTAGCCGTCGAGTTGGTATGGGCATGATAA